>Ga0187782_10002277_pt1 | contig 14118 bp, 13 predicted proteins | sample 0715_SJ02_MP15_2_FD_132454 | JGI IMG/M metagenome (GOLD analysis project Ga0187782, IMG submission 132454) | Tropical peat soil microbial communities from peatlands in Department of Meta, Colombia - 0715_SJ02_MP15_20_MG | ecosystem: Environmental > Terrestrial > Soil > Wetlands > Peat | place...
AAAGCGCGCTGGCACTCTTGGGCACATAGTATCGAGACGGGCACGACGTTTCGATGGCATCTACGCCAGCTGTCAATTTGCCGCTCTGCATACGGAGCGGACTCTTCCATCATCTTTGGGCCGACTCAAGTCTGTTTGCCAATGTGGGCTACGGTGGCGATCTCGACCAGCGCTTCCTTCTTCACGAGGCCGCACTGGATACAGTACCGTGCGGGCTTGTCGCCAGGAAAATACTTGGCGTATACGCCGTTCATGGCGGCGTAATTCGCCCAATCAGTGATGAAGATCGAGTTGAAGGTGACGTCGGCCATAGTGCCGCCGGCTGCCTCGATGACAGCCTTGATCTGTTCCAGCACGAACTCGGTCTGCTTGGCGGCATCGCCGACATGGAGGACGTTGAAATTATTATCGAGTGCCAGCGTGCCCGCGACATAGATCACGCCGTCGGCGGTGGCGCCCGGCGAATAGGGCGCGAGAGTCTTGCCGGAGCCAGGCGGGAAAATCGGCTTCATGGGCATCTGGACGCTCCCTTCGATGTCAGAATTGGATTGGTATTGGCCTGGAGTGCACTGCGGAATTCCTCAACCGAGGACACCCAGCCAAAAAATCTCTCGACGTTGTAGAGTGTGGCTTTCTTGATGAAATCAGGACCCGCGTGATGGGTCGCATCGTGGAGGATGACGCCGAAATACTCGAGGAAGAAGCCATCGCGCAGGGTAGATTCAACACAGACATTGGTGGCAATGCCCGTGATAACCAACGAGCGGATTCCTTTCGCGCGCAAGAGGCTATCGAAGTTGGTGTTAAAAAAGGCGCTGTAGCGCGGCTTGGACACGACGATGTCACCTGGTTGCGGCGGCAGTGCGGGAACGAGTTCGTAATCCCAGCCGCCCTTGGCAAGGAGCTTACCCTGCAGCTCGGGCCGCTCACGCATGGTCTTGAGCGCATTCGATTTGTGCCAGTTTGGCGAACCAGGGCCGCCTGCCTCGACGTAGTTGGGGTCCCAGCCGTTCTGAAAGTAGATTACCGGCATGCCAGCGGCTCTCGCCGCTGCTGCCGCTAATTTGATCCTTTCGATGGCGGGTCCAGCGCCCGAGATATCGAACCCTGCAAGGTCGAGATAGCCGCCGGAGGAGGCGTAGGCATTTTGCATGTCGACGATGACCAGCGCCGTCTCGGCTGGCCTGATCATTATTGGTTCTGGCCGCGCCCGCAGGTAGCGGGCGGCGGGATCGTCGGCAGGGAAATAGCTGACGGGATTTATCATGCCGCCGCCTGCACGAGCGAGGGCGCGGCAGAGGCAATATTGCGACGGCTTTTCATCAAGGGCTGAATACGCTCGCCGAAGTCACGAGTGCCGGTCACGAACTCGTCGAAGGTCAGCAGAACGCCGCCGAGACCGGGGATACTCGCGACCTCGTCCATCATGCGCGCGACCGAGGCATAGGAGCCCACGAGCAAGCCGATATTGAGATTGACATTGCTCGTCTCCGCCGACATGTGGCGCACGTTGGTATCGCTGCCTGACTTGGTGTCCGCATTGCTCTGTTGGGTGAGCCATTTGAGTGCCTCGAGGTCGGCGCCGGATTTGTAGAGGTCCCACTTGGCCTTGGCCTCGGCGTCGGTCTCTCCCGCAATGATCATGAACAATCCGTATGTTTCGACCTCGCGGCCGGTGCCAGCCGCGCTCTTGCGCATACGCTCGACTGTCGGCGCGCAAGCGGTCGGCGTGTTGAAGCCCATGCCGAAGCAGAAATTGTAGTCGCAGTATTTGGCGGTGAAGGCCATACCTGCCTCGCTTTGACCGGCGCAAATTAGCTTCATGTAGACCTGCGGGCGCGGGCTGAGGCGACAGTCGTCCATCTTGAAGAACTGTCCCTTGAAGTTAGAGACGCCGGTCTCCCACAGTTCGCGCATGATCTGGACGTATTCGGCAGCGTAATCGTAGCGGCGTGCGAAGTATTCGTCGCCCGGCCATAGACCCATCTGGGAATATTCCGGCCGCTGCCAACCGGTGATGACGTTGAGCCCGAACCGGCCGTTGGAGATCGAATCAATGGTCGTGCACATGCGGGCGGCGATTGCTGGTGGTATGGCGAGGGTCGGCACAGTCGCGTAAAGCTTGATGCGCGAGGTGATGGCCGCGAGCCCTGCCATCAGGGTGAAGGATTCCAGATTGTGGTCCCAAAACTCGCTTTTACCGCCAAAACCGCGCAGCTTGATCATCGACAGCGCGAAGTCGAATCCGTAGCGTTCGGCGTTCAACGTGGTTTGCTTGTTGAGTTCGAAGCTCGGCTTGTATTGCGGCGAGGTGGTCGAGACAATCCAGCCGTTGCTACCGATGGGAATGAAGACTCCGATTTCCATGAACCTCAACCTTCTATGATAGCGCGATCCAATCACGATATGCGAAGCAATGCAAAAATTAGACCGACCGAAACTGCCAACGGCAATGGCAGGCCGCACAAGTTTGGGTCGGAAGTCGGGGCGATCAGGCGCTGTCCCTGCCGAAAACTCTAAGCGAGTACGCATGTTGATGAGGCAAGGAAGAAATTCTGACTAGACTTTCTTCATTCGTGCATGTTGGCCAATTCTAGGTGGCACCTAAATTGGCCGACTCGTTGTACAAGCGGCAAATTGTCATCAGTTGCATCGGCGATGACATCGCCCATTCAATACAGGAATGTACTTCTCCTACCGTTCAGGCGAAACCAAGCTCGCCCGCGATTTTGTATTCGCTAGCAAGCGCGTGCAGTTTGTCCCAGGTTGCGTCCTCAACCTCGATGCCGTTCTTGCGACGTTCCTGCTCGCGCAAATATTCGACTTCTCCGGGATAGAACACGCCCCTTGACCCTTCGGACGGGGGCGTTGATTTGAGATAGCGCGCGAACTCGGCAACTTCCTTTTTGAAATCCTGCAGTGGTCGGAAAGCGGCGACATTGAACACTGCCAGGAAGCAGCCGTCATTGTGACGGCCGGTAGGCTCGACGCCAAAGCCCAGGCCTGTCAACAGTCCGCACAACACCTCGACCATCGCACCAAGGCCGCTTCCCTTGTAGCCCTCGGTGCCGCCAAGTGGCAGCAGCGCGCCGCCCCGGCGATAGTCCTTGGGCTCAGTCGTGTGCCTGCCGGCGGCATCGATGACCCAGCCTTCGGGGATTTGTTCGTTGCGCGCAACGGCAAGCGAAATCTTTCCCGCCGCAACCGCCGACGTCGCCATGTCGAGACAAAAGGGACCCTGCAAATCCGAGGGCACCGCGATCGAAATCGGATTGGTGCCGAGCCGCGGCTCTCTTCCGCCGAAGGGCGCGACGTGCTTAGGCGACCGACCAGAATCGGCGGCGGCAATCCCGATCATGCCCTCGCGCATTGCCATGATGGGGTAGGCGCCGAGCCGGCCGACATGGCTTTGACGGAACACTGTGCAGGCCGCGACATTCGCAGTTTTGGCCTTCTCGATCGTAAGGGCCATTGCTTTTGCGTTGACGTAGAAGCCAAAGCCCCAGTGACCATCGATCACCGTCGTCGTGGACGACTCCCGCACGATGGCCCACTTCGCGCCCGGCACGATGTGGCCGGCCTTGACGCGATCAATGTAAGTCGGGATCGCGATCACTCCATGTGAATCGTGGCCGGCGAGGTTGGCATTCACGCAGCCAACAGCGACGGCGCCTGCCTCTTCATCTGTGGCTCCGGCGGCTTTCAGCAGTGCCGCGCCAATATGAGAGAGGCGATCAGCTTGAACGGTTGGCATGTGGTCTCCTCAGCATTGCCGCATACAGTCTCATTGCCGGCCAGGTATTCCGCCTGTTGTCCATGAATGATACGCTTTTAGGTGCGGTACGTTAGAGCACCGGCAGGTGGACGCGGTGTTGATTATGAGCGGTGAGCGCAGGTTCGGCGGCCTGCGCCCGCCCGTGCCTATTGGCCCCAGAAACATAACCGGGAGAGGACATCGCATCCTCCCTCAGCCGTCGCTGCGATAGGAGGTTAAATCATGGGACCACTAGCCGGTATCCGCATCATCGATCTCACATCGATGCTGTCGGGGCCGTGGGCCACGATGATCTTGGGAGATCAGGGCGCCGACGTGATCAAAGTCGAGATGCCGGGTCAAGGTGACCACACGCGTACGGGCGGCAATCGCAGCAACGGCATGGCCGCGTCCTATCTCAATTTGAATCGCAACAAGCGCTCAATCGCCATCGACTTGAAGACCGCCGCCGGCGTCGCGCTCGTGAAGCGCCTTGCCGCGAGCGCGGATGTGTTCGTGCAGAATTTCCGTCCCGGAGTCGTTGAACGGCTCGGTGTCGCCGAGGACGATATCCGCAAGGCCGCACCCGACATCATCTATGTCTCAATCAGCGGGTTCGGCGAGCGCGGGCCGTGGATCCACAAGGGTGTATACGACCCAATCATCCAGGCGCTCTCCGGCCTCACCACTGTGCAGGCCGGCTCCGATGCCGAGCGGCCGCGCCTCGTGCGCACCGTACTCCCCGACAAGCTCACCGCCATCACGGCGGCGCAGGCGATCAGCGCGGCGCTCGTGGCCAAGCTCAAGACGGGCAAAGGCCAACATGTCCGGCTGTCGATGCTCGATGCCGTACTTGCTTTCCTCTGGGCGTCGGATATGGGCGGCCAGACCTATGTCGGCCGATCGGTCCCGGGGCAAGCCGCGGCGAGCTTTATCGACCTGATCTATGAGACCAAGGACGGTCACATGACCGTCGCCGTCATGAGCGACAAGGAATGGGCTAATCTAACCCGCGCCTTCGAGCGCCCGGAATGGCTCGAGGATGCGCGCTTCAAGACTCCGGCGCTGCGTGACCAGAACATTAATGCGCGTCTCGCCGCGATCCAGGAGGTACTAAGGACCCGTACGACTGCCGAATGGATGGCGCGCCTCGAGGCCGCCGATGTCCCCTGCTCGCCGGCCTTGACGCGCGACGAGGTGATCAAACATCCGCAAGTGCTTGCGAGCGAGATTCTGCTGGAAAGCGATCATCCCATCGCTGGCCGCCTTCGCCAGACCCGGGCCGCCGCCCGCTACTCAGCGACCCCGCCCGAACTCCGCCGTGGCGCACCCCGGCTGGGCGAGCACGGCGAAGAAATCCTGCGCGAGCTGGGCGTGTTGCCGGCGGCATCGAACTAGCGAGAAGAGGCAAGTAATATGGACCTACCCTTGGATGATCGTCTGCGTATCGGAGTGCAGACCATCCATCGGCGCAGCGAGCCGGGCGAAGGCCCCTGGCTGCCGACAATCGACGAGATGTGTGCGTTGGTCGAGCTGGTGGACCGCGCGGGCTACGATTCACTTTGGGTCGGGGACCACGTCTCTTTCGCGCTCCCTATTCTTGACCCGCTGCTTCAGCTGGCCCAGGCCGCGGTCGTCAGCCGCCGCCTGCAGCTCGGCACCGGAGTCTACCTCCTTCCGCTGCGCCATCCCACGCCGGTGGCCAAGCAGGTGTCGACTCTCGACCACCTGACCGAGGGCCGTTTCGTCTTCGGCGTTGGCGTGGGCGGAGAATTTCCCAAGGAATTCGAGGCCTGCGGTGTGCCACTCGCCGAGCGCGGGGCGCGCCTTTCGGAGAGCCTCACCGTGTTGCGCCAACTGTGGAGAGGCATGCCGGTCTCGCATGCTGGTCGCTTTTTCCAGTTCGAGGGCGTCACCATGCAGCCGCCGCCCCGCCAGGCCGGCGGCCCGCCCATATGGTGCGGCGGCCGGTCCGACGCCGCTCTGCGGCGGATCGCACGGCTCACCGATGGCTGGATGTCCTATGTCGTGACCCCTGACATGTTCCGGCAAGGGTTGGAAAAGATCGGCATAGCGGCGAGTGCTGTCGGACGTCGCTTTGATCGCGGCTTCGGCACGGCTCATCTCCTGTTCACGCGCGTCGACGACACCTACGAAAAGGCCCTCGATGTCGCAACGATCGCTCTCAGTCGTCGATACGCCATGGATTTTCGCAGGGCCGCCGAGCGCTATTGCGCACTCGGCCCGCCGATGCAGGTCGTGGAAAGCATCCGCCACTTTCATGAGGCGGGCGCCCGCCACGTCATTCTTGATTTCGTCGGTCCTTACGAAGGACGCTTCGCCGAAATCGAGCGCTTCGCTTGCGAGGCGCTGCCGCTGCTGGCAGACCTGCGCAAGCAGTGATTGAAACAGCGCGAACACAAACGCCAAACACGACAAAGGGGAGGGCATCATGAAGGGCGTCGTATTCACGGGCGACCGGACCCTTGAAATCATGAGCTTTGCTGATCCCACTCCGGGGCCGGACGAGGTCGTGCTGCAGATGAAGGCCTCTGGCATGTGCGGATCGGACCTCCACCAGTACCGCCGGCCGAAGGGACAGCCGCGAACCGGCACGGGCCTGCAGCCCAGCTCCGATCCGACCATCGCCGGACACGAACCGTGCGGCGTGGTCGTCGCCGTCGGATCGGGCGTGAGCGCCGCACAGGCCAAGATTGACGATCGCATGATGGTGCACCACTACCAGGGCTGCACACGCTGCAGTCATTGCCTTTCTGGCTGGCAGCAGCTCTGCCAGGAGGTGCCCGTGAAGGTTTACGGCAACAACGCCCACGGCGGCCACGCCAAGTACTTGAAGGTGCCCGCGAATACGATGGTGCCGCTGCACGAGGCGCTGAGCTTCACGGCGGGCGCCGCGATCTCTTGTGGCTCGGGTACCGCGTACGGCGCGCTCAGGCGCATGAACCTCTCGGGCCGCGACACCATTGCCATCTTCGGGCAGGGCCCGGTCGGGCTGGCGGGCACACAGTTCGCCAAGGCGATGGGTGCGCGGGTCATTGCGCTCGACGTCAATGCGCAGCGACTGGCGCGGGCCCGCGAGTTCGGGGCCGACGAGCTCGTAAACCCGGGCTCGAACGACCCTGTCGCAGCGATCCGGGAACTGACCCATGGCAAGTATGCCGACCTAACGCTCGACACCTCGGCCAACCGCGAGGCGCGCCTCAATGCCATCCGCAGCACGAAGGTCTGGGGCACGATGTGCTTTGTGGGCGAAGGCGGCGACGTGACCATCGATGTCAGCCCTCATCTGCTGCGCCGTCAGATGACACTGATCGCTTCTTGGACCTTCTCCACCATCATCCAGGCCGAGTGCGCGCAGTTCTGCGTCGATCGCAAAGTCGACGTCGACCGGCTATTCACGCACCGTTGGCGGCTCGATCAGGCCGATGAGGCTTACAAACTGTTCGACAAGCAGTCTGATGGCAAAGGAGTGTTCCTGGTTTGAAGTAGAACGCCGCCCGACGGCCGATGACACGCAGGAATGAACTACTGGTTAGACACCGTCACAAGTCGCATAAATACGTCGCACCGAAAACCATCGATCGTCGGAAGAACCAAACAATTTATTTTGGCTAACCAGTCGAGCATTTAGCCGAATCGCTGGGAGACTGACCCATAGCCCGGGAATCTAACTATTGCCCGCTTAGCGCCGCAGCCGGATGCCCGCTAGACCGCGCGGCACGAAAATAACGAACACCACCATGACAGCGCCCACTGCGATCAGGTTGTAAACCACGCCGATGAACCGCAGGCCTTCTATCACACTGAACAGCAGAATGGCGCCGAGAAAAGGGCCCCAGATCGTGCCGATGCCGCCGAACACCGCCATGCCAATGACCAACGCACTCTGGGTTGCGGCGCCGACTGTCGGACTGACGAGTTGGATGTAGTAGGCGTAGAGCGCGCCGGCGAGGCCAGCAAAGCCGGCGCTAAGCGTAAAGGCGACAAGCTTATAAAACGTCGTATCGATGCCGAGGCTAGCGGCCAGGATTTGGTCTTCGCGAATCGCGCGAAACGCTGGACCGACGCTGGTACGCCTCGTGACATAGAGCAGCACAGCGAGACCGGCTAAGGCGATTGCCGAAACGACGACATACGCCGCTTGCCGTTGTGCCAACAGATCGCGCGGCAGCCCGGTGAAAGTGCCGTAATCGTGCATGCCGAAGGGACCACCGGTGAGGCCGCCCCAGTTCTGGGCAATCAGCAATACAATTTCGCCAAAGCCCAGGGTGACCAGAGCGAGATAGTGGCCGCGCAGGCGGAGCGCGGGAAAACCAACGCCAAGCCCGACCGTGGCGCACAGCAAGAACGCTGCGCCCATGCCAATCCAAGACGAAATGCCATACAGCTTGGCCGAGATGGCCGCGGTGTAGGCGCCTATCGAGAAGAAGCCGGCATGGCCGAACGAAACTTGACCGGTATAGCCGCTCAGCAGGTCCCAGCTCGCCGCGAACAGCGCCCAGATCAACGCCTGGGTCGCGATATGCAGGGCGAAAGGGTGCGACCACACGAGCGGGGTAGCTAGCGCAGCGGCGCATAGCGTGGCGACTGCCATGAGCCGCGTCATAATTGTTTTTTTCCGAACAGCCCGCTCGGCCGCACGAGCAGGACCAGGATCATCGTGGCAAAGGCGATGGCGTTCTGCCACTCGGACGGGATAACGAGGACCGACAGCGCCTCGACGGTGGCGATAATGAAGCTTGCGATGAGGGCGCCAAAAACATTGCCCATGCCGCCAAGGATGGTGATGGCAAAAGCTTTGATTGTGAGCGTGAAGCCAACAGCTGGATAGACGCTGAACAACGGCGCGATCAGACCGCCGGCCAGACCGGCCAACCCGCAGGAAAGGCCGATCGTCAAGGTGAAGATGCGGCCGAGTGGAATGCCGACGGATTGGGCCGCCGCAGGGTTCTGTGCCACCGCGCGGATCGCCATGCCTTGCCGATGAAAGCGCAGAAAGAAGAACAAGGCGCCAAGCCCGATGCTTGAGACAGCAAGGATGAGCAGGCGCTGGCCGCTTACATAGGTGAAGGAGAGATCAAGCCCACCCGTGATCGCTGGAGGCACTTTGAGATATTCGCCGCCCGCTGCGGCAAGTAGCGAGTTCTGCAGCAGCGCAGAGAGACCAAGCGTCAGCACAAGGAAAAGCGGCCCCGGCGCGCGCCGGCCGAGGCGTTTTTGCAGGGGCGCAATCAACAAGGGATAGACGACGAGCCCCAACGCGAAGACCGTCGCCATGGCAAGTACGAGCCCTAGTGCCGCCGGCAGGCCAAATACAATCATCGCGATGTAGATGGTGTAGCCACCGATGGCTAGGAACTCGCCGTGTGCCACATTGACGATGTCGAGCACTCCGAAGATCAGGGTCAGGCCGACAGCGAATAGCGCATAGATACCACCCAGCACGAAGCCGACAATCAAGAATTCGAGAATCTCTTCGCCCATGGTCAGCCGGCGTCCTCGCCGAGATAGAGCCGGCGGATGCGATCGGATTGCCGCAGTTCCGCCGACGCGCCGGCGAAGGCATTGCGCCCCATGTCGAGGACAACGATTCTGTGCGCCGCGTCGAGAATGCGGCGTACGTTTTGCTCGACAATGAGGAGCGCGATGCCCGAGCGGTTCAGCGCCGCAAGCGTCGCATAGATTTCATCGATGAAGCGCGGTGCTAAAGCGGCAGAAGGCTCATCGAGAATGATGAGGCGCGGTTCGACAACGAGGGTGCGGGCGACCGCCAGGGCGCGCTGCTCGCCGCCTGAAAGGCTGCCGGCCCGCTGTTGAGCACGGGCGCGGAAAAGCGGGAATTGCGCGTAGACTCGCTCGATCGCGGCAGCGGTGGCATGGCTCGAAGCCAGAGAATAGCCGCCAAGCACAAGGTTTTCATGCACGCTCATATCGGCAAAGACGCCGCCGGCTTGCGCCACGTAACCAATACCGCGACGCATTATGTGATCGGGGGAGAGGCCGGTGACATCCTCTCCGTCGAACTGGATCACACCGCTAAATGGCGGCAGGTAGCCGAAAATCGTCTTGAGCAAGGTTGATTTACCGGCACCATTTGGCCCGATGATCCCGACGATTTCGCCTGTGCCAACTGCCAGCGAAACGTCATGTAGGATCTCGAGACGGCCATACCCTGCAGTGACGCCCTCGATGGCGAGCATCAGCCTTCATCCTGTCTCGATGCCGGGTGCGAGGCGCCAAGCAGGGCCTCGATCACCTTCTCATCGCGACGGATCTCGGCCGGCGGTCCATCTGCTATCTTTTCGCCATGGTCCATGACCACGACTCTGTCGCAAAGATCCATCACGAAGCGCATGTCGTGCTCAATCAGCAGGATGGCGCGGCCGGCACTGCGCTGGCCGCGGACGATGCCGGCGATCGTCTCGCGCACGACGGGATGGACGCCGGCCAACGGCTCGTCGAGCAGCAACAGATCGGGCTGCACGAGGAGCTGCATCGACAGTTCAAGCAGGCGTTGCTGGCCGATCGACAGATTTTCACCGGCTTCGCGCTCGAGATGACGGAATTTGAATTCGTCGAGCAGGCTGCGAGCGCGCAGCTGCCAGTCCGTCCTGCCGCGTCCGAGAGCGGCCAAGCCAAGATTTTCCCACACCGTCAGCTCGCGAAAAATCTTCACTTCCTGGAAGGTTCGTCCGATGCCGCGCCGCGCTACCTCATGCAATCGAAGGCCGCCGAGCGGCAGCCCGTCATGCAGGACACTACCAGCGTCGGCCCGCTCGAGATTGGTTATGAGGTTGAAGATCGTACTCTTGCCCGATCCGTTGGGTCCGATCAGGCCAACGACGGTTCCTGCTTCGACTTCGAAGGAGCAGTTATTGACGGCCAGAAGGCCGCCAAATCGCTTGCTGAGGCCGCGAACGGCCAGTCTGGCTTCGGCGTGCATGGCGCTGCCAATGGCGCCTATTTCCTCTCCCAGGCCCAAGGCGGCACCGGCTTGTATTGGCTGCCCTGGCTGGCGGCGGCCGACGGCGGGTAGACAATGGCCTTCTTGCCGTTCTGAATTTGCGCGATGATCGTTTCGACCGGCATGCGATGACCCTCGGTGAGCGGCGTGAACTGGCGTTGGCCCCAAGCGGCGGTGAACCTGCCGCTTTCCAGCGCAGCCGCGACTTTGGCGGGATCCGTGGAGCCTGCCGTGCGGATCGCTTCGAGCACGACCAGTGCTGCGTCATGTGCCTGGACAGCGAAGTTGGAGGGCGTGTAACCGGTCTTCTTCTTATACGCCTCGACCATCGGCTCGCTAATGTCAGTGTACTTGCCAGGGATCCAGCGAACGTTGACCAGCGAGCCTTCCATCTCCGCGCCATGCTCGGCAACGAAACTGTCGGCGGCGGCACTGGTCCCCATATGAGCGATCAGCGCTGGCACGCGCAATTCGTTCCACTGCCGAAAATATACCGGTGCGGCTGTACCATAGACCTCACCGACTATCGCGCCAGCACCGAGCCTCTTGAATTTTGCCAACTGCGGCGTGAGATCGGGCACGCCGCGCGGTACAAATTCGTCCGATACGACCTCGATTTTCGGGGCGTTGGCTTTCAGCCACTCCTGCGAAATTCGCGAGAAGTCGCGGCCGGCATCGGTGTTCTCATTCAGCATCGCGATTTTTGTAGGTTTGGCCAACGTGACGGCGGCAGCGATAACCGATGTTGCGATGTCTTTCGCTGTCGGGCTCAGCTGAAACACATACTGCATCTTCTGTTCGGCGATTTTATCGCCGATCTTGAGTGATGCCGAACAGCAGGTAACGATCGGCGTCGGGGCTTTTTGAAACTCATCCATCACTCTGATGAAGACGTCGCTGCTCAAAAAGCCGATGCCGGCGGTGATTTTGTCGACGGTGATCGCCCGAGTTACGACGTTGAGGCCAGTGTCGCCCTTGCCTTCGTCGTCGTACCAGATGACCTTGATCAGCATCGGCACGCCGTTGACGGTGAAGCCAGGCGCGATGCGCTCGACGGCCACTTCGATGCCCGCTTTCATCTGGGCGCCGACATCGGCGCTGATCCCCGACAGCGTGACAAAGGCGCCAAGCTTGATTTCTTGGGCTTGTGCCAGCGAACTGGCCGACAGACAGAGGGCAGCAACCGAAGCCAGCAAGTTCGTTAATTTCCTCCGCATGCAATGTCCCCTTCAGTCGACTTCATGCAATCTCCGGGCCAGCGATATCGAGCGGGAGCGTTGCAGTGGATTCGTTTGCTGGCCGCAACTTTAACCGGCAACATATGCTCATGCCTGAGCCAAGTGATCTTATCGCCTTCGAGCTGTTCAAAAACGCGATCTTTTCGATCGCCGATGAAATGGCACTCACCGTGTTTCGCACGACCTATTCGGGCGTGCTTAAAGACAATATGGATTACTCTACGGGGTTCGCCGATGCCGATGGCAAGCTCGTGGCGCAAGGCCTGACCTTGCCCGCCCATCTCGGATCCGTGCCGACCGCGCTCGAATCGATCATGCGGCACTATGGCAACAATATGCAGCCGGGCGACGTCTTCATCATGAATGACCCGTTCGATGGCGGCATGCATCTGCCCGACATCTTCGTCTTCAAACCACTCTACCATGAAGGCGAGCGGATGGCGTTCGCGGCGACGGTCTGCCACCACACCGATGTCGGCGGTCGGGTCGCGGGTTCCAATGCATCCGACTCCACCGAGATCTACGCCGAGGGCCTGCGCATTGCGCCGCTCAAGCTCTACGACGCCGGCAAACTCAACGACACAATCATGACCTTCATCGAGCGAAACGTGCGCCTGCCGGTAAAGGTGTTTGGCGATTTGCGTGCCCAGCTCGCCGCCTGCCACATCGCCGAACAACAGTTCGCCGAGCTCGTCGCCAAGCATGGGCCGGTGCAGACCACCGCCTTCATGCAAGAGACGATAAACTACGCCGAGCGACTAACGCGGGCTTCGCTCGAAAAGCTGCCTGACGGCGAATGGAGTTTCGAGGATTGGATTGACGACGACGGCGTTGACTACGGAAAGCCCATCCGGCTGTTTGTCACTATCCGAAAAAAGGGCGGCCACATGGTCGTCGACTGGACAGGCACCAATCCGCAGGTCAAGGGCGCGATCAACAACACACTCTCCTTCACCAAGGCTGCGTCCTACACTGGCGTCCGCTCGATCTTGCCACCCGGCATTCCCAACAACGAAGGGGTGTTCCGGGCGATCGACGTGGTCTGCCCGCCGGGCACCGTTGGCAACGGCGTACTGCCGGCGGCTTGCGCTGCGCGCGGTTTGACCGGCTTTCGCATGGTCGACTGCATGTTTGGCGCGCTCGCCATGATGCTGCCCGACAAGGTCAAGGCGGCGGGCGACGGCGGCAACACCGGCGTTTCGATCGGCGGCTACGACCGTGAACGCCGGCCTTTCATCTATGTCGACTTTGCATGTGGCGCCTGGGGGGCCCGGCCGTGGGCCGACGGGCTTGACGGCAATTCGCACATGTTTGCCAACATGGCGTCGCACTCGGTTGAGGTCACCGAAGCCGAGGACCCGATCCAGATCCTTTCCTATGAGTTCGTGGCCGACAAAGCGGGCGCTGGAAAGTTTCGCGGCGGCGTGCCGTATCGACGCGACTACCGCTTTCTCGAGGACGAGGCGACCCTGCAGGTGCGCTCGGACCGCCGCGACCATCGGCCGTTTGGACTCTACGGCGGCAGCCCCGGCGGGCCGTCAGAGAATTACCTCAATCCACAAGGCGAAAACCGCGTCCTGCCGAGCAAGTTCACCATGACGATCAAGCGCGGCGACGTCTTCAGGCACGTGCTAGCTGGCCCTGGCGGTTGGGGCGATCCGTTGGAGCGCGACCCGGCCGCGGTGCTGAAGGATGTGCGCAACGAGCTCCTGTCGGCAGGCAAGGCAGAGGTCGATTATGGGGTGATCATCAACACTGAACGTTGGGTCGTCGACGAGGCCGCAACCGCAAGGCGTCGCGAGGAAATCCGTCGTGCGCGCGCCTGGCTGGAGGTACCCAAGGTGCAACGGCAAGACCCGCTGCCGCCTACATCAACCGTCGTGCGCGCCGCCGAATGAACGCGGCGGGCGGTTACCGCGTCGGTGTCGATATTGGCGGCACGTTCACTGACATCGTCCTGCTTGGCGACGATGGGTCGATTCACACCAAGAAGATCTCCTCGAGCGTCGACAATTACGCCCGCGCGATAGTCGAGGGTTTGATCGAGCTGTTTGACGAGACGGGTCTTGCGGGTACCGCTATCGAGGAAATTCGCCACGGCACCACGGTGGCGTCCAACGCCATTCTCGAACACAAAGGCG
>Ga0187782_10002278_pt1 | contig 14118 bp, 13 predicted proteins | sample 0715_SJ02_MP15_2_FD_132454 | JGI IMG/M metagenome (GOLD analysis project Ga0187782, IMG submission 132454) | Tropical peat soil microbial communities from peatlands in Department of Meta, Colombia - 0715_SJ02_MP15_20_MG | ecosystem: Environmental > Terrestrial > Soil > Wetlands > Peat | place...
CCCGTACAGCACGGCCCCGAGCGCCGCGTAGTACTGGCTGTTGCTCGGAACGAAGATGAGCTGCTCGATCGGGACGTCCCGGGGATAGGCGTAGCCCCGTTCGTCCCAGGTCTGCGGAATGCGCAAGCGCCAGCACTCCTGCAAGAACGGCAAATACGTATTCGGGCCGCCGAGAAGCAGCACACGGTGCTTGAGCGTCGCGCCGCGCGTGAGCACGGACAGGTTCTGAAGCACTATCGCGTCGGCGAGCGAGCAGAGCACCTCGGTCGCCGGGATCCCGCTCTTGATGAGGTTGACGATGTCGGTCTCCGCGAACACCCCGCACTTGGCCGCGACATGGTGCAGTTTGCTGTCGTCGAAGTGCAGGCTGGTGACGACGTCGGGCGCGGCGCCCACCTTGAGAAAGCACTTGTCGATCGTGGCGCCGGTGCCACTTGCACACTTGTCGTTCATCGAGGCGACCGCGGTCTTCTCGTCGCTGTCTTCGCCGCTCTTGAAGACGATGATCTTCGCGTCCTGACCGCCGAGCTCGATGACGCTGCCGACGTCGGGGTGCAGGTGCTCGACGGCCAAGGTGACCGCATTCACCTCCTGCACGAACTTCCCCTGGGTGGGCCCGCACAGCGGACCTGCCCCCGAGCCGGTCAGAAAGATCTTCCAGTCCTGGGAACCCCGGCCTGGAAAGGCCCCCAGGATGGTTTCGAGCATCGAGAGGACGTATTCGGGCTGCTTGGTGTGGTGGCGCTGGTAGTCGCTCCAGAGAATTTCTTTGGTCGAGGGCTCGACCACGACGGCTTTGACCGTGGTGCTGCCGACGTCCATGCCGATTGCGAGTCGCCCGCCGTCTGCATTCGCCATCGAAACCCTCGAATCCGGTCACGAGCCAAACGAGAGCGCGCGCCCAACCGCTCATGCCGAGGTAGACTGACGCGTCAGTCAGGTCTCCGTTCCTATCTCAGCCGCTTGCTCCAGGAAAGGGAAAAGAAGCCTCGCTCGTTCCGTGGCGGCCCCGAGCCGGCAACATTTCCGGGACTGACACCGACGTCAGTACGGTCCCGACTGGCTGCCCACGCCGACGGGGTCGGCCGGGCGCCCGGCGGCCGGCTCATCTGCACCCAAGCGCCGAGGACGAGGGGGCAAGGACTCGTGCGAGCGTGCGGGAGGATCGTGTCCGGACCGGGCGGGCCGCGTCGCTCGACCCTGCACGACGGAGGGGGCGCTGCGAAGAAGACGCCGCTGCGACCGTGCGGTACACAAGCGGTTCGGTGGGAAAGCCAGAGAGGCGTCAGCAAATCCTGACTCTCGCTCGCGATGTCTTCGCGCGGCGGGGCTATCACGCCACCAAGATCGACGAGATCGTGGCCGCCGCGGGAATCGCGCGCGGCACCTTCTACCTTTACTTCGAGGACAAGCGGGCAATCTTCGAGGAGATTGTCGATCGGACGATCGCGCGCCTGGGGCTGGCGATCGTACGGGTCGATCCTCACGACGCGTCCCGCTCGGTGGCCGATCAGGTACGCGACAACATCCGGCGCATCGTCCGCATCCTGCTCGAGGATCGAGCGACGACCAAGATTCTTCTCAGCGACGCCCTCGGCGTCGACCCGGCGTTCGACCGTAAGCTCTTGTCGTTCTACGACGAGATGTCGAGCCTGCTCGAGACCTCCCTTCGCGAAGGACAGGAGCTCCAGGTGGTGGCCGTCGGCGACGTCCGCCTGATGTCGTGGCTCCTCATGGGCGCCCTAAAGGAATCGCTGTTCCAGATCGTCCAGCGCGGGGCCGAGTACGACGACGAAAAACTCGTGGACGGCGCATTCGACTTTTTTTGCGCCGGATGCCTACGCGTCACTTGATCCGGATCACCTCCCGCATCTCCCCACGGGCGGCCAACCCGCCGCCGCGCGGGGCCTCTTGACATATCGAAAAGAACTATCTAAAGATATATCGAGATGGGAGCGAGGTAACCTATGCACGGCCCTTGGAACCCGGATTGGAGCTGCGTGATGGGCGGGTATCGCGGGCGCGGTCGCTGGCACGGCAGCGATCCAAGCGCCGGAATGTGGAGTGAGTGGTGGCGGTCCCCCCCGCCACGTGCAGAGCGCGGCGTGGTCCGCTGGCTGGTGCTCGACGCCATCGTCGCGCAGCCGCGCCACGGATACGAGATCATCCAGGCAATCGGCGAAAAGAGCGGGGGGGCCTACCGTCCCAGCCCCGGGGCCGTGTACCCGATCCTTCAGATGCTCGAGGAGCTCGGCCACGCCCGGACCGTTTCCCGTGGCGAGCGGAAGATCTACGAGATCACCGAGGAAGGCCGAGCCGAGCTCGCAGCGCACGCCGACGAGGTGCGTGAATTCTACGAGGGACAGGCCGATGCAACGTGGGAGCACCACGCCGAGGACGTGGCCCACCTCATGAAACGCGTCGGTAGTGTCGTGCGTCTCTTCAAGCGTGCCATGCACCGCGGCGCATTGAGGCCGTCGACGATGAGAAAGGCGCGCGGTATTCTGGACGACGCGCTCGGCAAGCTCGAAGAGCTGCTCTCCCCGGAGGACCTGTGAGCTCCGCCCTCGCGGCGCCTCCTGCGGCACAACGGTGGACCAAAGCATGCGGCCTGTGCCGGCGAACGTACGGCGCAGCGGAGTGGCGCGAGCTGCCCGTGGTGACGACCGTGCCGGCGGCGAGCGTTCAGGGTCACCTCAGCGTGCCGGCCACCTGGGACGTCGAGCTGCGGCAGTGCTCATGCGGCACCGCGCTCGCGGCCCGGGCTCTCTGACCAACGGTCGGCCCAGGCCCGACCGGTGCTCGTGAGCCGGGTTCTCTGACCGGCGCTCTTGGGGACGGGCACCTGTTCGCCCCCAATCGGGGCCGACGGGGATATAAACGAGGACATTGGAATGGCCGAGAGCGCGGTGTTCCCCACTTCGGCCACGGATCCGCTGAACGACGTGCTCTGCGCGCGCTTCGGCCTGCGTGAGTTTCGTCCGTGGCAGCGAGAAGCGATCGACGCCCTTCTCGTCGGATGCGGCCGTGTGCTCGTCGTGGCGCCGACCGGAGGGGGCAAGTCACTCACCTACCAGGTTCCGGCAATCGTCCTCTCCGGGACGACGCTCGTCCTGTCTCCCCTCGTCGCCCTCATGGAGGATCAGGTCCGGGCTCTCGCGACCCGCGGCATCGCCGCCACCTTTCTGGCGTCGACGCTCGATCCGTCGGAGCGACGGCAACGTGAAGCGGCAATGCGGCGCGGCAGCTACAAGCTCGTGTACGCGGCTCCCGAACGCCTTGCTTCGGAAGCGTTCGTCGAGATCTTGGCGGCCAGCAACGTGTCGCTCGTCGCCGTGGACGAGGCGCACTGCATCGCTCAGTGGGGGCACGATTTCCGACCGGATTACCTGCGCATCGGGAGGTTGCTCGAGCGACTCCGGCCAGCACGAGTCCTCGCCTGCACGGCAACGGCGACGCCGCGGGTCCGCCGCGAGATTCGAGACCACCTGCGTCTGGGCCAAGATTGTCACGAAGTGCTCCGCGGCTTCGCCCGCCCCAACTTGCATCTGTCGGCCAGTAGCGTCGAGGGGGCGCAGGCGGCACACCGCGCGGTCCTCCACGCGCTCGCATCCGGGCTCGGGGCTTCCCGGGCGCCGCGGGGGGCCGGCATCGTGTACACGGCCACGCGGCGAGGCACCGAACGGTGGGCGGATGCTCTCCGTCGCTCCGGCTGGAATGCGGCCCCATACCACGCGGGACTGGCGGCCGACGACCGGACACGGATCGCATCGCGTTTCGCCGATCGATCTCTCGATCTGGTCGTCGCGACCAACGCATTCGGAATGGGCATCGACCGCGCCGATATTCGCGTCGTCGTCCACGCCCAGCCCCCCTCGTCGATCGAGAGCTACTACCAGGAAGTCGGCAGGGCCGGACGCGACGGCGCGGAGGCATACGGTCTCCTCCTCTGCTCAGCAGCGGACGTCGCCCTTCGACGTCGCCTGGTCACGATGGGCACGGACGGCGCGCAGGTCTCCGCCGATGTGGCAGCGCGTGCCTGGGAGCTGTTTCGAGGGCTCTTACGGTACCTGGACGCCCGGACATGCCGCCACGACTTCATCTTGCGATATTTCGGCGACGACCACGAGACTCTCGGGGGATGCGGCCACTGCGACGCCTGCGCCGCATTCGACCCGACCGCGGGACCCGACGACTCCGAACGCACGTCCAGCCTGGTTCGAATGGCGCTCTCGGCCGTCGCGCGCGCACGAGGACGAGCAGGCCTTGTTGCGGTGACGTCGATGCTCCGAGGGGTCGACGACAAGAGGACACGCCGCTTCGGCTTCACCTCGCTGTCGACTTTCGGGCTGATGCGCGAGCGGTCGCACACCTGGATCCTGGAATTGATGCGCGGACTGCTCGCCGCCGGCTGGATCGATCTCACGCCCACCGAGCACTCCACGGCCGTCCTCACGCCGGAGGGAGCTCGGATCATGCGCTCCAAGGAAGCCATATCGCACCAGCTTCCGCCCGACCCCGCTCAGCGGCCGCCGACGCGCACGGCGGCAGGTCCCAAGGACGTGCGTCTCGCCGGAGCCGCGCCCGGACGCCACCCCGGCCGCGAATCGCTCGATGTACGCGCGCGCGGTCGCTTCGACCGCCTCCGCGCGCACCGGGCCGAGGTCGCGCGAGCTCGAGGCGTGCCCCCCTACCTCGTCGCGCTGGACCGCACCCTCCTCGAGATGGCGCAACGCCCGCCCCGATCGCGGGCGGAGCTGCTCGAGGTTTTCGGAATGGGTCCGGCCAGGGCCGAAAGTTTCGGGGACGGCTTCCTCGCCGTGCTTCGAGAGTGATCGCTCCTCGGGGCGATCAGCCGCCGCGGCCGAAGCGGAGCACGAGGCCCGCCCATCCACGGGCCAGGTAGGCGGCATTGAGCACGATGTAGACCCAGAGATACGCGTCCATCCGTCCGGCGAGCGCCCAGATCCAGATGTGGCTCGGGTAGTGATTGAGCCACCGGAGGAACGTCGCCGCGAGCGACCTGATGCGTGCCACGAGACTTGCGGGTTGGGTGATTCCAGCCGTCTCGTAGAACGAATCGACCGTCGTCTCCCGCCCCGACAGCTCCGGCCGGCGCACGAAATTCGTAAGGGAAATGGCGGAGGCGACGGACGTCACGCCGGCGATTCCCGCGAGCAGGAACCGTGAATCGCCGGGGTCCCAACCCCGACCGTCGATTCCCATGCCTCCCATTCGCCAGGCGCGGACGGAAAGGGCGGCGACGAGCAGGATCGCCTTGAGCTCGTCGGTGAAGAAATCGAAAAGGTGCCCCGCCTTCGACGCGAGCTTCTTGTGACGCGCGAGCATCCCATCGGCGCAGTCCAGACAGTAGCTGGCTTCCAGCAAGGCGACCGCCGCCAACCCGCCTTGCCAGGAAGGCATGGCGGCGAGCACCGCCGCCCCGAGGACGAACACGGCCAAGTTCAAAAGAGTCAACTGGTTCGGCGTCACGCGCGTGGGCGAAACTGCAGCGACCACGAGCGCCGCGACGGGTCGCATTGCGTAGGTATTGAAGATCTGGTCGTGCTTCTTGCGGGTCTCCCGGTAGATGCGTGCGGCCGCGGCGATCATCGACGTGGATGCTACCGCGTCCACTCGCTGCTCCCCAGACGGCTCGATCTGCGCTACAGGCGATGTGCCATGTCGATGAAGCGCAGCAAGCAACGCAGCTCCGGACCGAGCCGAAATTCGGGCGACGACGACGACGCGCCCGCGTGGGCCAAGCCCGTGGAGGCCGAACCGAGTTGGGCCGATGTCGGATCGAAGCCCGACAGCTCGTTCGTGCCATTTTCGCTCGCCTCCCGGTATGCCAAGGGCGACCTCATTTTGCATCCGAAGTTCGGCAAGGGCCTGGTGCTGGGCGCCGAACCGACACGCATCGACGTGCTATTTCAAGACGGCAAAAAGAAGCTCGGTCACGCCGTGCCCTGACGCGGTTGGCCGCACTTTCTTCTGCTGGGGGGCTTGGGGGAGCCGCGCTCCCCACAACGTGAACGGCTTGGCGGGTCCGCCGCAGCGGAGCCGAGCGAGCGTCAGCGAGTCGAGGCGGAGCGAGGCTCAGGATGACGCGAGAACCCAAAAACAAAGCCCAGCGAGAAGCCTACGTCAGCGCAATGACGCCGATCGCGGCAAGGGAACGCAGGATCTCCGCCGCCTCGTCGGTGGGCATGGGACAGGCGCTGAAAATATCCGCAATGGACGACTTTCCGTCCACCAGCCAAAGAACGAAACCAGCTCGGTGATCCAGCGGCAGCTTGCGCAGCGCTCCGCGCGACACGGCGATACGGGGGACGGATTCCAGCGGCAGGTCGTTTCGGATCAGTCCAGACCCGGGCACGGACTCGAAGTCGACGTGCGCGCGCTGAACGACGCGACGAGGCCGGTCCACCACATTCGCACTATGCAGCGAGGACAAGGAAAAGCGCAAGCCACGCCGCACATGGCCCCGATCGCCAACCGGACAGCGCCCCATTTTTTCGCGGTATTCGGGCCCTACCCCAAGAACCCGCGTGTTTTTCCGCTTCCCCGGCAACCCTCCCCTGACCGTCGCCGCGCTTGGCCGGCCTCCCCGTTCGCCCTGGGGTCCATTACGATCGCGACAGGATGCTTCCTTCGTGGACAGCCGCGACAGCCGCGATCGTCGACGCATTGTCGCGTCTCGACTTGGATTTCGGTCGCTTGGCCCTCGCGTGGGCGCGCGCGATGCCCTCGATCCTGCTCGTGCCCGCGTTCGGCCTTCGCGCCTTGCCTCCACCGTCGCGGGCGGTTTTGGGGCTCGCCCTCGCCGGGTGCATTTTCCCCGCGATCACACCGCTGTCCGCGACGGAAACCGGCGCCCAGCCCTGGGCGCTCCGTGCGGTGGTGGAAGCATTCCACGGGCTACCCATCGCACTCGCGGCGGCCATCCCACTCTGGGCCGCGACCATGGCCGGAGGCGTTGCCGACGCTTTGCGTGGGGCCCAGGAGGCGCCGGGCCCGCCCGTCGTGGAGGGCCACGCGACTCCCTTGGGAATTCCACTTTCGCTGCTCGCAAGCGCCCTGTTCATCGAGGGCGGAGGACCCGGCCGCGTCGCCGAGGCGCTGGCGCTCCGGCCGTGGCCGCCGGACCCGTTCGTGCGCGCCGCCCATGATTTGGCCGCCGGCGTGTCGCTCGCTGTGGCGCTTGCCGGCCCTCTGCTCGCGGCCAGCGTGGTGGTCGAGATCGCGGCGGCGCTGGTAGCGCGTGCAGCTTCTCCGGCTCAAGTGCACGTGCTGCTTGCGCCGCTTCGCGCGCTCGCTGCGCTTTCGGCGATGGCCCTCGTTCTGGGACGCCTCGCGTGGGCACTTGGCCGCGCGGTCGCCGCCGCGCCCTAGAGAGCGGTGTCATCGCCACCGTTTCATGTCTCGGGCACGCCGCCCGGGCAGCTCCCGAGGCGCCGGCGATTCCCAGCCTCACAGTCCCAGCCTCACAGTCCCAGCCTCACAGAGGGATTTGGTAACCGACGGTGATTCCGAAGTCGAAGGCCGCCACGTCCCCCGTCAGCGTCGGACAGTCGCCGAGTGGATCGCAGGACGTTTCCTGGGAGAATGGCTTCTCGGCCGGCAGGAACCATCGATCGGCGCGAAGCGCGACGCCGATCACCCACTGATCTGTGATGAGATACTGAACCCCGGCCTGAACGCCGATGGCGAACCCCTCGGTGCTCACCGTTACTGTGTTCGTTCCGAGAAACGCAGGCACCGTAACCGGAATGTTCGTTTCGAAGCGATCGGAAATCACGACCCCTCCCGCCGCGGCTCCAATCCACGCTTCGAGCCAGCGCAGGTGAAAAGGAAAGTAGCGGCCCTCGGCGCCCATGAACAGATAGCTTCGAGAGTGCGTGCGTTCGAGCTCGCTTGCGCCGCCGGCATTGTGGTCACTGGTCGGATTCGGAGCGAAAATCGCGCTCGCTCCGAATGCCCAGCTGCGGTTGGTCCGGTAGAGGAGGTGAATGCCGGTCTCGATCGTGGCGTCGCCATTTCCCACGGGGCCCAGAGGTGTCGACCCTCCGCGATTCGATGCAGAGATCGGAGCCGTGGGCAGCACGATGATCCCCGCTTCGGCAATCGCGATCGTGTGCGGCCTGCCCATGACCGAGGTTGCTTCCACGGGGTCGGCCGCGGCCGCTCCCCGCGCGAAGGTCACGGCGACGAGACCCACCGCCGCGGCCACTCGTCCCCCGCTCAAAGCCACTTTCCCGTCTGCGTCGAGCTCGCCTTGGGTTCCGCAGACGGGATCGCGATCCCACCCGAGGCCGGGCCCGCGGGGCCGGCAGCGTCCCCAACCGCAACGCTCCGCGACGTGCTCATCGTCGTCCCGTCGACCCGGGCGGTGAACCGAACGTCGAAGCGGCCGGTCTGCAGAAACGTGAACGTCGTCCGGAAGACTCCGGAGCCGTCATCGGCGGCGGGAAGCTCGGTCCCCGCCGCGAGCCCCGGCCCCGAAATCCGGAACCGCGCCCCGTCCACCTGGCGGACCGCGGTGCCACTACCCGCGATTCGTGCCGCAAAGTCCACCGGCTGCCCGATCCCCGGCCGAGCCCCCGACGAATCGAGCTCCAGGCGCAATCCGCCCTGAGCGGAAGAGGGCGTGGCCGGCGACGAAAGTGTGGTCGCCAGCGGAGGGACCGCGGGCCCTTCGAAGGGAGTGGCCGCGGCCGGAGCCGCCCCAGCCGACTCGGGGCTCGCCGCGCGCACGGAGCCGACCTGCAACTCCGCCCCGGCTCGCTCGGCTGCAGGACCCCAGTCGGCCGATCCCTCCTCGCGCGCGAGCGGACCCGCGGATGGGCTCGGCGTCATCGATGTGTGCATGAGCCCCGCCCTCCACGCGATCCCCGCAGTCGCCGAAGCCCCGATGAGAAAGCAGAACACCACGAGGGTCATCCGCCGCGCGTGCAAGGGTCCCGACGAGAAGGCCGCGGCTTCGCCCGCGAGAGTCGCGTCGACCGAGGATGGGGGCCGCGCCGTCGGGGGCGAGGTCGGGCCGAGCGAAGGCGACGCGGGTACCATCGGCACGCCGCCGGGGAGCGGCGGCGGCGTCGGCGCGGCCGAAGGCGAACGTGCAAGCATCGTCGCTCCGGGCGGCGGCGGAGCCAGGAGCGAAGACGGTGCCCCCATCATCGGGGCGACGACGGTCAACCCGGGCGGCGAGTGGCCGCCAGAATGCGGCGGGGCGGCGACGGCAGCAACCGTCGCCGATCGAGGCACCTGCGATCGGGCGATGGAGGCATGGTGGTCATCCATCGTCGCGTCGACGTTCACCGGGGCCGCCTTCGACAGCCTGGCCTCGAATTCGGCGGCCGGTGTCCATTTGGTCGTCCCCGTGGTCGGCGGCAGGGCGGCCGGATCGGCGATCTCCGTTCGCGACGGCGTCCGTCCATTTGCTTCGACCGCGGCCGGAGCCGGGGTCTCGTAGGCGGTCGACTGAATGGCCCGGCCCTCGCCCGTGGCACCGGCGGGTGCCAGAGCGGCGTCGATCCGGGCCGCAATGTCCGGCTCGAGAGACAGCTGTTTGGTGCGTTGAACGGATGGCATTTGAATGACGCTGGCGTGCGAGGCCCGTCCGCCGCCGAGCAACGCAGGGCGCGCGAGAATGTCCTGCGCGCTCAAACCGCTGTTCACGGCGGCTTCGAGCAGCGCCCGGCCGAGAGCGCGCGCATCGGGCGCCCGCTCGTCGGGCTTTTTCGCCAGGTTCTTCATCACGACCGCGGCGACCGGATCCGGCACGTACGACGCTCGCTCGACGGCCTTGAGGGGGGCGGGCGGGTCGTGGATCTGCTGCACGAGGATGGCCACCGCCTGGTCGGCGTCGAAGGGGGTCCGGCCGGCGAGCATCTGATAAATCATCGTCGCAATCGAGTAGACGTCGCCCTGCGGTCCGACCCGTTCGCCCTGCGCCCCCTCCGGCGAGATGTACCTCGCCGTCCCGAAGATCAACCCTGCGGCCGTAGCGGTCGACGGCTCGTCCCAGTTGAGCCGGGCGATTCCGAAATCGAGGACCTTCACGAAGTCCGGGTCATCTGCGCGAAGTACGAGCATCACGTTCTCGGGCTTGAGATCGCGATGCACGATCCCTTGCGCGTGAGCTTCGCCGGCGGCGTCGCAAAGTTGGAGCGCGATATGGAGGGCCCGTGGCAGCGGCATCGCCGATCCGGCCGCGGCGAGCGCGCTCTGAAGCGACATGCCATCCAGGTACTCCATGACGATGTACATCGCCCCGTCGGGCAGCTGCCCTACGAGCAGCACGTGGACGACGTGGGGGTGGGCGAGTCGCGAGGCCACTTTGGCCTCGCGGTGAAAGCGCGCGACGAGCGTCTGATTCGCAGAAAGCTCGCGATGGAGAATCTTCACCGCCACGTCGCGATCGATCCCACGCTGAAAGGCTCGGTACACGCGTCCCATCGAGCCGATCCCGACGAGCTGCCGAATTTCGATGTGACCGAGAATTTCGCGACCGACATACGGGTCGGTGGCGGCGGCCGCGGCAATCGCCCCGGGAGAGGTCGTCAGGGGCGCGCCATCGAGCGAGCAAAAGAGCGCGTCTGCCGGGTACCGGGTCCCGCACGAAGGACACGCCTTGGGGCGCGCCAGATCGGTGCCGCCTCGGCGCTCCCCTTCCGGGCCTGCTGCACCGACCGTGGCCCCAGCTTGCCGTTCACCCTCCGAGCTCACCGCGCTAATGGTAGCCCTTGGACCCCCCTTTGCGCACGCCGCCGCGAAGCGCACGGCTGTTCGCGCGGCCGGGCGCGTGCCCGACGCGTCCTCGACCGTGCCCCCCCGGTTGCTTCTGCCCGCCACTTTTGCCTATCGTGACGGCCCCAATCGTGTCCGACGGCGAGACATTCGAACCGGGCGCCGCGTCGTGGTCGGTGCACCTTCCCCAGTTCGAGGGGCCGCTCGATCTGCTCCTGCACCTTTGTCAGAAGCACGAGCTCGACGTTCTCGACATTCCCGTCGCCTTCGTCACCGAAAAGTACCTCGAGTATCTGGCAGTGATGCAGCTGCTGGAGCTCGACGTTGCGGCGGAGTATCTCGTCATGGCGGCGACCCTCGCCCACATCAAGTCCAAGATGCTTCTGCCGGCGCCCCCGCCCGGACAAGACGACGACCCTGCAGAGTTCGACGAGGTGGATCCGCGTGAGGCGCTGGTGCGAAGGCTCCTCGAATATCAGAAGTACAAGCATGCCGCGGGCCAGCTCGTAGCTCGCGACCTCGCGGGGCGAGACGTGTTTGGCCGGGGAACAGCGGTCGAAGCGGCCGCGAAGCAGGGGCTCCCACCCCTCGCTGACGTGCCGCTCTTCGTGCTCGTGGACGCCTTTCAGCGCGTCCTGGATCGCAGCAAGGTCCGCCTTTCGCACGAAGTCATCGCAGACCGCATCAGCATGAGCGATCGAATCAGCCAGCTCTCCGACATTCTGAGAACGACGCCGCGCATCGCGTTCGACCAGATTTTCGACGGGCTGGCGACGAAGTTCGACCTCGTGATCACGTTTCTGGCGCTGCTGGAGATGACTCGCCTCAGAATGACGCGCCTCGTCCAGACCGAGGCCCTCGGACCCCTGTACGTGGAGCTCGCGGCTCCGACCGACGAGAGCGCTGGAGCGATTCCGGAGGCGGGGCCTTGAGCCGGGACGGCGAGCGCGCGGGCCGCCCGGAGGGCGGACCCGTCGAGACGACGCCGGAAGGCCCGGTCGAAGCGCCCGACTCGGGTGCCACGGACGCCGAAGGACCGATCGAGGAAGCCCGCGACCTGTCGACGGATCATCTGCGTGGACTGCTCGAAGCACTCGTATTCGCGAGCGACAAGCCGATGCCGGCGAGCGAGCTGGCCAAGCTGGCTTCCGCCCCACTGCGGCAGGTGAAGGCTCTGATCGGCGAGCTCAAGGAACATTACGCCCACCGAGGAATTGTCCTCCAAGAGGTAGCCGGCGGATGGGTCTTTCGAACCGGCGGCGCGTACGCGCCATTCGTTCGCGAGCTGACGAGCGAGCGGCCGGTAAAGCTCTCTCGAGCCCAGCTCGAAACGCTGGCAATCACTGCATATAGGCAGCCGATCACGCGGCCGGAGATCGACGAGATTCGCGGTGTCGATAGTGGCGCGACCCTCAAGCTCCTGCTCGAGCGCGGCCTGCTGCGCATCCTGGGAAAGAAGGACGAGCCCGGAAGACCCCTTCTCTATGGAACGACCAGCCATTTTCTCGAATTCTTCGGGCTCAAGTCGCTGAAGGACCTCCCGACGCTTCGCGAGTTCACCGAGCTCTCGGAAGACTCGCAGCGGTCCCTCGAGGACCTTCCGCCGGCCGACGTCGGCGAAGCGGACCATCGCACCATCGCGCCGGCCGACGTCGGCGAAGCGGACCATCGCACCATCGCTCCGGTCGACGTCGGCGAAGCGGACCATCGCACCATCGCTCCGGTCGACGATCGCCACCGCACGATCGCGCCCGCTCAGGACCCCGACGTGCACGACACCATCATCCCGAGCGCTCCGCCCACCGGCGACGACCTGGAGGACCCTCCCGATTCTGCCCCGACGATCGACGAGCGATGATCGCCCATTCGGGCGCGCAGGCCGGGGACATCAATCGTTCGCGGGGTCGGGGTATTTCTCCGCGAGCTTCACGACCTCGTCACGCAATCGCTTGTGCGCAGCGAGCTTGCGGACGAGCTCCCAGAGCTGCGGATCGGTCAGCGATTTGATGGGGTCGGCGCCGGCTTTGGATTTTCGCGGTATCGAGGCGGGGCCCTTGGCTCTGAGATCGGCCATTCGGTCCACGTAAGCCTTCGTCGGAAAGAGGTCGGCTTTCTCCCACGACAGAACCGTCGCCTGGTCGACGCCCAGGGCAGCGGCAAGCTCCTTCGCGGTGCACGCAAGTTCTTTGCGCAGCGCCTTGATGTCGTCCGGGCTCATCGGGTCCTACGCGGTCGCCGCCGAGGCGACTCCGCCGGCGACCGTCATCTTCGCCACGCGAATCGTCGGTGACGCCGTGGCCGTGCGCAAGTCCAAGTCGTTGCCCACGGCATCGACGCTCTGCCACAGCGAATCGACGTTCAGCGAGATCGTCACCTCGCTCACCGGGTACGCAAGCTCCCCTCCCTCGATCCAGAAGCCTGCGGCCCCGCGCGAGAAGTCGCCCGTCACCGCGTTGAACCCGAAGCCCATCATCTCGGTGACATAAAGGCCACGTGCCGTCGCGCGAACGATCGCTTCGTTCGAATCGCTTCCCGGTTGCAGAATGAAGTTCGACGTGCTTGGTCCCACCGACGCGCCGGCGCCCCGCGCGGCGTTGCCCGTGCTCTCCCGCCGGAGCTTGCGGGCCGAGTAGCTATCGCACAGGTACGTTCTGAGCATTCCCCTTTCGACGACCACGTTCTGACGGCTGGCGAGCCCCTCACCGTCGAAGGGTCGCGAGCCGGGCGCTCTTGCAATCAACGGATCGTCCACCACCGTCACCTGCTCGCTCGCGACCCGGGTGCCTTCGCGCTCGACCAGGTAGCTCGCCTTTCTCCAGATCGCGCTGCCGACGACGCAGCCCGCAAGCATGCCGAGAATCGCCCTCGCGGCATCTGGATCGAACACGACGGGGACCTCGCAGCTCGGAACCGTCCGCGCACCGAGTTTGCGTAGCGTGCGCCGGGCGGCCTCGCGCCCGACCTCGCGGGGCGGATCGAGATCGGCGAAGTGGCGCCTCGCCGTCCAGTGATGACCGCGTCGGTTCTTGCCTCCGACGTCGGCCGCGACGGGAACGACGCTGAGCGATTGGTACGAGCCCTTGGTGCCGGCGCGGAAGCCGCTCGAGAGCACGACCACAGAACCGCCCGCCGTGCGGCCGAACGTCGCTCCCTCACTGTTGGAGATCCGCGGATCGAACTCCATCGCCGCGGCCTCTCCCTCTCGCGCGAGGGCGATCGCTCGAGCCGCATCGATGGAGCCGCCGGCCGGATCGTACAGGTCGAGGTCGGGCGCGCGGCTCGGATCGCACAGGAGCCGGGGGTCCGGAGGACCCGCGAATGGATCGTCCTGCGAGAGCCCGACCAGCTCGATCGCATCGGCGACGA
>Ga0187782_10002279_pt1 | contig 14116 bp, 16 predicted proteins | sample 0715_SJ02_MP15_2_FD_132454 | JGI IMG/M metagenome (GOLD analysis project Ga0187782, IMG submission 132454) | Tropical peat soil microbial communities from peatlands in Department of Meta, Colombia - 0715_SJ02_MP15_20_MG | ecosystem: Environmental > Terrestrial > Soil > Wetlands > Peat | place...
AGTGAAAGGTGTGGGCGTCTGGACGGCGCAGATGTTCCTGATGTTCACGCTAAAGCGTCCGAATGTTCTGCCCACTGGCGATTTCGGCGTGCAGATGGCAATCAAAAAGCACTACAACAAGCGCAAGCTTCCTAAACCGTCGCAAATGGAAAAGCTTGCCAAACCTTGGGAGCCCTACCGCAGCATCGCCTGCTGGTATTTGTGGAAGAGCATGGACGTGAAGACCATGTAGCCAAATAGCCGATATTGGAGAACCTCTGTGCTCTCAGTGCACTCTGTGGTTTAATTGAGGCTGATGACAGAGCAGAAGATCCGTGTGCTGGTTGCGAAGCCCGGCCTTGACGGGCACGATCGAGGTGCCAAGGTGATTGCTCGGGCGTTGCGCGACGCGGGCATGGAGGTCATTTATACCGGCCTGCGGCAGACTCCGGAGATGATCGTCACCGCCGCCTTGCAGGAAGATGTCCAGGTGATCGGCCTTTCAATCCTCTCTGGCGCTCACAACGCGATCGTTCCCCGGGTGTTGGATTTGCTCAAACAGCACAAAATGGATGACGTAATAGTAATTGTGGGCGGGATTATTCCTGACCAGGACATTGATCCTCTGAAGAAAGCCGGTGTTGCCGCGATCTTCCAGCCGGGCACTGCAATGGATGAGATTGTGCAATTTATCCGGACAAATGTGAAGCCCCAAGGCGTGCCGACCACAACTTGATCACCCAAATTACGCACGTCCGGTTTGCGCGCTGCCTTTTCCTGTTATACCGTAAACAGTTTCGGGTCCTGCCTCATGGCCAATCGTGCTGAGTCCACTGCGTCCTCGACATCCCCAGTCCTCGAAACGCGAGTTGATCCCACTTCGCCCCGCTTTGAAGCAAACATGCGGTTTTTGGCAGACCTGGTTTCGCAGGTGCGCAACGAAGAAGAGAAAATTCGCGAAGGCGGTGGACAGAAGGCAATCGAAGCCCAGCACAGCAAGGGACGGCTGACGGTCCGCGAGCGCCTCCATTTGCTGGTTGATCCTGGGTCTTTTTTCGAAATCGGATCCTATGCCGCCTTCGGCATGTATGAAGAATGGGGCGGAGCGCCTGGAGCCGGGGTTGTCACTGGTTTGGGACGCATTCACAGCCGCTTGGTGATGATCATTGCCAATGACGCTACGGTCAAAGCGGGTGCGTTTTTTCCGATGACGACTAAGAAAGTAATTCGGGCGCAGAACATCGCCATCGAAAATCGCATTCCGACGATTTACCTGGTCGATTCTGCTGGGGTATTTCTTCCCTTGCAGGAAGATGTTTTTCCCGACACGGACGACTTTGGGCGCGTTTTTCGCAACAATGCAGTGATGTCGGCAATGGGGGTGCCCCAGATCGCCGCGATTATGGGGATGTGTGTCGCCGGTGGAGGATATCTTCCGGTCATGTGCGACCATGTGCTCATGACCGATGGGAGCGGACTTTTTCTTGCCGGCCCCGCGTTGGTGCAAGCCGCCATCGGGCAAAAAGTCTCTGCCGAAGAGCTGGGCGGCGCTGCGATGCATTCCGCCATCAGTGGTACGGTTGATTTTCGCGAGCCGACGGATGAGGCATGCCTCGCGCAGATTCGCGCCATTGTGGAAAAGTGGGGTTATCGGCGCCAGTCCCCTTGGGACCGCAGGAAGCCGGAAGATCCCGCATTCGCCAGCGAAGAGATTTATGGCATTTACGACTCCTCTCCTGCGCGTCCCTACGATATGAAAGAAATTATTGCGCGCATCGTGGACGGCAGCCGCTTCGACGAGTACAAATCTGAGTATGGAAAAACCGTGCTCTGCGGTTATGCGCGCATCGGGGGCTTTGCGGTTGGAATTGTCGCCAATCAGAAATTGCATGCCCAGGCTACCGATCACGAAGGCCACAAGCGGCTGGAATTCGGGGGCGTGATTTATACGGAGTCGGCAGAAAAAGCCGCTCGTTTCATTATGGACTGCAACCAGAATCTGATCCCGCTGGTTTTCTTTCACGATGTAAACGGCTTTATGGTGGGCCGGGATGCAGAGTGGACTGGCATTATCAAAGCTGGCGCAAAAATGGTGAATGCGGTATCGAATTCGGTTGTGCCAAAGATTACGGTGATCATCGGCGGATCCTTTGGGGCGGGACATTACGCGATGTGCGGCAAGGCCTACGATCCCCGCTTTATTTTCGCTTGGCCGACTGCCCGCTATGCGGTGATGAGCGGCGACTCAGCTGCCGGCACGCTGGTGGAGATCAAGATTAAGCAGTTGGAGCGTAGTGGCAAGAAGATAAGCGAGGAAGAGAAGAAGGAGCTGTATGAGTCGGTGAAGCGCACTTACGATGAGCAGACGGATCCGCGCTACGGTGCGGCCAGGCTGTGGATCGACAAAATTATTGATCCGATTGAAACGCGGGATGCTATCACGCAGGCACTCGAGGCCGCTGCGCTGAACCCGGATGTTCCAGAGTTTAAGGTCGGAGTGCTGCAAACATAGGTCCTCCATTGAAGGGCTATTTTTTGTTTCATTCTTGGTTTCTGATTTGGGGTTGAAGATGGATTGAGACGCACCGTTTGGGCAAACGTGCAAATGGGCTCTTTATATTTACCCGGAAACTGCCGAGCTAAGTGCCAAGTGCTAAATGCCAACTGCTGATTCCATCAAACTCATCGAATGTCCTCGGGACGCCTGGCAGGGGCTGAAGGGGCAGATTCCTGCCTCGCTGAAGGTGGATTATCTGAAAGCCTTGATCAGTGCTGGATTCAAGCATATTGACGCGGTCTCTTTCGTCTCGCCCAAAGCCGTGCCGCAAATGGCGGACGCGGAAGAAGTTTTGAAGGAACTCGATCCGCCGGATGACGTAGAAATCATCGGTGTCGTGGTCAACGAAAAGGGGGCTGAACGTGCCATCAACACGAATGCCGTGCGCACTCTGGGATTTCCTTACTCTGTGTCGCCTACTTTCCTGCAGAACAATCAACATCAGACGTTGGAAGAGGCAATCGACGAATTAGAAAAGATCAAAGGCAAAGCTGATGAAGCTGGACTTGATGTCGTAGTCTATATTTCGATGGCGTTTGGGAATCCGTACGGCGATGCCTGGAGCATCGAGGAGGTAGTGAACGCTGTAGATGTTCTCGAGTCCTGCGGCGTCCGCACCATTTCACTGGCTGATACGGTAGGCCACGCCGGACCAGAGAAGGTCAGTGAGTTGCTCAAGGCGGTGATAGCCAAGTTTGGTTACCTGGAAATAGGGGTGCACCTGCACAGCCGTCCCGAACAGGCATCCGAGAAAGTGCTGGCGGCATACGATGCCGGCTGCCGCCGGTTTGACTCTGCTTTGGGAGGGCTCGGAGGATGTCCATTCGCCCAGGATTCGTTGGTGGGGAACATCCCTACGGAGGCGGTGGTCGAGGCTCTGAACACACGAGGCGCTTCTTTGCCTCCGCTCAAACCACTCGACGTCCTCTTGCGGGCCAGCAGGGAGATTGGTGCGCGATACACGAATTCCCATGCGGCAGATTAAATTATTGGCAACGCAGATTTCGCTTACCGCATGAACTACAACACAATCCAAATTAGTTGCGATAGACAACTGGCGACCATCACTCTGAATCGTCCTGATAAGCGCAATGCCATCAGCTATCAACTGATTGACGAATTGCTGACCGCGCTGCAGGAGGTAGAGGGATCATCAGCATTAGCGCTCATTCTAACCGGGGCCGGCAAAGCGTTTTGCTCCGGGATGGATTTGGACAATCTCAAGCAGTTGCTTGGGCGAACTCCAAAGCAGAATCTCGAAGATTCCGAAACCATGGCCCGGCTGTTCCGTTCGCTGTACGAATTTCCCCGGCCGACCATCGCAGCGGTAAACGGTGCCGCAATCGCAGGTGGGTGCGGATTAGCCACACTTTGCGATTTCACGCTAGCCGTTCCGGAAGCAAAGTTCGGTTACACCGAGCCTCGCATCGGTTTCGTTCCGGCGATCGTTTCGACTTTCCTTATTCGGCAAATCGGGGAGAAGCATGCCCGGGATCTGCTATTAACTGGCAGAATCATTTCTGCGGAAGAAGCCTGGCGCTTAGGGATGGTCAATGAGATCGTTGCACCGGATAAGCTATTGCATCGCGCCCAGGAGTTGGCAGCGCAATTGATCGAGAATAGTCCGTCATCCCTGGTGTCTACCAAGCGTTTACTTAGGCAACTTGCTGGCGGCGAACTTGATGCCCAACTCCGTTTAGCAGTTAAGGAGAATGCAGCAGTTCGAGGAACTCACGACTTTAGTGAAGGGATTTCGTCGTTTTTGGAAAAACGCAAGCCCCGGTGGAGTGGCAAGTGAGCACAAACAACAACCATCCGGTCGTCAGTGAGAGCCGGTTGCGGGTGCGCTACGCCGAGACCGATCAGATGGGAGTGGTCTACCACTCGAATCACTTTATCTGGTTTGAAGTAGGCCGGGTGGAACTCCTGCGACAATTGGGGTTTTCCTACCGAGATATGGAGCGCGAGCATAATTGTCACTTGGCAGTCGTGGACGCACGCTGCCGTTACCGCGCGCCGGCATCCTATGATGATGAGATCATTGTGCGTACGCACATCAAGAATGTCCGCGAATCTGTGGTGCATTTCGGGTACGAACTGTTGCGCGCGAGTGACGGTGAGCTTATCGCTGAGGGTGAGACTACGCATATTCCGATTGATGGCGAGAAGAGGATCACGACATTTCCTGAAAAGTACAGGCGAGCTCTGCGCGCAGCCATAGGAAAATAAACTGCGGCTTCAGCGTGAACACTCCGGCAGTTGGAAGCGAAACTGGCAACTCCTTTGAAAGCCCTTCATATAAACGGCAATGATCTGACTCCCGCAGCGGTGCGGGAAGTGGCCGTGGAGCGGCGTCCGGTGCTGCTTGATCCCGATGCCCGCGGACCCGTACGGCGCGCTCGCGCTGTGGTGGATGCCCTCGTAACGAGCAACAAAGTTTCCTACGCTATAACCACCGGAGTGGGCAAACTCTCCGAGGTGCGTATTTCTGGGGATCAGATCCGCGAGATGCAGGTGAATCTGGTGCGGTCGCATGCGGTGGGAGTTGGCGAACCACTTTCCGCACCGGAAACTCGCGCCATGATGGTTCTGCGCGCCAACTCACTCTCCAAAGGCTATTCCGGCGTGCGCACTGAGGTCATCGATACCTTGTGCGAAATGCTGAATCGGGGTGTTACGCCTTTCGTTCCATCCCAAGGTAGCGTCGGCGCAAGCGGCGATCTGGCGCCACTGGCGCACCTGGCGCTTGTGATGATTGGGGAAGGGGAGTGCCTGAATGACAAGAGCACTCGTGTTCCGACATCCGAGACATTGCGGGCAGCGCAGGTAAAGCCGCTGATTCTCGAAGCAAAAGAAGCAGTGTCGCTTATCAACGGTACACAAGGAATGCTAGCGGTAGGAACGCTCGCTTTGCTGGCCGCGGAAATTCTTGTCGATTCGGCTGATGTAATCGGCAGCCTTACCCTGGATGCGCTGCGGGGCACGGATGTGGCTTTCGATGAGCGAATTCATAGCGTGCGGCCGCATGCGGGACAACTTGTGACCGCCGCTAATTTGTGCAAGATGCTCGAAGGCAGCCAAATTCGCGAATCGCATCGTAGTTGTGATCGTGTGCAGGATGCCTATTCGTTGCGCTGCATGCCACAAGTGCACGGTGCGGTGCGCGACACCCTTTCCCATTGTCGCGAGGTGGTCCAGACTGAGATCAATTCGGCTGTAGACAACCCGCTGGTTTTTGTGCGAACTGCCCAAGTCAGGGGTGGTCTTGGCTCGCCTGAGCTCCCCGAGGGCGACATTCTCTCTGGTGGGAATTTCCATGGGGAACCAGTGGCATTCGCGCTCGATTTTCTGGCAATTGCACTCAGTGCATTGGCGGGCATTTCCGAAAGAAGAGTGGAGCGCCTTGTAAATCCCGCATTAAACGAAGGATTGCCGCCGTTCCTGGCTGCAGATGCAGGGCTGAACTCGGGTTTCATGATGCCACAAGTCACCGCTGCGGCACTGGTCAGTGAAAACAAAGTTCTTGCGCATCCGGCGTCGGTCGATTCGATCACAACTTCGGGCAATAAAGAAGATTATGTTTCGATGGGAATGACTGCTTCGTTAAAGCTCAAGCGGATCGTAACAAACACCAGAAATGTGCTGGCAATCGAAGCCATGGCGGCTGCACAGGCGCTGGATTCGTTGGCGCCGTTAAAGCCTGGCAAGCGCGGGCAGGCTGCCTATGCGGCAATTCGCTCCGTGTGCCCGCCGATAATCAGAGACCGTGTTATGTATGGAGATTTCGTTCGCCTTGCCGAGTTGATCGCAAGCGGCAAATTAACAGAACCGATCATGTAATATCCCCTCACTGGATACCTTTTGGGAAGCTATATTGCCTTGCAATAAATTGCTTAGGAAATAAGCTATTCTAGAAAAGCTGAGGGAGGTATTGCTGTATATCGTATTGCGGCAGGACGTGACTTGATATTTTGATTTCTGTTATCCAACTCGGAAGTATTGATTATGCTACCGGACTCCGTCTGCAGCAACGTTTGGTAGAACTTCGCAAGGATTCGCGAATCGGTGATGTACTGGTTTTACTTGAGCACAGTCCAGTGATCACTCTTGGACGGAATGCCAAGCCTGCCAACGTGATTGCTTCCCCTGAATCGCTCGCGGAACGCGGTGTTGAGCTATTCGAATGTGACCGCGGCGGTGACGTAACGTTCCATGGCCCTGGACAGCTCGTCGGCTATCCCATTTTCGATTTGCGCGGAACGAACTCAGGTGATGGCAATCGCAGAACCCTCGGGGCCGTGGAATACATTCGCCGGCTTGAGGAAATTCTCGTCCGGACTTGCGCCGACTTTGGCATCTCAACCAAGCGTACTAGCGGCTTGACCGGCGTGTGGACTGCCACTACTTTCTTACCCCGAGCGGAGGCTGATGACTCGTTTGCGAATCATGTGCCGAAATCGAAGCAATCTCTTTCTCAGCAGGAAGCCAAAATTGCGGCGATAGGTGTTCACATCTCGCGCGCCGTAACCTCGCATGGCTTCGCTTTGAACGTGAATACCAATCTCGATTACTTTAAACTTATTGTTCCCTGCGGAATCAAATCGAAACCAGTCACCTCCATGGCCAAAGAACTGGGCCGCGAGCTTTCATTGCAGGATGTGGCTCATTCGGCATCTCGTAACTTCGGAGTGGTCTTTCAATCACAGATGCTCTCGCTGGAAGATCTCAATTCGCTCTTTAGAACCTCCATCGGTGTTCCCCTGAAAGTGCCCTCCGAATTGCGACAAATCCATAAAGAGGAAGATACGCCCTGGGCCTAAGATTTAAGCTGCACGCCTGAATTTGGCCAAATCTCATAACCCGAGGTAGCATTCTTATTGGAGTGCATGACTAGGAAGAAGAACAAACTAGAGCGAAAAAACGCTCTCCGTCCGAGCTCAAATGGACGCCGTATTCTGCAAACGACTTCCTCACAACGTACCTATTCCATCGTTGATTATCGGCTGGAAAAGCCTGAATTTACGCTGCGCCAGGTGAGAAGTGGGGACGGAATTCGCTACGAGGTCGAGGGTGATCTGAGCGCTCCTGTTCCTCCTATCCGACAATCAAAGTACCTGGATAAAAAGCAATGCCTCGAGATTTATCGCTGGATGCTCCTCAACCGCAAGATGGAGACCGCCCTGGAGAATCTTTATAAGCAGGGCAAAGTGGTGGGTGGAGTTTATTTTGGCCTGGGGCAGGAAGCGTGTTCATGCGCGTCCGCCTACGCGCTTAAACCACACGAATGGCTCGGCCCGATGATCCGCAATCAGGGATCGCTCCTGGTTCGGGGTTTTGCGGCGCGCGATATCATGATGCAGTACATGGCGAAAGCCGATTCGCCCACAAAAGGGCGCGATGCATCATCACATTTCGGTGATATTCAGAAGCTTAATGTTGTAGCACCGATCTCGACACTTGGAGATCTGATTCCAGTGCTTGCGGGAGTGGCGTTAGGTGCTCGTCTGCAAGGGCGCAACATTGCCGTCATGACGTACATCGGAGACGGCGGGCAGTCTACCGGGGTCACCTATGAAGGACTGAACTTCGCCGCCGTCCAGAATTTAGGGTTGGTCCTATTCGTCGAAAACAATCTTTGGGGATATTCCACCCCGGCAGACATGCAGTTCCGTGTAAAAGACCTTGCCGAACGCGGAATCGCCTATGGGATTCCGGCGGTGATCGTGGATGGCACTGACGCTTGCCAGATCTATGACGCCGCCCATGAAGCGTGTGAGCGTGCGCGTCGCGGCGAGGGCCCGACTATGATCGAAGCGAAAATGATGCGCATGAAGGGCCACGCCATCCATGATGCGGCCGAATATGTTCCAAAGCCACTGTTTGAGTACTGGCGGAAGCGGGATCCCATCGCGCGATTTGAAAGTTACTTGCTCCGCAAGAAATGGCTTACACCGGCCGAGAATCGAGATCTGATGGCTGCGGTTGATCAGCAACTCGAAGCCGATCGCGATTTCGCGGTGAACTCGCCGATGCCGGTGCCCGAATCTGCAGCCGGCGGTGTGTACTGCGAGAATGGTTGTCACGAAGTTAAGCCCAAATACAGTTTGCCTAAGGTGCGTCAGGCAAAATCCAGTTTTGCAATGCAGCCAAAAATCGAGCCGGCCGTACATCTCAAGTAAGAGACTTCAGCCATGCCCCAACTCACCTATCTCGAGGCTATCCGTCAGGGAATTGCGGAGGAAATGGAACGCGATCCCACTGTCTTTTGCCTAGGGGAAGACATCGGCATTTACGGCGGGGCCTTCAAGGTCACCGATGGCCTTATTGACCGGTTCGGCCCGGAGCGCGTCATCGATACACCCATTGCGGAGTCAGCGATAGTCGGAGCGGCCTTCGGGGCTTCGTTGACCGGCATGCGTCCGGTGGCTGAGTTTCAATTCATGGATTTTATCGGTTGCGCTTTCAACCAAATCGTGAACATGGTGGCGAAGGCCCACTATCGCTGGGGGGCGCCGGCCCCGCTTGTCATCCGAGGGCCAAGCGGCGGCAATGTGCACGGCGGTCCATTTCACTCGCAAAATCCGGAGGCATGGTTTGTGCACGCGCCTGGGCTGAGGGTTGTCTGTCCGGCCAGCGCTTGCGATGCTAAGGGCCTGATCAAAGCTTCAATTCGCGACAATAATCCGGTCATTTTTTTCGAACACAAATATCTCTATCGCCGAATGAAAGAGGATGTTCCCGCCGAAGATTACACCGTTCCTCTGGGAAAGGCTCGTGTTGTGCGAGCAGGGCACGACCTGAGTATCATCACTTACGCGGCCATGGTGTACGTGGCGCTGGAAGCCGCTGAGATTCTGGCGCGGGAAGGAATTGACCTGGAGGTTCTTGACTTGCGCACCTTGGCACCGCTCGACCGCGAAGCAATTGCGCAAACTGTACGTAAAACCAACAAAGTAATTCTTCTGCATGAAGATATTCGCACAGGAGGCATTGCAGGAGAGATCGCAGCCGTGATCAACGAGGAGGCTTTTGACGGTCTCGACGGTCCAATCGTTCGCATTACGGCGCAAGACTCGCCGGTGCCTTTTTCTCCTCCTCAAGAGGAGTTCTTTCTGCCGAAAGTCAGTGACGTGGTCCGCGAAGCCCGGCGATTGCGCGCATACTAGGTAGAATTCGTTTAACATCGAGGCGTTCAACGGCAATCTTTGCGCCTGGTCGCGACGGCGCTGATACCGATATTGGTCTTTAATAAACGATTGGGGGAGAAATGCGTTTTATTCTCGGAGTTATTGTGACGCTGCTTGTGATCTTGTTGGTTGGGCTGGCAGTAGTGAACTTTGGCTTTTTCCCGACCACTGCAGACGTGAGTCCACCGAGCTTCGAGCGCCGAATTGCCACATCTGCGCTGGACGCGTCGATGGAGCGTCATGCACCGCGCGTAAACAATCCCATCCCGCCGACGGACGACAATTTGATCGACGGAATGAAGATCTACACTATGAATTGCTCGCTCTGCCACGGAACGCTGGATAACAAGCCCAGCTCGCTGGAGAAATCCTTTTACCCGCCGCCACCGCAGCTTGTTCTGGTTCCACTCGATGATCCTGAGTGGCACATCTATTACGCGGTCGGCACCGGCGTGCGATATACCGGAATGCCGGCCTGGAGACACGCTTTAAGTGAGGAGGACATCTGGAAGGTAGTGGGCTTCTTGTCACGCGTGCAGAAGTTGCCTCCCAAAGTGCAGGACTACTGGAAGAATGCGTACGGGGTTGGACCGCTGCCAGCCGGCGAAGAGAAGCACGAACACGGAAAGGATTAGCGTCCAAACAGGATGGGCACCGTTAGCTATAATAAAAAATTGTGCGTGCTCTCAGAATGTGACTGAGAACGCGTGGAAGAGGAACTATGCCGACCGATATCGTCATGCCCCAGATGGGGGAATCGATTTTCGAAGGGACGATTACCAAGTGGCTGAAGAAGCCGGGCGATAAAGTGCAGCGCGACGAACCCCTTTTTGAGATTTCCACCGATAAGGTGGATGCAGAGATTCCTGCGCCGGCCTCCGGTGTACTTCAGGACATTAAGGTCGGTGAAGGAAATACGGTGCAGGTGAACACGGTTGTCGGAACGATTGCTGGTGATGGAGAGTCAGCCGCAGCAACTTCGGCGAAGCCGCCGGCTCTTGCCGCCCCCGCAAGACCCGAACCCAGCAAAGCGACTCCTCCCGCACCAGCGCCTCTGGCGATCGGTGAGGAAGAGGATCATGCCCGTTCCTCGCCGCTGGTCCGCAAAATCGCGCGCGAACACAACGTGAACTTGTCTCAAGTGCCGGGCACCGGATTAGGAGGCCGCATCACCAAGCAGGACATTATGGCCTTTCTGGAACGGCAGGAAGCACCTGCCGCGGCTCAGCTATCAGTTGTCTCCAGTGTTCCCTCGACTCCGGGTGCCCGGCCCGCCGCAGCGCCAACTCCAGCAGCAATTCCAGGCGACCTCGTGCCAATGACGCAGATGCGCAAGATCATTGCCCAGCGCATGACTGAATCACGGCGAACCAGCGCTCACGTCCACTCTATGTTCGAAGTGGATATGACGCGAATTGTGCAGCTTCGCACCAGGACGAAAGCAGGTTTCGAGCAGCGGCACGGGGCCCGTCTGACCTTCATGCCGTTTTTCGTCCGTGCCACCATCATTGCTCTGCAGCAGTTTCCGATTGTGAATGCATCGGTAGAAGGCGAAGCAATCCGCTATCACCGTCATGTCAACATAGGAATTGCGGTGGCGCTGGACTGGGGCCTGATCGTTCCCGTGCTAAAGAACGCCGATGAACTCAACTTCCTGGGCTTACAGCGCGGTATCACCGACCTTGGCGAACGCGCACGCGCCAAGAAACTTAAGCCTGAAGAAGTCGAAGGCTCGACCTTTACGGTCACCAACCCAGGACAGTTCGGCGCCGTGTTCGGGTTGCCAATCATCAATCAACCGAACACAGCCATTCTTGGAGTCGGCGGAATTATGAAGATGCCATTGGTGGTGACTGATGCCGACGGCAATGATTCCATTGCCATCCGCTCCATGGTTCACCTCACGCTCGGCTATGACCATCGCGTAATCGATGGCGCCGTTGCCGATCAGTTCATGGCATTTCTTAAGAAGACGCTAGAGAACTGGGGCGAAGAGGTCGGCTAGCTTCGCTATTGGGTGGGTCCGGGTGAGTTGATAGCCGAATGAGAACTCTGCCCAGCAGCCCAAATCGAGGCGTTGAAACACTCCACGGTTCCCGAAATTATTTGGGATAGACCTTCTTTGAATTTGCCCTCGTCGACAATTTCTTTTTGTCCTAAGGCGTCCGTCATGGACAAGGCCGACTGCAAGAACGACATTACTGCATCTTTTTTGTCTGCCCCGCTGCGGTGGTTGAACAGACCTTCGATGCTGGTTACAATGCCCGGGATGAAAGCGATGGCTTGAAGTAGCTTGGACGTGAAGTTCATAGTCTCTCCTCGAATTAAAGTGATTGCTGTCTAAGAATTATTGATTTCGCTGAGTGAGGGCACGCGTGTGGCTGTCATGCTGCTCCAGCATGCGCTTTATTTCTTCTTGACCTTGCCGCAGTTGCTGGAGCTCAACTTCCATGCGTATGCGTCCCTCGGTGTTGGTTGCCTGGATCCGCTCGACAACTGTCAGCCGCGCTTTGGCGGTTTCAATTTCAGTGTCTTGACGCGACGTGTTCCGCGCCTCCTGGATAACATAGCCCGCGAGCGAGAGTGCAAGCGCACACAGAGCTACGATCGTTCGACCATCGAGTTTCCGGGCTTCGGCGCGGTGCTTGACTGCCTGCAAGTCATCCCTCACTGACACAAGGGAAACTTCCAGTTGCGTTAACTTGTCCAGCACTTCGCGCTGGGAGTCCTGATCCGTGTGGCGCTCGACCAGCGGCTGTTTTCCGGCGCTCCCCACACGCTGCGTGGGCTTGTTCAGAAGGCCATCGTCGATACGGCTCATAGCGGGTCATCGAGCTGATAGACAACCGTGTACACGGTGCCGGGAGGCGTGGCGTTCGAGTTCGGAACCAATGCAACGGATAAAGTGCCACCGGTTCCCAGGTTGACGTTGGTTGTTCCCGCGCTAATGGCTTGCCCGGACCCCGTCGTGAATGCCGGCCAGGAGATCAGCAGTGTGCCTTGGGCCGGACTGCCATCCGCCCGATATACGGTGTCTTGAATCGTCGTCATCGGCACGGTCTGCGACATTCCTGAGGCAGTCAGCACCAATAGACATAAAAAAAGCCGCCGTGAAAGGCGGCACATCTCGGCCATATCTATCCTCCGCGCTACTGCCAGCGACCTCGATCAAATCTCATATCTCGGGCTCCGTCTGTAGCTTGGCATCGGGCCACACGTTTTGGCTTGCACATCGGCTTCTCAAACTGAAGTGAATTTAGTAACCGCTTGAAAAATCCTGGAAGGGTGTTTACCGCTCGACTTGCGCTTGCTGCTGCAGATATCTGCTCACACTCTTTACGTAGACATCGGCAAAATCCACTGTCGGCCGTCTCGCCTGAATCAACCTCATGGCATCTTCCAGCTTCCACCCAAGCGAACAAAGCACTGCCAAAGCCATCATGGGTGCGCGATGCACTCCTGCCGCACAATGTATAAGAAGTTTGCTTCTACTTTCATCCAAGGCCTGCACTGCAAAATCGACGCCTCTTTGAAAAATCTCGGGTGGCTTCAGTTGAAAGTCGTCATCCGTGGGATTCCATAACACAGTAATCCCATACGGCGCTGCCAGAGCGCTGTCGTCAAACTCGCTCTGCATATCGATAATGTGAGTGATTCCGGGCCGTGCTACTTTCGCCATCTTGGCTGCGGTCCAGATTCCACCGCCGAGCGCGATTCGGTCGGTGATCCAGGTCATGTCCATTCGTCGGCCTTGCTCTGCCTAGCTAGGCTGCCATTGCTTGCATGCAAGAACTGGAAGTAACTCATGCAGCAGCCGGCTTTTCATTCTACGGTATTAGGACCGATTTTCCCCCGATAGAACGAGACCTGCGACCTCATTGTTTTCCACAACTCGTTCTGCAGGTTCCAGATACTTAAGTAACCGCCTTGCCAGCGAGTCGTCAGGCGTCGCTGCCTCACTTGCGGAGACCGGGAAGAGCCCGACCATTTCGAACAGGTATTTCACCGCCTGAAAGTTGCCGGCTCGGACGTGTTTAATCATTTGATCCACTGTTTCAAGCGCATGGCTACACACCAAATTGATAATTTCGTCGCGAACCCTTTCGAAGTCAGCTGCGCTAATGCGCTGCGCATGGAGATCGGTCTGAGAGTTGGTGCAATTGGCCAAGTTATTCTTTCGGTCCCTTTTGCAATCCGGACGCTTCTTTCTCAGAGTTGCCAACGTGAACCTGCCAACAAAAAGGCGCGCTTTTCAGCGCGCCTCAATATTTTTCCTACCTAAATCCAGAATAGCAAATTGGAGGGGGGTATTATGAAAGGTTTTCAGAAATTATTTTGGACTTTATATACTTGGCTCACCGACTCAATTTTGCTAAAGTTTTGCTTGCCGTGA
>Ga0187782_10002280_pt1 | contig 14116 bp, 12 predicted proteins | sample 0715_SJ02_MP15_2_FD_132454 | JGI IMG/M metagenome (GOLD analysis project Ga0187782, IMG submission 132454) | Tropical peat soil microbial communities from peatlands in Department of Meta, Colombia - 0715_SJ02_MP15_20_MG | ecosystem: Environmental > Terrestrial > Soil > Wetlands > Peat | place...
AGTGCAGCCAGCCCTCGGCCAGCGTGTCCTGGGTGGCAGCCTCGTTTTTGTAGTAACCGACGAAGACGGATGAGCTGCGCGAAAGAATCTCGCCGCTTTCCGAGATCTTCAGCTCCGTCCCGGGGATGGGCTTGCCGACGGTGTGGAACTGAATGTCGTCGTCGGTGTGGATGCAGGAGATGCCGCTGATCTCGGTTTGTCCGTAGATCTGCTTGAGCGGCACACCGAGAGCGTGGAAGAAGCGGAAGACGTCCGGACCGAGCGCCGCGCCACCGGTGGAGCAGGTGCGGATGTGAGTAAATCCAAGCCGATCTTTCAGGGCGCGGAAGGTAGTCCAGTAAGCCAGCGCGTAGGCGATCTTCCACGGCAGGGTGATGGGCTGTTTCTTGAAGCGCAGGTCGGCGATTTTCTGCCCAACCGGCATCGACAGGTTGTAAAGCGCGCGCTTGAGGCGCGTGGTGTCCATGATCTTCACCTGCACGGTGGAGGTGATGTTTTCCCACACGCGCGGGGGGGCAAACATAATGTGCGGGCCAATCTCGCGGATGTCCTCCATCACCGTGGAGGGCTCTTCAGGGAAGTTGATGGTGAAGCCGACGGTCAGGCCGCTGGACATGCACATCATCTGCTCGCCGATCCAGGCCAGGGGCAGGAAGGAGACGAACTCGTCGCCGGGCAGCTTGGCGTCCACCTGGTTGAGGCTGGCGGCCATGGTGAGCAGGTTGCTGAAGGTCAGCATCGCGCCCTTGGGAAAGCCCGTTGTGCCGGACGTGTAGCAGATAATGGCCACGTCGTCGGCGCGGCCGGCGCTGACGTTCTCCATCCAGAGGTCCGGACGCTGGCACGCGAGTTCGCGGCCCTTCTCTTCGACGGTCTCGAAGCTGATCAGCGCGGGATGCTTGTAATTCCGCATGCCGCGCGGATCGGTGTAGATGATGCTCTTGACCCTGGGCAGCTTCTCGATCATGTCGAGGATCTTGTCCACCTGCTCCTGGTCTTCGGCGACGACGAAGATCGCTTCGGAATGGTCGATGACATAAGCAACCTCGTTCAGCGTGGAGTCCTGATAAATGCCGACCGAGACCGCGCCGGCGCCTTGGGCGGCCAGTTCGGCATAAACCCATTCCGGACGGTTGTTGCCGATGATTGCGACCTTGTCGCCGCGCTCAAGACCGAGACTGATGAGGCCGAGTGAGAAGTCGCGCACGTGGTCGTGATATTGCCGCCAGCTCGTAGACTGCCAGATGCCGAATTCCTTCTCGCGAAGTGCAGTCTTAAAACCGAGCTCGGCGGCTTTGCGCACCAGCAGCTTGGGGAAGGTGTCGGCGTTGTCCAGCGCGTGATGGTTCGTGTGGTTCAAAGCAGGTTTTTCGTCGCGCTTCTACGGCTTCGCCTCAGGCTCGCTTCCCCAGGATGACAATCATAAAATCTACGCCTCCGCCACCTGCGCCACTGCCGCGTCTTCCTGGCCCAGGTAAGCTTTCTGCACGTGAGGGTCGCGCTGCACTTCGAGCGGCTTGCCGTCAGCGATCTTGACGCCGAAGTTGAGCACCACGATGCGGCTGGAGATGTCCATGACCACGCCCATATCGTGCTCGATCATGAGCACCGTGGTACCGTGGTCCTCGTTGGTGTCGATGATGAAGCGCGCCATGTCCTCCTTCTCTTCGGCGTTCATGCCGGCCATGGGCTCATCGAGCAACAGGAGCTTCGGCTCGAGAGCCAGCGCCCGCGCCAGCTCCACGCGCTTCTGCAACCCATAGGCGAGCGTGCCCACGACTTTCTTTCGGATGTGCTGGATTTCGAGGAAGTCGATGATGTCCTCGACCATCATGCGCTGCGCCACCTCTTCCCTTTCGCCCGGACCGTAATAAAACCCGCCTTTGAGGATGCCGCAGCGTTCATGGGTGTGGCGGCCAATGAGCAAATTGTCGAGCACGGTCATGCCCTTGAAGAGCGCTATGTTCTGGAAGGTGCGTGCCAGTCCGCGGCTGGTGCGCTCGTAGGGCTTCAGACGCGTGATGTCCTCGCCCGCAAAGACGATCTTTCCCTGCTGCGGGCGGTACACGCCGCTGATGGCATTGAGCAGGCTGGTCTTGCCCGCACCGTTGGGGCCGATGATGGCGTGGATGGCGCCCTTCTGGACCTCGAAGCTCACGTCCCTAATGGCGGTGACGCCACCGAAGCGCAACGTCACCTCACGGACCTCCAGTTGAGCGGCACCCATAGGCTACTTCCACTCCCGCTTGTCATCGATCTTCCTGGCTCCTGCGGGAATTGTCCCGGGCGGAACCAGTTCCACCTCGCCGCGCACGTGCAGCAGCTCGCGCAGCGCCTCGGCGATGCGATCCTTCAGACCATCCTCTCGAGCGCCGGAATTGAGCTCTACCACGTAACGTAAGCGGTCCTGGTGCGCTTCCCGCGTGACCACGGCCTGGAAACGGCCAACTTCAGGAAAACGTTTAAGAATCTCCTCCATCTGGCTGCCGCGCACGAACATGCCCTTTACCTTCACAGCATCGCCCACGCGACCGAGGATGCCCGCGAGCTTGGGAGCGGTGCGGCCGCAAGTGCAGGGAGCGTCTTCCAGGAATGTGCTGAGATCGCCGGTGGCAAATCGAATCAGAGGATACGTCTCATCGAAGATAGTGGCTACAACCAAGCCAGGTTGTCCGGGCGCGGCGGGCTGTTGCGTCTCCAGGTCCAGTACTTCGACGATCACTTCGGGATGCAGGTGCATTCCCCTCTTTTCCAGGCACTCATAGGCCAGCATGCCGAGGTCGGCCGTACCGTAGCCTTGCAACACGCGAATGCCGAAATCGGTCTCGAGCTCGTGGCGCAACGAATCGGGCAGCATCTCCGCCGTCACCCAGGCAACTTCGAGTTGCAGCGGTGAGCGCAGTTCCGCTGCCTTTTTCAGGATGGTGTAAAGGAAACTCGGGGTACCCACGTAGCCGGTAGCGCCCAGGTCGGAGGCAATGCGGACCTGCGTTTCCGTGTTGCCGGGCCCGCTGGGCACGACCACGCATCCCAGGGCGCGCAGCGCGCCATCGAGCATGAAGCCTGCGGGGGTGAGGTGGTACGCGAAGGTGTTGAGCACGATGTCGCCGGCGCGGAACCCTGCCGCGGCGAGGGCCGGGCGAAATCGCCAGAAATCCGGAGCCTGTCCCTGCAGGTCGTAGATGTTTCCCGGGGACGCAAAAATGCGCTTCAAGCTGCGTGTGGGGACTGCGGCCAGACCGCCAAAGGGCAAGTCAGCAGCCTGGATCGCGGGGAGGTCGTCTTTGCGGATGACGGGAATCCTGGGCAGGTCGGAGAGGCGGCAAATGTCGCGCGGATTGACGCCGGCTGTGTCCATGGAGATGCGGAAGCGGGGCGCGTTCATGTAAGCGTGGGCGATTGTCTGGCGCAACCGATTCTCCAGGTAGGCGACGCGGTCGGCGGGCGGGCGCGATTCGACTTCCCGGTTGAGAATACTGCTGGTTCGCAAAGGCGGCACGGGTGGCTCACTTTCCCAGCAAACTGAAAGCTGTCATCCTGAACGACCGAGGGTTCCCGCCCGTTTTCTCCAGGGCGGGAAACGGTCCCGAAGGATCTGGGTATTTCCTAATTTCTGCCTTCCCCACAGGGGCTGAAGCCCAATCCTTTCTTCCGCTATCGGCACGACTGAAGTCGTGCCCTGTCACGTGATCTCTCAGGAGGCCAAGTCCCGCCCCCGCGGCCTTACGACAGCCAGCGCTTGCGCCGCTTGTAGAACTTCAGGTCGCGATAACTCTTGCGCTCGCCGTTCGAGCCGCCGCCCAGATAGAAGCGCTTCACGTCCTCGTTGGCCTTAAGCTTGTCGGACTCGCCATCGAGCACGATGCGGCCGTTCTCCATGATGTAGCCGAAGTCGGCGATCGAGAGTGCTAGATTGGCGTTCTGCTCCACCAGCAATATGGTGGTTTTCTCCTCCTGGTTAATCTTGCGAATGATGGCGAAAATTTCTTTCACCAGCAGGGGCGCCAGACCCAGAGAGGGCTCGTCCAAAAGCATGATCTTTGGGCGGGCCATCAGGCCGCGGCTGATAGCCAGCATCTGTTGCTCGCCGCCGGAAAGATATCCCGCCAACTGGTTGCGCCGTTCTTTTAGGCGGGGGAAGTAATCGAATACCAGGTCGTGGTCGTGCCTGACCCCGGCGGCGTCCTTGCGGGTGTAACCTCCCATGAGGATGTTCTCGTCGACAGTCAAGTCCTCGAAGACACGGCGGCCTTCCATCACCTGGAAGATGCCGAGGCGCACAATCTCTTCCGGCTCCAGACGGTCGATGCGCGTGCCCAGGAGCCGGATATCGCCGTCGGTGACTTCACCCTCCTCGGATTTCAGCAGCCCCGAAATGGCTTTGAGCGTAGTGCTCTTGCCGGCGCCGTTCGGACCAAGCAGAGCAACGATCTGCCCTTCCCGCACCCGCAGGGACATTCCCTTGAGCACGAGAACGGCATCGTTGTAAATGACTTCGATGTTGTGGACCTGCAGCATGCACTTGGTAGAAGCGCAGGGCCTCAGCCTGCGAACCTACGGCCGCCAACACGGGGCTTCCAGCGCTAAAGCGCGCCTCCTATGCTCGTCTTTCTCGCAGGGCTGAAGCCCTGCGCTTCCACCCTCGGCGCTGCCACTGGCCTACATACCCAGCCATTCGCTCTTGCGCGGAACGTCGTAATCCTTGATCTTGACCAGGGTGCCGTTCTTGATCTCGTAGATCGGCGTAGTGGTGCAAGCGCGATGGTCGGTCGCGGTGTAGGTCACATTGCAGGAGAGGCCGCCCATATCGAAGTTGTTCAGCGTCTCCAGCGCCTTCTTGATGCCCTCACCGTTGAGCTGCCCGGCCTTGTCGGCGCGCTTAAGGCCTTCGGTGATTACCAACGTGGAAGCCCATGCGCGAACGTACACGGCATCGCGCGGCGGCGAAGAGATGTCCTTGCCCTTGTTGAAGTCAAGGATCTTCTGCATGCCCGGGACCTTGGAGCCGTAGGGCGGATGCGGCAACACGCCCGTCACGCCCTCAGCATTGCCCTTGGCCACCAGCGCCAGGGCCTCGCTGAAGCCATACGGATTGGCGCCGAATTTCGTTTTCAGGCCGAGCTTCTGTGCGTCCTTAAGAATAATCGACTCACTCGTCGTGGTCACGTTCATGTAGGCGAAATCGGCGCCCGCCTTCTGCATGGTGAGCAGTTGGCTGGTGGAATCCTGAAAAGAGCCCGGCAGCACACCCTCATAAACCCAGTCGATGCCGATCTCCTTGGCGAAGTCCTTGCCAGCGGCCATCGGCGCGCGTCCGTAGGCATTGTCGCCAAAGAGGGCAGCGACTTTGGGGTTGCGTGACTTGTCCTTCCAGTCGTCCTTGACCCACTTCAGCCACGCGCGCAACTCGTCGGAGTACGTGGGCGCGACAAAGAAATTGTAAGGATTCTTGGTCGGATCAGAGACTGGTGCAGCAAAGGAAGCGGAGACGTAGGGAACCTTGTCCGCGGCGGCCTGCCCGCGCAGGGCTTCGGTGTCGCCCGTGCCCCACCCCGCGATCATCACCACCTTGTCGTCGTTCACCATGCGCTTGTAGGCGGCGACCGCCTCGGGGATCTTATAGCCGTAGTCCACATCGATGAGCTTGATGCGCTTGCCGTTCACGCCACCATGCGCGTTCACCCACTCGACGGCATCACGCACACCCTGAGCGTAGGACTTGCCTACGTCCGAGGTAATGCCGGTCAGGTCGAAGATGCCTCCGACCTTGATTTCGGGGCCAGTAGCCTGCTGAGCGTTCAAGGAAACGGCGGCCAGAAGCAGCATGCCACCCATGAGGACAATCCACTTGCGGAGGGGAATTCCGTAAGTCATAGATTTCTCCCTTATCTTGAAAGTTATCGGGACTTATCTTCGGAGGCGGGAGTGTAGCAATTGGCTGAGCGGGGCGCAAGGACGTGATGTAACCTGGTTCTAACGGGTGTGGGCGAGACGCCCACACGGACTGCCGCCGGGACGGCGGCGCTACTTAATGCGCATCCCGTTCCGCCAGCATCTTCATCAGGTCCTGATACGACTTGGGCATGGTCACGGTTTCGCGCATGGCGACGGTGATCGGATAACGCGTGCCGCCCTTGTGCGTGCCCTCCAGTCCTTCGACAATCTCGTGCGCATACGCCCACGGGAAGGCAAACGCCATCTCGTTGTCCTGCGCCATGCCGAAGACGCGGTCGCCGGTGCAGGGGAGGATGACCTTGGGCTCGTTGGTGGTGAGGGTCTGGATGACGATCTCGGCGCAATCCAGGCGCCCGCCGGAGGTCGAGACCACGCGCCCGCCGCGCTTATAGAGCGAGGCATGGACCAGCCGCAGCACCTGCGCGCTGTTGGCATAAACGGCAATGACGTGCGGCTCAAAGCTGGCTCGATTCAGCGGCGCCACGCAGACGTAATCGTAAGTGCCCGGTTCGAAGCGCCAGGTGCTGGCTTCCAGGCTGGCGGCCGCCTCCTCGTCCTTGCAGTACATCCCAACCGAAGCGAAGCCCTTCAGGTATTCGTCGTTGGGCCGATGGAAGCCAAATGCAATCGCGGCCAGAGGACAGATGACATCGTCCCGCCCGACGGCGATGCTCCAGCCGTAGCGCCGCGCCACGCCGATCGACTGGCACACGATCCACTGTTCGCCCATCGACTTGCTCGGTACCTTCACGCCTTCGGGAACCGCTTCGCCGGGTTTGAGCATGCGGATGGCGAGCGGGAAGGTATCGGGGCGCACATAGCGCGCGAGCGCTTCGTCGAGCAGCCGCAAGGTGGTAGCTACATCTTCTTTCATAGGATTGCTCCTGGCGGATGGAACCGCTGGCGTCGGATAAACGCAATAGCCTAGCAGAACATGCAAGTGACCCATCGAATTAGAGGCCAATCAGGCCGCGCCGGATCATCAGCAGCGACGTGACTGCGACCACAACCCACAAGAGCACACCCTGCAACAGCGGGCGCGGGCCCACGGTCTTTGGGGTGCCGCGGGAGACGGTGCTGCCGATGAGGTAGAGCGTCACGGTGAGGCCTTTCGACAGCTTTTGGTTGCCGAGGGCGAGAACTGGAGACGACATCTCTACTGGTGTTCTTCGGGAGGTTGGGCCGACGCGGCGGCGCTGCCGATCATGTCGCCCGATACCACCAGTTCCACGCGCCGGTTCTGCTGGCGGCCCGCAGCAGTGGAGTTGTCGGCGACGGGTTGCAATTTGCCCAGGCCTCGCGCCGCGATAGAACTGGCCGGAATGCCCTGCTGCACCAGATATTGCTGCACGGAGGCGGCTCGTTTTTCGGAAAGCTCCTGGTTGTAGCCATCGCTGCCAATGCTATCGGTGTGGCCCTCGATTTCCAAATGCAGGTCCGGATAAGCGAGGAGAATGCCTGCGATTTTCGCCAGGCGTTCTCGCGCCGCCGGGCGCAGACCATATTTCCCCGACTCGAAGAGCACGTCGGACATGTTGACCACCAGCCCGCGCGAGGTGTCGTGGGTCTCAAGGATGGCGTTCAACTGCCGCAGCAGGCGAGCGCGCATCTCGACCTTTTCGGCTTCGGCTTTCTGCCGCAGTTGCTCGGCTTGCTCCGCCGCCAGACGGGCCTTTTCGGCTTCGGCTTGCGCCAACTGTTGCTGCTCGAGGGCTGCCGCACGCGCGACTTCTGCCTCCCTCTTAGCGCGCTCGGCCTCAGCGCGGGCCTGCTCGGCTTCCGCCTTGGCTTGCTCAGCATGTTGGCGCTCGGCTTCGGCTTGCGCACGGCGATTGGCTTCCGCCTCGGCTTCGGCTTTGGCTTTGGCTTCGCGGTCGGCCGCGTCCTGACGCTCCTTCTGGATGCGCAGTTCTTCCTGCTTCTTGAGGGAGATCACGCGCGCGTCTTCCGCGGTTTGCGCGGCGTTGCGGGCGAGCGTGCCGATGGGCGTCCTGCCTTGCTTGCGCAGGTAGGCGTCCTCAGCCTGTTGCAGCAGTTCCTGCGCCTTCTGGAAGCTGGGCGCAGCATACTGGTCCGCGCGCGCTGCACGCGCAATGCGCACCGCGTTGCGAGCTTCGAAGAGTTCGATCGGCGTCTTGGAGTCAATCCCGTAAATCGCGCCCTGGATGGGCTCGACCGACGACGCGTACGTGCCCCTGGCCAGCAGCTCGTAGCGCGCGTTGATCGGCTCTTCCATTCCCTTCGTGTCGGGACGGATGATGTTCTCGGCTACCACTTCGTCGCTGGGCTGGGTAACGGCGAAGTAGGGCTCAGCCGTGACGATCAGGCCGAAGGCCTGCAGGTCGGTGGTGACCTTCAGGCTGCCGCTGCCGTTCTTGATCAGGAGCTCGCCGAGATTGCTGGCACGGCCCTCGGGCGTGATCGCCCACAAAACATAAGTAAGGTATTCAAGCCCGAATTTGTTGGCAGGCAGCAGGTTTTCAAGCCTGGCGTCGATGTCGAGGCGCCCGGACTTGCTGTCCACCTTGGCGCGGCCGGTAACCTCGGGCATCAGGTCGGTGCCTTTGAAGTCCACGGTGGTCGAGCCGCCGCGATGCCGGTAGTTGACCGCCATGGTGGTTCGCGACACCACCTGAACGCGCATGGTGGGCGCCTGGTCCAGGTCGCTTTGCGCAGGCGGGGCTTGAGAAAATACGAGCGGCGTTGCAGCGAGCATCACGACAATCGCCAAGATCATGGCTCGGGAGCCTCTGGCCATCGGAAACACCTCGGAAACGGCTTTTACGTGCGACGAAGCTCAAGAATACCGCAATGCAGTATGCGCTTGCGACCGCACTGAGGTTGCTGGCCGGTCGCAACCCGGGAACCCCGTTCTATCGCGCACAGCGCTCCGCGAACTCGACGATCAGATCGGCGAGCGCGGTGGCGCCGCGGTTGCCGATGACGATGTTGTAGTGGGTCGTGCCCTGCATGGTGTGGACTTCGAGCCCGGGGAGGCAGCGGCGCATCTCTGCCACCACTGGCTCGGGATACAGGGGCGGCTGGCCGGGAATGAAGCCAGCTTCCGCCCGCAGCAGGATGACCGGGACGCGGATGGCCTGGAACCGTTCGTTGATCTCGCGTGTGTTCAGTCCTTCGGCGAGGTCCACGCGCACCCCCTCCGATGATGCTTTGGGTCGCAGCCGCGGCGCTTCGCCGCCGAGCTCGTAGTCGAGGAATGCCTCGATCCACGGACTCCAATCCTCGGGCGGGAACTGTGGCTGGCTGCGCCAGAAATCACGGTAGGCCTGGCGTGACGGATAGGTTTGTTGAAGCTGGACAATGCGGTTGGATAGTCCAGCATCGAAAGACTTCCGTGCAGCTTCATTCATGGGAAACGCGAATCCGCCATCGACCAGAATCAGGCCGGCGACCAACTCGGGCGCGCTTGCCGCCAGAGCAGCGCCAATGAACGCGCCCATCGAGTGGCCCACGATGATGCTCGGTCCGAGGCCGAGGGCGTGCATCGCACTCGCCACATCGCGGGCGTGCTGCGCAATGCCGTAGGAACCGCCGGGCTTGTCCGAATCACCACGCCCGCGCAAGTCGAGAGCTAACAGCGGACGCCGACCAGCCAGCCGTTCCGCCACTCCCATGAATGAAACGTAGGTGGAGGTCAGACCATGCAAGGCTACCGCAGCCGGGCCGCGGCCGGGCCAGTATCCGAAAGCGAGTTGGATGCCATCTCCCGCGACGCGCCCACGCGCTTCGCGGGTAATGGTTAGAGCCACTGCTTGCCGCGTGACGGTAGCCATTGCTGATGGCCTCCCAACCGCCATTTGTATCACCCGGTTCGGCAAATGCAAGCGCCGGCGCGCGGCTTGAGCGCGGCAGAAGGCGCAACTAATTATGCGCGACCTTAAAAAAAATCACACCTCGGCGTGACCATGGTCACCGACTCAAGCAACGAGTAGCGCATTTAATGAGGCGGTCTTCCGAACTTTCGCTAATGCTCTCCCGGGCATTCGCTCACTTGGCGGACGGGGTCTCTCTGGAGGTACGGATGGGCCAGGAACAGCGGACGCCTACCCTGGGCCAAACCAGCCTGAACATCGGCGGCCTGCTGCCAAGAAGCAGAAGGGCTAGGTGGTATCTGACGGAGAAGCTCAATTGCTGCCGGGATAGCTTTTCAAATCGGCGCTGCCGCCGGCAGTATGGCCCGGCGTGAAGTAACTCTCTGAGGAGGAATTCTCAATGGCTCAGGCATCCGCAACATTGCAAACAGAAGCTGATCGCAAGCCGCCAGTGACGCGGCAGGCTGAAAAGAAGCCGGAGTATGTGAAGGTGGCTTTTGCCAGTCTGGTCGGCACATCCATCGAATGGTATGACTATTTTCTTTACGGTACGGCAGCAGCCCTGTTCTTTCCCAGGCTGTTTTTCCCCAAGTTCGATCCCCTGGTAGGGACGCTCCTCGCCTTTGGCACTTATACGGTTGGCTTCATCGCGCGTCCGATTGCAGGCGTCGTGTTCGGCCACTTCGGCGACCGCATCGGCCGGAAGCAGATGCTGTACATCACGCTTCTGTTCATGGGTATAGCCTCGACCCTGATCGGCCTGCTCCCGACGTACGCTCGGGTTGGTATCTGGGCTCCTATTCTGCTGGTTCTGATGCGCATCTGCCAGGGCATCGGGCTTGGCGGGGAATGGGGAGGCGCCGTACTGATGGCGGTGGAGCATGCGCCCACGGGTCGGCGCGGCTTCTTTGGTTCCTGGCCACAAACGGGCGCGATGATTGGTGGCCTGCTGGGAGTGCTCGCCGTCTGGCTACTAACTACGAATATGACGGACGCTGCGATTTTTGCCTGGGGATGGCGTGTGCCATTCCTGTTCAGCATCGTGCTGGTGGTAATCGGCATCTGGATCCGGATGACCATCGCCGAATCGCCCGCCTTTCAAAAGATCAAGGACCAAAAGGCGGAAGAAAAGATTCCGGTTCTGGTCGCGATCAAGCAGCACCCGAGAAATTTGCTGCTGGCTGCGGGCATGCGTTTTGCTGAGAATGGGCTCTTTTACATTATCACCGTCTTCTCGCTGACTTATGCCGTGACCGTGCTGAAGCTCCCCCGAAAAGCGGTACTCCCGGCGCTGACCATCAACTACGCTGTCGGTTTCGTCATGATGCCGTTCTGGGGGTGGCTGTCCGATAAGATTGGCCGGCGCGCGGTCTACCTATGGGGTGCATGTTTCTGCGGTATATGGGCGTTCCCCTTCTTCAAACTCTTGGACTGGGCTGTCGGCAATATTTACTGGTCCTGGGTGTCCATCGTTCTGATTGGGCAACTTGGCCACGCGGCAATGTATGGACCCCAGGCCAGCTTCTTTGCCGAATTGTTCCCGGCCAAGGTGCGCTATAGCGGAGCTTCGCTCGGCTATCAGATCGCATCAATTTTCGCCGGCGGCATGGCGCTGCCGGTATCGACCGCGCTGCTGGCTTGGGCGCACAACAAGTCCTGGCCGGTATCGTTGTACATGATTTCCTTCGTGATCATCACGGCGCTGTCAGTGATCCTCGCCGAGGAAACGTATAAGAAGGCCGAGGTCTGAGGACCCGGCTTTTCCGGGAGGATTGCGGCAAAGCAGAACGGCGGCGCGGAGTGTTCCGTGCCGCCGTCAGTTTTTTGCCCATGAACCGGACAGCGGGAAAGCCGAAGCCGCGCAGCGGCGCGCAGGGACAATCAGCGACGCCGGGCTGCAGGCTTCCTTCTGCTCGCTTTCGCATTCTTCTCTACTCTGAGCTTCCAGGCCGTGAGCAGCCCCCCCGCCAGCAAGTCTTCGTTCGCCTTCGCCAGGCGGATGTGGGTCGCGCCCATCCTCCCCCATCCACCGCGAACGGGCAGGAAAACGTCCGGCAGTTCGCGCACAAAGTCCGCCTGCTGCTCAGGCGTCAGCATCAGGTTCCCGAAGCCCTCGTCTTGCGAGGCCAGGGTGGCGAAGATCCTGCCGCCTACGCGGAAGTCGGGTGCGCCCATATGCGAGCTTTCCTCCGCCCCTTCGAAGCTCAAAGCAATCCGGCGAAAATCTGCAGAATTCATCGCGAAATCATACTCAACTGGGCCGGTTGCAACTGCGCCGCGCGGAGATTCTTATGGAGGTTGCTGAAACGGACGTAGGCGGGACGGAGCCGTTCTGAAAAACAGATTTAGCGGCATGCCCCGCCGGGGTTACTTGGACCGCCGGCCCAGCCAGTTGTCCAGGTGCGGCCAGGTGACCTTGGCCGCGCCGCTGCCGGCCATGATGCCAATGTGGCCGCCGGGAACGCTGAACAGCTTCCTTGTCTTTGCTGGCCACCTTTCCCATGATCGTTCGGGACTGGCAGGGCGGGGTGATGTGATCGCCTTCGGCAATTACCGTCAGCAGGTTCGCCCGGATCTTGCCTACATCAACCCGCTCGCCCCGCAGTTCCCATTCGCCCTTCATCAGGCGATCATTGCGATAGAGATCGACCACCAACTGCCGGAAGGTCGCCCCGGCCATGGGAATGTTATCGGTGACCCAGGTGTTCATGGCGTGCCAGGCCTCGACCACCTTGGGATCGTCGATGTTGTCCCACAGGCGGAGGAAGTTACCCACGTAGTTCTCCACCGGCTTCAGGGCCTTGGCGCCGTACTCGATCATCTCCGCCGGCATGTTGCCGAAGGTCTGCAGCACTTTGTCCACGTCGAAATTGGGTTCGGCGGTCCAGCGCGCGAAGGTGATGGCCTCTTTATCGGAAAAATCCAGCGGCGCAGTCAGCAGGATCAGGTTGCGCAGGCCGTCGTCGGGCCGCAGGGCGGCATAGGAAGTCGCGATGATCGCCCCGATGCACCAGCCCAGCATGCTGAATTCTTCCACCTTGGAAACGGCCTTCAGCTTGCGGATCGCACGCGGCAAGTACTCAAGGACGTAATCGCCGAAACTCATGTTCTTGTCTTCCGGACCCGGGGCGCCCCAATCCAGCAGATAAAGGTCGTAGCCCTTCTTGAGCATGAACTCGACGTAACTGTGTCCCGGCCGAAGGTCGAGGATATAGGGCCGGTTCATTACCGCGAACACCAGCAGCAGCGGAATACGATGGCGCTGCTTCTCCGGCACCATGGGCACATAGCGGTAAAGCTTCGCCTTATTCAGCGCCCATACCAGCTGCTTGGGGGTTTGGGCGATGGCCGCCTTCGAAGTCAGCACTTTGTTGAGAGCGGTGAGTTTGTGCAGGTTGGCGATAGGATCGAGAACCGAAGCGTCTGCCATGGCTACCTCGTCCTTTTGCGGCGGCCGCGTGGAGTTGCGGCGCGGGGGCGGGTGGCCGCCACCGGCTTAGAGAAGAGTCCTTCGATCCGATCCAGCTTGGCGTCCATGTCGTCGAGACGCATTTCCACGTTGGTGAGCCGCTCGGCCAGTCCGATGAAATCGGCGCGCGAGGGCATGCTGAGCTGCGTGAGCGCTTGCAGCATGGCTTTCTCCACCGCCTCGCGAAACGGCGAGGACACGGCCAGGTAAGAATCCAGCAGGGTGCCGGTTGCCTTGGCGTAGGCCTCGGTGTTCACCGTCTCGACCATGGCTTTGGCCCACACATCAAGGTAGGCGTCCCGCATCTGCCGAAAGGAACTCATTGGATCGAACGGCGCGCCATTGCCGGTGCGATCGTTGGCCATTGCCAAGTCCTTTCCCGAGCAGGTTACGCAGACAGCCGCGAAGGTCCCCGGTGGTTACCGGGGCCTTCGGACCATCCACAAACCCGCAGTATACAACTGCGGGGTCCCAGTCCCCAGCCGACCCGGTTTGGTCGGCCAGGGGGATCGCCTTAGGCTGCCGTCGTCTTCAGCGGCTTGGCGGCGATGTCCAGCACCTTCTTCTGGGTCTCCATCAGCGCATCCAGGCTGCGCTGGAAGGTCTCCACCGGGGTGCCGGAAAGGCCGAACTGCTTGCTGGCCGCGTCGTACACGCACTTGTTCTGCTCGGCAGCAAACTCCAGCGCTTTCTTTTGCACTGCAACAGAATAGTCGACCGACTTCTGGAACAGCGCCGTCAGGCCGCCGGTCAGCCTGGACACCGACTCCACGCCCTCCTTGGCGAAGTCCACCACCGTCTGGTTCTGCTCCATCACCAGGTCGATGGCCTGTTTGTGGCCTTCCACCACGGTGTCGAA
>Ga0187782_10002281_pt1 | contig 14112 bp, 14 predicted proteins | sample 0715_SJ02_MP15_2_FD_132454 | JGI IMG/M metagenome (GOLD analysis project Ga0187782, IMG submission 132454) | Tropical peat soil microbial communities from peatlands in Department of Meta, Colombia - 0715_SJ02_MP15_20_MG | ecosystem: Environmental > Terrestrial > Soil > Wetlands > Peat | place...
ATCCCGGTCACGTGGGTGCGTTTCAGACCAGCGTCTCGTTCCAAATGACGACCGTGCCCGGCATCAAGAATATGATCTTTGGCGGCGACGGAATCTTTCTCGCTGCCCTCACCGGTCCGGGTCGAATCTGGTTGCAGACTCTGCCCATCGCTAAGCTGGCTCACGCCATCGAGAGATATTTGCCGCATCCGGCTCCAAAACAGGCCGTGGAGGGCGGTGTCGTTGGAGGAATCGTGGGTTCGATTCTGGAGGGCATGAAATGAGTCGGGACTCGAAGACTTAGCCATAGAAGGCGAAGGGCATCATGGTTGGTGTCAGTCTCGGGAACTTGACCACAAATCAGATGTTGCTCGCCTCAATGATTGGAATATGACTACGGCAGGCAAACCGTAGGGCGCAAACCTTGCCGGCGGCCGTTTGGAGACGGTTGGGCTTGTAGCGTCAATGCGATGCGCTCACGAATCTTCGGAAAAAACTGTCGCTTTTCCATTCCGGCCGCTGGGGGTCGTTAGCCACTCGTACGGTCAAACCCTGCACGATGTCTTCGAATTTGCCGGCTGCGGCTAGATCCACCGGCTGATCCAGGTCATCGGACGGCGCATGATATCGCTCGGTGAGCCATTTCTTGGCCAGGTTTGCTTCTGGCGATCCCGGCCTGAATCCCACCTTCATTGCGATCGATGGAATTCCTTGGCGGATGAAGCTGTATTGGTCGCTACGAATGAAGAGGTTGCGCAGCGGTTCAGGATCGGGCTGTACCTCCACGCCATCCGCCTCCGCCACCTGCTGCACGATATCGCCCAGGGTCGATTCCGCAAGCCCGTAAACCGTGAGAATTTTCAGCGGGAAAATTGGCAGAAACATGTCTGTGTTGATATCCGCCACCATGGAATTTTTGGGGACGGTGGGATTCAAGGCGAAGTACTTCGATCCTAGCAGTCCTTTCTCCTCCGCGGTAACGAACACAAACAGTACAGAACGGGCCAGCCTTGCCTTAGTACGCTCGAGCGAGTTGGCGATGTCGAGATTCAGTGCGCAACCCGAAGCATTGTCCATCGCTCCGTTGTAGAGGTTGTCGCCGTTGATGGGCTCACCGATTCCAAGATGGTCCATGTGGGAGGACAGCACGACATATTCATCCTTCAGCGCAGGATCGCTGCCCGGACGTTTGGCAACAACATTGGCCGATTCGACCTCCTTCTGGATCACTTTGGCTCGTGCCTGGAGGCTCGCAGTCATTGGGAATGTGGGCAGCGGTTTGCGATCCTTGGCTAACGCGGCCAGATCCTCGAAGCTATGCCCGGACCCCTGGAACAGCTCTTCTGCGTGCGCCGGATTGAAGATGACCGCTAGTCCCACGCCTCGACCATCATCGAGTTCTGGATCGGCCAGCGCCATGCTGGGGCGTTTGCGCGCCAGCTTCATGCGGCTCCAGGGAATGTCCATCGAAGCAGGATTAGGGATCGAGACGATTCCAACCAGACCGGTTTCCCGCACGAGCTGGTTTCGCTCGGCGGCAGATTGATAATGCGAAGCTAACGCCGTGGGAATATCTGCCGGGGATCCTGCGAGCAGGACCGCGATCTTGCCCTTAAGGTCGAGTCCGGCGTAGTCGTCATAATTCCTCTCTGGAATGCGCAGCCCGTACCCCACGAACACCAAGGGTCCATCGACTTCGGGGGCAAGCTGCACCCGCGTGCTGAAGAATGCGTCCTCCCCTAGCGTTAATGCTTCGTTGGCGCCGTTGCGCACCAGGGTCAAGCTGGAGCCGGATTCGTCGATCTGGCGACTGAGCAGTTTCACCGGCTGATAAAAACCGTTGATGCCGGCCGGCTGCAGACCATCTTTCTTGAGCTGCTCAACAATGTAGGCGGCGGCCCTGCGCAAACCGTCGCTGCCAGTCTCGCGACCCTCCATATCATCAGACGCCAACACCTTGATGTGGTCCCACCAGCTCTTGCCATCGAAGTTCGGATTGTCGGGGGCTGCCTTCGGAGAGCTGTAAGCGACCAAGGCAACCAGCAGGCAACAAAGGACTAGCAAACGTTTGGACATTCGAAGGCCCTCCCAACAGAAATTCGCTTGGCACCTAGGCAATCTGAGTCCAGCCGGTAGTGCAAGCAGCCGTTCCCAAGGCGACTCGATGAAATTAGCACGCGTCGCAGGAATCGGCAATGCGCTACGCTCCGGTTGACCTGGGCTCAGCCATCTCCCAAGGGGGCGAACGGCGGGATCGACGCGAGACGCGCACAATCGAGGACTGGCCGATTTACCCAGCTGCACGTTGCGAGGCGTGCTCTGCCATAACCGGAACACGGACGTGGATGGTGGTTCCACCCATCGGGGTGGATTGAATTAGGACCGTTCCGTTCAGCAATCGAACGCGCTCCTGCATGCTGGTGAGACCGAGACCGCGTCCTTGCAGAGCAGTGTTGAGGTCGAATCCCTTGCCTAAGTCACGAACGAGAAGGTGAATCTCATTGCTAATTCCGCGCAGTTGCACCTCAACATGTCGTACGCCGCTATGTTTGGCAGCATTCTGCAAGGCTTCCTGTAGAACCCGGATGAGGCAAAGGGAAGTCTCTTGCGGTAAGGGAATGGGCAAATCGTCGCTCCGAAAGTCGATCTCCATCTTCTGGCGCTCGCTGAACTCGTTGCACACGCTCTTCATGGCTGCCAACAACCCTACATACTCGAGCTTTGGAGCATGCAACGCATGAGACATGGCCTGCACATCGTTCGATAGATCCACAGTGTGCTGTCGTAGCTCGCGCATTCGCCTCAAGAATTCCGGGGACAACCCGGAAGTGCCCTGTTGTACCTGATCGAATCCGATTGCCAACAATGCCAAGCGTTGGCCGATGTCGTCGTGAAGCTCTCGGGCGATTCGTGCGCGCTCTTGCTCTTGGGCTTCGATCAACCTCCGGCTCAGAGTGGTCAGTGCAGCTTCGGCTTGTTTGCGCTCGGTCACGTCGATGCACGACCCTATATAACCAGCAAACGAGCTATCCGGATTAAATCTCGGCACTCCAATATCGAGAATCCACCGGTATTCTCCGTCATGCCTGCGGAGTCGATACTCCATGCTGAATTCTTGACGATGATCGAACGACTGCGTGTAGGTATCCAGGCATCTGGGCAGGTCGTCGGGATGCACCCCCTCGAGCCAGCCGTTTCCCCATTCATGCTCGATAGATCGGCCGGTGTAGTCCAGCCAAGGCTTGTTGAAGTAGGTGCACAGCTTGTCCGTATCCGACATCCAAATCATGACCGGGGCAGTATCGGCCACCAAACGGAAGCGGCTTTCGCTTTCCTTGATTGCCTCCTCCGCACGCTTGCGCTCGGTGATGTCGCGGGCCATGACGACCGCGTAGTTGCGGTCCAGTTGGACCAGCTTCATGCTCAGCTCGACGGGAAAGGTCGACCCGTCCTTTCGGCGATGCACACTCTCGATTATGGAGACACCTGACTGGCGCAATTCATTTCCAATTCTGGCATGCAGAGACTCGTCGAGGTTGGGATCGATGTCGAAAGTCGTTAGCCGCATCAGCTCTTCGCGCGTGTAGCCCAACACCTGGCACGCCTTCTCATTGACATCGACGAAGCGCAAGGTTTCCGGATCCACTACCTCAACGCCATCGTTAGAATGGTCCACTAGCGTTCGGAAGAGCTTTAGCGATTTCTCGGCGCGCTTGCGCTCGGTAATGTCGACCACGACCGCTACCCAACCGTTTGCCACCGCATGGGCATCGAAGGTCGGACTATACGCTGCGGAGATCCATCTTTTCCCAATGCCCAGAAAATTCGTCTCTGCTTCGTAGTTAACGTTATTCCCCGCGAGAACTCTCTCAAAATGATGTCGCAGGGACTCAAATGCCTCCCTTCCAAGGACATCCCGGATTGGGCGGCCCACGATTTCATCCAAGGGGCGTTGCAGCCACTGCGCATATCCTTGATTGGCCCACAGGTACCGGAAATCACGGCTGCAACGGGTGACCGCTACCGCCATTCCGTTGGTTACCAATTCCAGATCGTCCTGCACCCTCCTTTTTTCTGTAATGTCCTCCACCATGGCAATGACCGTCGGAGTTGCGCATTGCAACAACGAGATACTCAAACGTCCCCAGATCAACGAGCCGTCGCGTCGACAAAAGCGCTTTTCGATGTGATAGTGATCGATCGCACCTGCGCGCAACTGCTCAAACAGGGCCCAATCTTTGGCAGCATCTTCCGAAGGAGAAAAATCGACACAGTGTTTGGTGCGCATCTCCTCTTCGCTGAACCCCAGCATCGAGCAAAGAGCAGGATTGACGAAGAGGGGCTGTCCTTCTAAGCTCTCCAGTGCGATCCCAATGGGACTCGCTCGGAAAGCATCATAGAAGAGCTGACCGTCGGGTCTCCGAGCCTGGGTGTCTGTCTCTTCCATAGGAGAAGGTATATAACACTGGCGATTTTACACTGCAAGGATACCATCCACCTCGATCCCACTCGCGGTGGCGTCCTCACTTTCTAAAAAACTCATCTACTATTTGGGGTGCTGGATTGGGCTTTCTGCGGACAGCCGCCGATATCTTCGTAGGGAAATATTCAACGGGCACGGAAGCCACGTTCCAGGTTACTGCCACCAGAGGCAATCGACACTATCTCGGTCCAGCCGACAGATGCTCAGAGTTGTATGATGTGAAATGGAGGGAAGGGAATAGGTGAACGAACAGACAAGTTCAGAACGTCGACGCTTGACCGGCGTAGCCATCTTTGCCACCGCGGTCGGAGCATGCGCGGTTGGCGCCTTCGCGATCGGCGCCTTAGCGATTGGCGCATTGGCCATCCGCCGGCTGACGGTGCAAAGCATTCGACTCGAACGCGCTGAAATCAAGTCTCTCAGGGTTCAGGACCTCACCGTGACCCAGCTTCGCGCCGCGGAGGTGATGGTAACCGATACGCTGAAGCTCCCTGAGAGCGGGGTCGATCATAAGGCTTCCTAACTACGCGTGGCGATCCATCGCCAACGAGGTGCCCGTTTGCGCCGTGCAGACTAGAAACTATCTGACGGATCAACCAAGGCGGCTTGCACGCCACCGCAAAGACCTCTGCTCTGCCCGTTCCTCATCTGCCTCGGGTGTGCCACTCCTCATGAAGTGAGGCTAACCATGTCCTCCTGGCTACGGTTGTTCTCGAGGGCCCCAGAACTGGATCGGCCCTGCCGATCCAGAGGACCATCGAGATATTGACGAAATATGGAGCCATCCAATGAAGGAAAGCGATCTGAAAGAGCGTCTCACTCGCTACCGCCAGATCACACTGAATGTGACGGGAAGGAAGTCGGGCCGGACCGTCTCGATTCCCGTTTGGTTTGTCCTCGAGAAAGATCAACTCTACCTCCTCCCCGTGCTAGGCTCGGACACGCAGTGGTACAAGAATATCCTCCGAAACCCGTTGATTGTGATCGACGCGCGGGGTACGGAAGCGAGGGGCCGAGCGGTTTCGATCACCGAACCCAAAGCCGTGAAGTCTGTGATCGAGAAGTTTCGCGAAAAGTACGGTCCCGAGGACGTGAAGAAGTATTATTCGAAGTTCGACGTGGCGGTCGTGGTCCCGCTGAAACTCGCATAAGTGACGATGCGTCGAGCCCCCCAGAGGCAGGAGGGGAACGGTGGACAAATCATACCTCCCCGACTAAGCTGAGGCGCACGTGCGAGCTACTCTCCCGGCGATCCTGCTTCTCCTCTCGGCGACGGGCGGCGCCGGCTAGCCTACAGGTGCGATTGGGGTGTCTGTTGTGATAACATTACACCAGTCGTACCGCTCGGGACGTCCAGCCGCAAACTCTACTGTTTCATGTCGACGAGGCGAGGACTCCTTGGCTACGTCTTCAACGCGGATTCTGGTCGTTGACGATTACGAGCCGTGGCGTCGTTTTATCAGTTCGACACTTCAGCAGTTTCCCGAATTGCAACTCATCGGCGAGGCATGCGATGGACTGGAAGCCGTTCGCAAGACCCAAGCATTGCAGCCTGACCTGGTTTTGCTCGATATCGGACTTCCTAAGCTGAACGGAATCGAGGCCGCAAGACAAATCCGACAGCTTTCGGCCCGGCCCAAGATTCTTTTCGTGAGTCAAAATCATTCTGCAGATATCGCACACGCGGCGATGCAATCCGGGGCGACAGGCTACCTTGCCAAGTCGGATGCCGTCGGCGAACTGTTAGCAGCCGTACAAGCCGTTCTTCAGGGCAAGCGGTTTGTTAGTCGGAGCGTGGCGGGGTCTGATTTCATGGAAGCCTTGGACACGCGGACCTCCGAAGGGGGGCTCATCGGCCGCAATCGTGCCTGCAAAGTTCGCGCCCGGCGCGCTTGGTGAACGGCGGCATGTCGTGCAGTTCTATACCGATGATGCCTATCTGCTGGATAGCCTTTGCACCTTATTTAAGGACGCGCTCCAGGCGGGCGCATCTATCGTCGCCGTGATGACCGAATCCCACCGAGTGGGTCTACAGAAACAACCCTCTTCCCCGGCCATCTCCGTCTAGCCGGCACGGGAATCGGAACACGCAATGGATACCGGCCTGCAGCTTTAGAAATCGTCAGCGGAGCCGTTCTCCTTCGCTTTGGAGGCCGCAAGATTGATTTCGAGCAATGAAGAGGAATACTCCCATGTGTCATTCTTTTTAGTTCAGGGTTCAGCACCGCCAGTCCGTGGTTTCGGGCTCGAACTTTGACGGCGGAGGCTGGTTGGAAACACCAACTCGGGTTCTTGTGGTGGATGATTACGAACCCTGGCGTCGTTTCGTTCGTTCGAGGCTTGCGAAGCGACCCCAACTACAGATCGTCGGCGAAGTGGCGGACGGACTAGAAGCAGTTCACAAAGCCCAAGAGTTGCAACCAGACCTGATCCTGCTGGACATTGATCTTCCCACGCTAAATGGAATCGAAGCCGCTCGACGAATCCGAGAGCGATCCCGCAAGTCCAAAATCCTGTTCGCTAGCGTAGAGCAATCTCCAGAAATCGTAAGGGAAGCGTTCGATACGGGTGCGATGGCTTATGTTTGCAAGGCGGATGCGGTAATCGACTTATTGCCTGCGGTGGATATGGTTCTGCAGGGAAAGCAGTTCGTGAGCGCGAGTCGCAAGAGTCACGATATGGCGGTCCGCACAGATTCGCAGGCCGCCGATCATCGCAATGAGGTACGAGCGTCGGCCGCACTGCCCTTGCCACAAAGAACAGAGAGCAGGCCTTGCCACGAGGTCGGTTTCTATTCTGATGACCCATCGCTGCTAGATCACCTTGCCCAGTTGGTCGGGGATGCTTGCAAGGCCGGAAACGCCGTGATCGTTATCGCGAGCAAGTCACGCCGGGATAGCCTTCTGCGACAGTTGCGGGCACACGATGCGGAGATCGGCACGGCGATCGACCGGGGCGGATGTATTGCGTTGGATGCGGCTGAGATGCTCTCGGCATTCATGCGGAAGGGCATGCCTGATCTAGCTCGATTCTTGAAATTGTTGGGAAATCTCATCGAGACAACCGCCGAGGCACAGAAGGAAAGACCGGTCCGGGTCACAATTTTCGGAGAATGGGGGCCGCTTTTGTGTGCTGAAGGCAACCCCAAGGCAGCGATTCTGGTTGAAAAATTCGTCAACCAACTGGTTAAGAAATACGATGTCGAAATCTTCTGCATGTATTCTCTCCGCGGCCTTCAAGATAGGATGGACAGCGACATCTTCGAGCAAATCCGTGCGGAGCATTCGGCCATTTGTTTCCCGTGACATTCCCCATGCATATGCTTTTGCTCGGCCCTTCACTGGGGACGCAGGACTCCATGATCTTTGCCATCAATCGATAGGCCCTCCCAGTCATTTCTTCCTTTCCGCCTGAAATTAGCGGGTGGTTGTCCAACAGAAATATTCCCAGAATTGAGAAGCAACGCCCGACGTAGTGCCACGGGGAGAACGCCCGCAGGCAAAGAGTTACGGTACGAGTCACGTTACAAAACAGGTGGAAGGAGCTATCCTAAAATGGCTTATACAAGGAGCATGAGGTGTTTGACAGGTTTGCGGAGCAGGGCGGATGATGACTTCGCACGCACTTATCGCTTTTCTGATCGCGTCCAGTCTGTTAACAATCACGCCGGGTCTTGACACAATGTTGGTGCTGCGCACCGCCGCTGTTGGCGGAGAAAGGCGAGCCCTGGGAGCCAGCGCGGGCATTTGCCTGGGCTTGCTCACGTGGGGTATGTGCACGTCGGTCGGACTGGGTGCGCTGCTGAAGGCTTCGCAGTTCGCATACAACATCCTTCGAATCGCCGGTGCATGTTATCTCATTTTTCTTGGCTGCAAGGTGTTTTGTCGACGCGAGTCTGTGTTGCTTGGCCACGCCGGATCGGATTTCGGTTTGGCCGGGAATTGGGCCAACGCGGACGATCCACGACATTGGTTCGTTCGCGGATTGCTCACCAACTTGCTGAATCCTAAGGTCGGAGTGTTTTATGTGACGTTCCTGCCGCTGTTCATCCCCGCGGGATCGAATGTGGTGGCATTCAGCATGTTGCTCGCGAGCATTCACGCGCTCGAAGGCATTCTCTGGTTCGCCGTGCTGATTGCTGCCGTGAGGCCATTCTCTGCTTGGCTGGGAAAGAGACAAGTGGTTAAGACGTTTGATTCCATCACCGGCGCGGTTTTCGTTGGCTTCGGGCTCGGATTGCTCTTCGCCGATCGCCGATAGAGCAGAAGCCAAGTCAACCATGGGCTATCCCGAATCAGTCAAGATCGACCTTCTGCGAGAAGCCGACCTCGCCGGCGCACTGCGACTCCAGGAGTCGGAAGGTTGGAACCAGACGGTGCATGACTGGATCCGGCTTCTAAGACTCAACCCTGATGGTTGTTTTGCCGCGTTTGCGGACGGAACACTGGTTGGAACGGTTACCGTAATCACATACGGAAGGCACCTGGCGTGGGTCGGCATGATGCTGGTTGCGCAGGAGTATCGCGGTCGGGGCATAGGCAAAAGGCTCATGCGTGCGGCGCTCGCTCACTGCCAGCAGCGGCAGATCGCGACCGTCAAGCTGGATGCAACCCCTGCGGGTAGACCTCTGTATGATTCACTTGGGTTTGTTCCGGAATGCGAGATTGAGCGCTGGCAGGGAACTGGAGGTTCCAAGACCCAACCCAACCCTGGATCGGTTTACACGTATAAAGTGCCTTTATCCTTTTATCAATTCGATGAGCACGCCTTTCGCGTATCCAGAAAGGAGTTGCTGGACGCCTTACTGGAACATTGTTGCTTTGCTCCTGAACTGCAAATTGATGAGTCCACGCAATCGTTGCAGGGCTATGCCTTCGCCCGGGCTGGCGCTCGTGCCTCTTACATCGGCCCGGTTGTCGCGGTCGAGCCGGAACTGGCCGTCGGGCTTCTCGACTCCATGTTGCAACATCTGGCGGGAGCGGTCTTTATAGATATATATCTCGGCAGTGAGGATATGGTAAGCCAATTAATGGGGCGAGGTTTTGTCAAACAACGCAGTTTGACGCAGATGTCGTTGGGGCAACCGATCATTCGAAGCTCAGATAGGGTTTTCGCGATTGCTGGTCCGGAGCTTGGCTGATCGATCAACTACCCAATGAAGTCCCGCGTGTTCAGAACGCCCGCCACGGCCGCATCGAGAGGGTCCGGGGCACTATTGCAATTTTTGACGTTCGTAATATGCTTTTGCCTTCGCTCGGTTGCCGCAAGTTTTCATTTCGCACCACCGGCGACGATGATTCTTTGTAGTGTCCAAAAACAACCAAGCACAGCTGTCGGCCGCACACCGTCGCACAAGAATCAGCTCTGTCGAGGTGAGCAAATCCATGGCAGCTCGAACTACCGGCCATAGCACGGAGTCTAAGCTATCCTCGGGGCCAACCCATTCCCAGGTAAACCGTCGGTTCCCATAGACCATCTGTGTACACTTCATTGCGTCGTGAATGGCCCGGTTGAGAACCGCCAGTTGAGGTCCAGGAGCGGTTTGCTGCTGTGCCACCGCTGAGAAAACATCATAGATGGCATTCCGTAGAGCAATGGCATTCCGCAGGGTTGACCGCGCCCGACCGGGCGCTGCCTGCCCAGCAGCACGCAGGTGCTCGGCGGTCTTGCTTGTGATAACCCTTGCTTCTTCTCCCCACCGTAAGAGCTGGAAGTAGTCAGTGAGCAACTCTTCAGGATGGGCGGCGGTGCGGTGATTGACCGTGTTTGCGAAATCGAGACAGGTATTTCCCGCAATGAACTCGAACGGTGCTTCGCGGCCAACGGGTTGTGACATTCTCTCGGTCGCCCCCCTATTATAACCTCTAAACTTTGCTTGACAAGTTAGGCCCTGTTTGAATAATCTTGCTCTCACCATTGAACTATGTTTTGCCAGTGAGATATCCAGGTTCCCCCTTTTTTCGTTCCCTCAGCCTGGAGCGGTGTGGCCCTATGAAACACCAAATCGTAGTCGTGGTTCTCACTTGCCTTACCGCAGCGGCAGGGCGCCGGGTGCAGAGTATGCCCTCAGCCGGCTGCCCGGATTTGGCAATTCCCTTCGAACTCAACCGCCAGTTCGGCTCAATTCTGATCGAGGTACAGGTGAACCGCCACCCTGCATGGCTTCTGGTCGACACCGGCTCCAGTCACACGGTGCTAAGCGCCGACCTCCTCGAAATTAACCCGCTGTTCCTCAAACGGGCAACGGTTCGAGTCAAAGGATCGGGATTAACGGGAACTGCCGGATGGGCAACGGCAACGATCGACCTCGGAACTATCCAGTGGGCCAATCGGAAGGTCTTGGTGACGAAGGATTTTCGAGAGATCTCCAGAAGCCTGCAGCAGCGGGTGGACGGGATTCTGGGAGAGGATGTTCTGAACGAATTTACTTCCGTGGTGATCGATTTCAAGAATCATCGTCTAATTCTTCGTCGCTGAGTTGGTCGGCGAGGGCAACGATTGTGCGAACGGTAAGAACGTAGTTGGCAAGGAAGTAGCGGCCAATGGACCTGGAGGAAGCAGGTCAATGGCGACCGGCCGATCAATATGCATTGCGAGCTGGCCATCTGCAAAGTATGACGAATCGCAGACTTCCGGTTCGCGTAGCAGGAGGGTGCTGGCATGATTGCAAGAATCTGGCAAGGGCGCACTCGCCCGGGCATGGGGAGCGCCTACTTCGCCTATCTACAAGAGACGGGAGTAAAGGGATATCGGGCGACTGAGGGATTTAAAGATCTCATCATTCTGACCCGAGAGGTTGGACCTGCAACCGAATACGTGTTGATCACGTTCTGGGACAGCATGGAGGCAATACGACGTTTCGCTGGGCCGGAGCCTGAGCGCGCCGTCTACTATGCGGAAGACGATCGGTATTTTGCAGAGGAGGAACGGCGGCCATATGTTCGCCACTACGAAATCCGCCACACTCGCGCAATGGGATCTGCTTCGGGTAATAAGCCATAACCACGGGACTCATCACGGAAGACGCTATCGCGCGCAATGTCGGTTCGCAGAAAGTGTCTCAGGGCGGTCCTACCAATCCCTACGCGCCGAGCTGCCTCTCGAGAAGGGACTAGCGACCCTCGTTGCGCAACCCCGTTTCGGGCCGCACCAATGCAACCCGCATTGTTCAGTAGGCTCGTCACCAGCGGACAAGACGCACTAGCGGTTGGCGAACGCTACGATTGAGCACGTGAGGTCTACGATTCGCAACAAACATTTTCTCGGTTTCCTACCACGCACATTAGCCTAGGTCTAGCGTCTTTCCGCTCCCATGCCGCCGATAACCATCGTCGTGAATAACACGTCATACCCCGTTGACGTGGATCCCGACACGCCGCTCTTGTGGGTCTTGCGTGACCGCCTGGGGCTTACCGGCACCAAGTACGGCTGTGGCATGGGATTATGTGGCGCATGTACCGTGCACTTGGACGGCGAAGCGCGGCGATCCTGCCAAACGCCTGTGGCCTCCGTCGGGGCGAAGAAGATCACGACCATTGAAGGCCTCTCGCCGGATCGGAGCCATCCGGTTCAGCGTGCCTGGATTGCCGAGCAGGTTCCGCAATGCGGTTATTGCCAATCGGGACAAATCATGCAGGCGGCGGCCTTTTTGGCCAAGACTTCCCATCCGACCCGCGAACAAATGGATGAAGCGATGAGCGGCAACATCTGCCGCTGCGCCACGTACCAAAGGATCCGTCGCGCGATCCAGCGCGTCGCAGATGCAAAGGCGTAATCGAGGTTGCAGCGGGGTGGGGTAGGTGGAAACGATGCCGGTGGCGCCCGCCGTAGCCAATGCCGTCTTTGACGAGCCAAACATGACAACCAACATGGAAATCGATCGCCGTGAGTTTCTGAAGAGGACGTCGCGAAGTGGCGCAGCTTTGATGATTGGCTTCTATCTCCCCGCCGCTGTATGGGGCAAGGAGATTGCCGATCGCCGGCCGTTTGCCCCCAATGCATGGATCCGCATTACGACCGACAATCAGATTACCGTCCTGACGGAAATACCGGAGATGGGTCAGGGTGCGCGTACGGTGGACACCATGATACTGGCCGATGAACTCGAGGCCGATTGGTCGACGATTCGTATAGAGCAAGCGCCCGTTATTCCCGAAACGTATCAGAATCTTGCCACCGGGGGCAGCGGCGGTACGGAAAGGGCATGGAACTATATGAGAAACGTCGGTGCCCAAGCTCGCGAGATGCTTCTCACCGCCGCCGCCCAACAGTGGGGAGTGGAAAAGAAAAGCTGCCGAGCCGAAAACGGCACGGTCGTGCACGGAGCGAGTGGACGGCGTGCCAAATACGGTGAATTCGTCGAAACTGCTTCGAAATTGCCCGTGCCGGATGCAAGAAGCATTCGCTTGAAGCCACCGTCCGAGTTCCGCTTCATCGGCAAACCCGTGCCGCGTGTCGATGTTCCCAGCAAGGTGGATGGCACGGCCCTGTTCGGCATCGATGTCCGAGCGCCAGGCATGTTGTTTGCAGTGATCGCACGCTGTCCACATTTTGGCGGAAGGTTGCAGACGTTCGACGCAACCACGGCCAAAGCTGTGCCGGGCGTTTGCGCGGTTTTTCCGGTCGCGCCGCTCGGCCTCCTTCCTAAGCTCGAGCGCAACGTCAACACGGCCGGAGGCGTTGCGGTGGTGGCCGAGTCGACGTGGTCAGCGATCAAGGGCCGCCGAGCGTTGAAGATTTCCTGGGACAAGGGACCCAACGGATTTGAGAGTACCGAAACGCTGCAGAAGAAGCTCAAGGAGCAAGCGTCAGGCCCTCCCACTTTCGTCGCGGTAAACCTGGGTGACGTCCTCAAGGCGCTGGAAAAGGCGCCGCGGAGAGTCGATGCGGTGTACGAACTTCCTTTCCAGGCACATGCCACCATGGAGCCCATGAATACCACGATGCATGTGCGGGAGGATGGCATCGAGGTGTGGTCTCCAACGCAAATTGGGGCAGGGGTGCAGGAGGAGGTTGCTTCGCTGGCGGGAATTCCAGCCAAGCAAGTGACGGTCCACATGACGCTCTGCGGCGGATCGTTCGGTCGGCGTTATCAGTGGGATTACGTCGCGGAGGCGTGGCAAGTCGCAAAGGAAGTGAAGCGGCCCGTGCAACTGCTTTGGACCCGTGAAGACGACATGCAACACGATTTTTATCGGCAGTATGCGTATTACCGCCTCTCGGGAGGAATCGATGCAGAGGCGAACCTCGTGGCCTGGTCCCAGCGTGTGGTTTCGACGCCGATTCGCACGGTCTTCGACACCCCTGAGAAACTCAAGGATCCGCGGCACGTTGCCTCGCAAGAGCTCGGGGGTGCGGATGTTCTGCCCTACGCTGCCTCCAGCTTTCGTTTGGACTATGCCCCGGTCGTTTGCGCCGTCCCACGTGCCTGGTGGCGCTCCGTCGAGGCTTCCCTCAATGCTTTTGTGACAGAGAGCTTTGTCGACGAACTGGCGCATGCCGCTGGTCGCGACCCCTACGAGTTTCGCCTGAAGCTGTTGCGGGAAGATCGTAAGCTGCCGTGGGTGATGTGGCCAGACAACCCGCCACTGGAAACTCGAAGACTGCGATCCGTGTTAGAACTTGCCGCAGCCAAAGCGGGCTGGGGGAAA
>Ga0187782_10002282_pt1 | contig 14108 bp, 12 predicted proteins | sample 0715_SJ02_MP15_2_FD_132454 | JGI IMG/M metagenome (GOLD analysis project Ga0187782, IMG submission 132454) | Tropical peat soil microbial communities from peatlands in Department of Meta, Colombia - 0715_SJ02_MP15_20_MG | ecosystem: Environmental > Terrestrial > Soil > Wetlands > Peat | place...
CGGACCCTGCGACCAGGGACCGCAGGCGTGCACCTCCACGCCCCGGTACGTCGACGAGACCGATGGTTCCACGGCGACATGGTATGCGCCGAGGTCCTCGGCATCCAACTCGCTACCCACTCGAGCGGCGTGAGCGGCGAGCGCGCGGGCAATCTCACCGTGGTAGATCTCGTCTCGGGCCGCCATGATGGCCGCCTCACGGCCGCGATGCTTGGCACTGTTCTCGGTTTCGATGAGCCGGGCAAACAGTGCCCCCAGGTCTCGCTGCACCAGCACGTCGCCAACTTGCGGCGGTCGGCCATTGGGCAGGAACACCCGAGCGCTGGCAGGCCATGCGCTCAACCGCGACGTCAGGCTCGCGATCGTACGGGCCAGGCGGTCGAACACCGGGAATCCTTCGCACAATTCACACGCGGGTCGCAGAACCTCACCCAGCGTCAGTCGACCATACCGGGCCAGCGCCGTCAGCCAGGCATCCGGCGCCGCCGGCGTGACGTACCGCGGCGCGCCAATCGGCATGTCCGTTCCGTACCGCGCAATATACCGCTCCAGGGTGAGCCGCCGTGGCCAGCATCCGACGCCCGCGATCGTCTCCGGTCGAGGCATTCCGGGGCGAAAGAACATGATTGGCGCCACGCCGCCAAAATCGGTAAGGTGGCGTTCGAGCACATTGAGTGCGATGCCGGCGGCAACGCCCGCGTCGGCGGCGTTTCCGCCCAACGTGAACGTGCGCAGCCCGGCCATTGTGGCGAGATAGTGGCTTGAACTGACCACGTATTTCGTGGCCAGAAATTCCGGCCTCCCCTGCGTCACGGCGCTTGCCGGTCCTGACGTACCTGTCACGATATCGAGCACGGTGCACCTCGTCGAGGGGTCATTGGCTTGCCCTGAAATGACGGTCTACACGGTCGCACCTTTCCGCCCATCAGTCCGCGGACATGGCGCGCGCTGCGTGCCCCACGCATCTTCCCCATGGTGTACCTACAATCGTGGCGCCGATTTCATGATCGACCGGATTCGCCGCGAGCTCCCGCGCCAGCACCGAGGCAGACGAGTCCCGGATGCCCAGCATCGACGCCGCCTGAGCGATGCAATCGAGTAAGAACTACGATGCCCACAGCCGATCGCCTGCGGATTCCGGTGCACCTATCGGAGAGAAAAGTCGTTGTTGCAAGAGTGCAACGGAAGCTAGACGTGTGGAGGTCCAGCGAAGCTCGGATCGGGCTACGGCGGTGCCCCGCCGCGCCGTTCGAGAAGAAACACATACGCACCGCCGAAGTCTCCCCGCCACGCGATGCCATACGCGCTGCTCAGCACCGAGAACAGTTGACGCGGCGCAGGTCCACCGGCCCGCAGCGTTGCCACAAGCCAGACGCGCGAATGACGAAGCGCGAGGTCGCGGACAACCGACGCGGTTAACATTCCAGGACCCGTACCCGGTGTCGACACGTTGGGAGGACTGAGCACGATCGATGGGTACCGACCATGGAAGTAGTATCGGAACGGCAGATCCGCCGGGCTCACGTACAGGAAAGAGTCGCCCGGTCGGACATGGGTCTGGACGACCGCGGCTGCCGCTCGCCACTGGAACGGTCTGGCGTTCGGAGCCAAGTAGTACTGGGCGAGCGCCGGCATGTCGTAGAGGAACAGCGCGGCGACGAACAGCGCGGCCGCCTGTTCCCGCCGGCCTTGGAAGCGGTCGACAACGTCGACGACCCCGGCCGCAACGACGATGGCGTAGAAAGGCATGACAAACGAAAACCACCGTGGCATGAACATGGGACGAATGAGCGAGACCCCGAACGCGGCGGCAATCGGAACCAGCGCGGGAAGCGCCACGAGCGCAAGAGCGGCCTGTCGCTGAGACAGCGCGCGCCCACCGAGCCACAACAGCACGAGGAACGGGATGAGCACCACGAGGGTTTCGAACGGTCTGAGCGTGCCTGCAAAGAAGTAGCCTGCCGTTCCCGCGAGCGATCCCCCGTACGCCAATAGGCCGAGGAGGTCGGCGAGTAGCATCGGCGGAAACGCGTCTCTGTACCATGGCGACCCGGCCGCGTGGAGCGCCTGCTGCCACAGTGCCGGCAACCAAGGCGCGAACGCGGCCGTAGCAACGGCCATGGCGGCGAGCCACGTCCTGGCGTGCGTGCGCTCGTATCGGAAAATCCAGACTCCATGTCCGGCCAGCACCAACAAGCCCAGATACTGCGTGTAGGCGGTGAGGACCGCGCTCAGCGCGTAGAGCGCCCATCGCGCTCTGCCGCCGTTCTTGACCGCGTCATACAGCGCTAGCGTCGAGCCGACCGCGAGCATGCTTAACAGCGCGTACATCCGCGCTTCCTGCCCGGCCATGATCTGGAACGGTGAGACGGCCACCAGGAACGCTCCCAGCAGAGCCGTCGGTTCACCCGCAAGCCGGCGCGCGAGCAGGTAGGTTAGGGCGACCGTGGCGGCGGTGGCGCACGCAGATGGCAGTCGCAGCGCCACTTCTCCCGTTCCAGCCACACCACTCCACACCTTTACGATCAGGTAGTAGAGTGGCGGGTGGGAGTCCGCTGCCCGGAGCGTCGCCAGCAGGCCGGTCCACGTCTCACGGGTGACTGCCACGACGAACGCCTCGTCGAGCCATACGCTGTGCGAACCGAGGCCGACGATGCGGAGCCCCAAGGCTACCGCGAGGATGCCTGCGAAGATCAGCGTAGGACTGAAGTGAATGTCGCGTGTCCACGCGTGCGACGCGGCGATGGGCGCCGCCGGGGAGTCGGCTGTTCGCGGTATCCCACCGGCAGCGACTTGCGGCATCGGACGAGTCTCCATCGCCGTATCCATGCCCAACTGCTGGGGGGTCTGGACAAACCTCGCTAATCTTGCGAACCGAACCTCTTTGAGTTCCCCAACGATGTTGCTCCTGCGAGCAGATCGGGCGCTAGTCGGACACGGTCGAGGAAACGAAGATCGGATTCTGGCAGTGCTCTTCCGGGTTTCTTCCGAGCAGCACGAGAGGACTTCTTGCGAGACTCACGTCTGGCGACGCACCCTACCCCTTCGGGCTACGGGTGAACAGCCACATCACCACGGCCGTCCGAACCGGAACTGACGTCCGCGTTGCTGTTTGCCCCTCCCTCCCGCCTCTGGAGAGCACACGCATCAGCGTTCAGGGTGAGGCTGTCGGCTCTGCGATCATGCCGCCGTTTGAGCTGACGACCGGGGTGCCCTGGGAGTCTCCCTCACGACCCTCCCTGAGAGATCTGGCCCCCGGGCACCCTGAAGATTGCCCGTGCATTCACCGACGGTTATCTGTACGTGGTCGACTTGCGCGGCCACGTCCTCTGCCGAGCTCCGACACTCAGTGCACGCCGGACGCCCCTGGGTGCAGCCGTCGACCGCATTCACGCCCCGCTGGGTGGCGTGAACGCGGTCACCTCGGGCGGCATTCCGACGTACTTCTCCACCTGTACAAGCACGGAGTTCGTCGGGTTACCCCCAGACAGCTTCGAACTCGGCGCATCGGTGCTCAGGTTGTTGATGTTCCCATGCCGGTCGAGTGTGCCGAGCCGGCCGGGCGTCAGCGGATCGTACCACGCGCCCTGGTTCAATACGACCACCGCCCGCCGCGTCTGCGCGGTGACGACCGCGCCGACCAGGGTCTGGCCCCGATCGTTGTACACGCGCACGATATCCCCGTCTGCGATCCCGCGCGCCGCTGCATCCTGAGGATGGATCCAGATCGGCTCGCGCTCGCGCACCTCGTAGTCGCGGCGCAGCCGCGTCTCGTCCAGCTGCGAGTGCAGCCGCTCCTTTGGGTGCGCCGACAGCAGGTGGAGCGGATACTGCGCCACCTGCTGGCTCCCCAGCCACTCCGTCGGCGGGATCCAGGTGGCGTGCGGCGGCGTGTCGTCGTACTTGAACGACGCGATCCTCTCCGAATACAGCTCGATCTTGCCCGATGGAGTCCCCAGCGGGTTGGCCACCGGATCCGCCCGGAACGCCGAGTACGCCACGACTTCATTGGCGCTGTCCGGGACCGGGAACTCCGCGTATCCCTGCTGCCAGAACGTGTCGAAGTCCGGCATCGCGACGTTCCGCGCCCTCGCCTGCTGCTGCGCCACCCCGTAAAACTGCTGCAGCCACGCCATCTCGTCCTTGCCCTCGGTGTATTGCGCTCCGAACCCCAGCCGGCTCGCGAGCCCGGCGCAGATGTCGAAGTCGCTCCGCGCCTCGAACAGCGGCGGCACCATCTGCTGCATCGCGATGATGAACCGGTCCATGCCGAAGAGGTCGTTGCGCTCGAGCGTCGTCGTCGCCGGTAGCACGATGTCGGCGTGTTTCGCGGTGGGCGTCCACACGTAGTCGTGCACGATCGTGACCTCGGGACGGCGCCACGCCTCCAACGCTCGGTTCGTGTACTGCGCCTGATTGAGGTGGTTCGATCCCGCAAGGTACACGAGCTTGATGTCGGGGTATGTGATCCGCTGGCCGTCGTAGTCAACGGTCTTGCCGGGACTCGCCAGGAGGTCGATCCACAAGTTTAACGGCACGAAGTCCTTGACCGGGTTGGTGCCGGTGGACAGCCCCGGCACCCCGGGAGCACTCCCGAGCGGAACCCCCAGCGCGCCCGGGAAGTCGAGCTGCAGACCACCGCCCGGCAGCCCGATCTGCCCCGTCATCGCGGCGAGCGTGATCAGCATCCAGACCGGCTGCTCGCCGTGCGACGCCCGCTGCAGGGAGTAGCCGCCCATTAGCATCGTGCGGGATCTCGCGATCCGGTGGGCGAGCTCGCGGATCGTGGCGGCCGGCACCTCCGTGATCGGCGCCGCCCACTCCGGCGACTTCGCTTGCCCGTCCGCCTTCCCGCTGAGGTAGTCGGCGAACGTGCTGAACCCCACCGTGTACTTGTCGAGGAACGCCTTGTCGTACAGGTTCTCCGTGTACAGCACGTGGGCCAGCGCCAGCAGGAGCGCCGTGTCCGTGTTCGGACGGATGGCGATCCGCTTGCACCGCAGGTACCGGTCCGTGTCACCTTCGATCGGGTTCACCGAGACGACCGGAATCTTCGCGTCCCGCAGGCGCGCGATCCACTCCATGTCGAAGTGCCCGGCCGACCCGCCGGAGCGCACCTCCGCGTTGCGCAGCGGATCATATCCGAGCATGAGGACGAACGTGGTGTTCTTGATGATCACGGGCCACGTCGTGGCCCGCGGGGCGGCGTCACCAAGCACGTGCGGGGTGATCACGGGCAGCACCGGCGCGCTGTAGGAGTTGATCCGGTAGACATAGCCGCCGTACATGCCCAGCAGGCGCTGCACCGCCGCACCCGCAGCGTGGAAGTTCCCGGCGCTCTGCCAGCCCTGGGTCGAGTAGATCGAGCGGTTCCCGTACTGGGTCTTGACGCGGCGGAGCTCGCCCGCGACGATATCCAGCGCCTCGTCCCAGGATACGCGCACGAACGGCTCCGCCCCGCGCAGCGTCGTATCGCTCCGCGACCGGTCACGATAAAACCCCTGGCGGATCATCGGCGCCTTGATCCGGTTCGGTGCGTACAAGACGTCCGGCATCGCCGCGACCATGCGGTTCGGGTACGGATCCTTGGCGAACGGCAATGTCCGTACCAGGCGTCCCCCCGTCACCTGTCCGGTGAACGGCCCCCAGTGTGCCACGCTCAGGCGCGCGGCCGCCGCGTTCTCCGGGGCGGCGGCCGCACCCGCGGAGCCGATCCGCACGAGCGGCGCGGCAACCAAGCCGCCTGCGACCAACCCGCTCTGCCAAAGGAACTGCCGTCTCGTGATCGGCTTCATCGTCCGCCTCCTCGCCGGGGCGCGCGCGCCGCTGCATGCGCGCGCAGGCTCCCATCAGCTCTACGTGTACACAAGATCCGCCTCATTGGACATCCGTTCGTGACCCGATTGAAGCTCGCGAGCACGTCGCGGCCGTGATGCGCTGGACACGATCGTCCGCCGCAGTGCGCCACGCCTCGGGAGACCAAAACGGCACACTGCGGTGCGTTACTATATCTATACTACTATACGATAACGAGCGCTTTCAGCCCCGAAGTTCTGCCCGAACACAGATCATGATGATCGACTGGTCATCACGAACCGAAACAGCGCAGTCAGTTCGTAGGAAGTTCGAGGACGGCGTGGCGATAATTGAACGCGAGGAGGCTGACGCGTGTGATGCACGCCGTTTCTCACTACTCGTAGCTCCACCGTACCGTGACTTCCTCACTGCGCGCATCTTCAAACCGCTTGGCATGACGCGAACCGTGGTACTCGATCCGACGGCACTCCCCGCGACCTTGGCGACCGCATACACGCTCACCGGCGGCCGCCTGACCACCCACGAGCGGATCGGCGTCCTCGCAGCTGCCGGCAACGTCGCCTCGACGGTCACCGACCTCGCCAAGTACGCCGCGGCGCTCGATACCGGCCAATTCTTCAGACCCTCGACGCTCGAGCAAATGGCTACGCCGGACACCTCGTCGACGGCACCGACGTGCCCTATGGTTTCGGGTGGTTCCTCGGCGACGATCGCGGCTACCGAGTCACCGAACACGGCGGCAGCTCCGGGACCGACCTCCTACGATTGCCCGACAAACGCCTCACTGTCATCGTACTTACCAATCTCGGCGTTCCGGTGTTCGTGCGGGAGGTCCGCGGCGCCGACGCCGAAGCCGTCGCGCGCGCCGTCGTGGGCCTGTACGATCCGGCGCTTCTGGCGCCCCAGATGCTCACACCCAAACTCGATCCCAACCCTGCCCTCACGCGGCAGTTGTTTGGTGCGCTTCGTGAGATGGCGAACGGAACCGAGTCGCCCCTGGTCGTGCCCGCACTCCTCGCGTGGATTCACGATCATGAATCTGCAGACAGCCTGCACCGATTTGCCGGGCTGCTGCAAGGAGCGCGCTTTGAGTTTCTCGGGCATGACGTTCCGCATCATGCGCTCCGCTATTTTGGCGCAGACATCGCCGGTATTTATTACTATCGGATGGTCACCGACCGCGGCACGTTTGTTCGCACCTTCTGGCTGACGCACGATCAGAAGATCGCTAACACATTCCAGACACGAGAGTAAACCGAGCTGAAACGGGGCCGCGTCGCGGGATCGGGCGCGTTCCTTCCCTCGGAATCCCGTCCACTTACTGAAATCACTTGCCGGACGTGCGATAATGGCGGCAACCCGACGACGCCGTGAGAGGTGCATCCCGATGATCCGGACCTACGGCGGCAACAGCGCCTACTGCTACGCGAACAGCCTGCACATGTGTCTCGAGTATGCGGGGATGGCGCCGCTCCCTGACGTGGGGCTGCTTGAGTGCATGACCGGTATGCCGTTTGGGGCGACGTTCCTACGGCGCGACCGACCGTTGTTCTTTCCAAGCCCATCGGGGATCGACCCGGACCGCGGCCTGACGCAGGCCCTCGACACCCTTGGGTGGACGTGTGATGTCCGCCGGTTTCGGGAGGCGGAGGAGGCGGCAGGTGCGCTGCGCGAGGCGCTGTTGAATGGTCCCGTGCTCATTGGGCCGCTTGATCCGGCGACCCTGCCCTACGATCCAAACCAGTCCCTCCGCCGGCGCGGCGGAGATCACTTCGTCGTGGCGCTGCGGATGGACGGCGAAGTCGTCCAGGTCCACGATCCGCAATTGTACCCGTTCGCGACGCTGCCGCTTGCCGAGTTGATGAAGACCTGGAACGCCGAGCACATCGGCTATGCGCAGGCGCGATACACGTTCCGGTGTCGCTTTCGCGCCGAACGGCTGGTCGCGGAAGCGGACATGCTGGCGGCCACGGTAGGAACGGCCCTCAGACTCATGACCTCGGTGGCCGCGGGGCCGGTGTTGTACGGCGGAACCGAAGCGTACGCGCGTGCCGCGGCCGTGTTGCGCGGCGAGGCACCGGAAGCATTCACGGCGCCGCTACCCCAGTTCGTCCTTCCGCTCGGGGCGCGGCGCTGCCTCGACGCCGGGCACTTCTTCGAGACGATCCGGGCAACTGAGGCCGCGCACCTCATGGTGAGCAAGGCCGAGACGTACGGCGCCGCGCAATATTACGCGGCCCGAGGGGACTGGGACCGGACCGCGGATTCGCTGAATCGACTGGCTGGCATTGACTCGGAGTGCGTTGCGACATTGCATGCACTCGCGCAGTAGGGGGACACGCGAGTCAATGAACAAATAGCTCTTCGGCGGCCTCCCGACCTTCGAGACGCCGCTAACGTGACTGCGCGGACCGCCTTGGTTCGATCTCCGAGAATGCTCGCGCTTTGCCTGACGGCTAGTCCAAGAGGTGATGCAGGTTCTCATGGCCGGCAAGCCTGGGAAAGAGAGGTCCGTTCATGCCGGAGCAACAGTCAATGAGCGAGCCTATGCAACTGGAGGACGGCTGGCCCGTCGCCCATCCCGAAGCCCAAGGCTTCGACGCGGCGCGGCTTGCGGCGCTCGGTCCGCGCTTCGACGCGTGGTCTGACGCCAACTTGCACGCCGTCCTCGTCACACGGCACGGATCGCTCGTTTACGAGCGCTACTTCACCGGCGAGGACCGGCGATTCGCCGTCGGGTCCGTCGGGCGCGTCACGTACGACGCGACGATGCTGCACGAACTTCGATCAGCCGTGTAACCTTCGTCGCTGCGAGCGCGGGGACCGGTCCTTCCATCTTATCTACAACTTGACAGTCCGCCGCAGCTTCTTGACCAGATGGCTGGCTGTTTGCAATGGGAACCCGTGTGGCAACTACCGGCCGTGGAGAGATGGCGAGACACCCTCAAGCCCGGCGGCGTCACGGGTCGTCCTTTCGGCCAACTACCGACCGGTCTCACCGGCTTATCGTCGTTCTACTCACTCACCTCTCGGAGAATCTCGGCAAAGAAGACGCAATGATCTCCCGGCAGAGCAACGTAGGGATTCGTTCGCAGGCCAATAGTCTCGCCGTCGCACGGAGCCTTTATCTCCTCGAGCGTTTCGCCGTACACATCGACAATCCGTGCCAGCACGGTTCCTCCGCGCACCGGGCTGCGGACCGTGCACGTCGCATCGGGCAACCAGAATCCTCCCGTGCTGGCCTGGACAATCCATTCCCTCCCCAACTTCCATCGCCCATTGCGCTCAACCGTGCCGGACAGCATTTTCAGGTAACGCATGATGTTGAGGCACCCATCAGCAAGACACCGACTGTTTCGCAACAACTTGTCCGGTAGACTTTCGGACAGACCTCCCAACTCCACCACGAGCGCGGGTTTGCCTTTGGCCTCGCACACGGCTTCTATCGTGCCGGTCGCGGGGCGCCGGTCGGCGGAGTACGCGGGCTCAACGATGAGGTCCCACCCCGGCCCAAACGCCTTGGCGAGTTCCAGCGAGGCCGGGATGTTGTTGTAGTAGATCACTCGAGACAAGTACCCCATCGAACCGCCCGAGTGAAGGCTGATCACGACGTCCGCCTTCGAGGCGAACTCTTGATGGTACGCCCACGCCAGTCGCTCTGTGCCCCGCCCGTTGGGCTTGCCCGGATAGAGCCGGTTCAAATCGTAATTCACGTGGTCAAGGGGATCGCCGCGGGAGCCATTCTTTGCCGCGGCCACATTGACAATCGGCACAAGCACCAACGTCCCCGCGAGGCGCTTTGCCTCGATTCCCTTGGCCAGAGACCAGCAGGCGATCGACCCCTCTGGTTCATCCCCGTGCGTCGCACCGTCAACCCAGAGGACCGGGCCGTCCGCGGCGCCTCGCACCACCACGACGGGGATTTCGATCGGACCATCGAAATCCCGGCCCGCAACGATGACCCCGCGAGCGGTTTCCCCCGGGGAAGCAGTGGCAGTGCCCACAGTGAGCGGTTGCATGGTGTTTCACCTCGCTTTATTGGTCCCTCGTGGAGAGGATGCCGTGCACGCCGGTGCGACGTCGGCTTGGCGCAATCACGACGGGCTTGTGGTGTGCACCAGCGTCAACCGCCGTTCAACGAAACTGACGATGCTCTGTAGTATGACCACCATCACCACATAGAAAATCGCAGCGAGCGAGTATGCCGCCAGGTTCTGAAAAGTCGCCGCGGCCGCCAATTGCGCGTCCCGCATCAACTCGGTGACGCCGATCACCGACGCCAAAGACGTTCCCTTGAGAACCGTGATGAACTCGTTCCCCAAGGGCGGAAAGGCGACCCGCGCCGCCTGGGGAAGGATGATCCGCCTCATCGCCAGCCAATAGGACATCCCCAACGACTGCGCCGCTTCCATCTGCTCTACGTGGATCGACTGTATCGCTGCGCGGATGTACTCAGTCGAATACGCGCCACTGTTAATGCCGAATGCGATGACGGCGGCGAAAATCCGATTGTTCAACGGCGCCAGAAAGTCCGCGAGCGGCCGGATCCCGAGATCCTGCGCCCACGTCGGCAAACCGAAATAGACCACGTAGAGCAGTACGAGAGGCGGTATGCCGCGGAAGACCGCCACGTAGGCGGCCACCACACTCCTGACCAACCCGCCCTTGGACAACCGTCCCAGAGCGCCCAGCAGTCCGATGCCGATGGACATCATCATCGAAATGAGGGTGATCCAGATGCCGATCAACGAACCGGCAAGGTACATGGGCAGATAGCTGCTGACGAGTCCGGGCACGTGAGATGCTCCTTAACGCGCGGACAATCGGCTCAGGAATGTGGCAATTCGCGGCGTCATCGGCCTCTCGAAGAACTCCCTCGCAGGTTGTTCCGCAATGACTCGGCCTTGCTCCATGAATACGACCCGATCCGCGACGTCCCGTGCAAAGCTCATCTCGTGTGTGACTACGACCATCGTCATACCCTCTTGCGCCAGCCGCCGCATCACGGAAAGAACTTCAGTCACGAGCTCCGGATCCAGCGCAGAGGTAACCTCATCGAAAAGCATGAGTTCGGGCTCCATGCAGAGAGCCCGTGCGATGGCGACTCTCTGCTGCTGCCCTCCCGACAGCTGGTCAGGGTAGGCATTGACTTTGTCGGTGAGGCCGACCAGGTCCAGCGCCGTCATCGCACGCTTGCGGGCTTGTTCCCGCGAAATCTTCAGGACATACACCGGCCCCTCCAGCAAATTCCCCAGCACCGTCCGGTGCGGAAACAAGTTGAACCGCTGGAAGACCATGCCGATCCGTTTGCGAGCCGCGTTCACATTGTGCTCCGAGTCGCGAACCAATCGTCCCCCGTGTTCTCGGTACCCTATGAGCGACCCGTTGACGTAGATACGGCCAGAATCATAAGGAATCAGGAAATTGATGCAACGAAGCAAGGTCGTCTTGCCGGAGCCGCTGGGGCCCACGACCGCAACCGTCTCGCCCCGATGTACAGCCAGGCAGACGTGGTCCAATGCGGGCGTCTCTCCGAAGCGCTTGCAGACGTCGTCGAGGCTGAGGATAGGCGAAGCCAGCCCCCGTTCCGGCGGCACCGCACCAGACCTCGGAGCCGAGAAGAGGTCGTGCGTCTCGGTCACGCCTTCTCGGCCCGAGGTCACGGGCGCATCACCCGGGTCACCGAGTCGGAATCAAATTGATGTTCCCAAACCACTTCCGGTTGATTTGTTGCAAAGTCCCGTCGGTGATCATCGCTCGAATGGCCGCATTCGCTGCCGTGACCAATGCCGTGTCGTCCTTGCGGAATGCCGCACCAATTAGCTCGGGCTTGTCAACCAGTTCCTTCCCCGTCACGCGAAGCTTACCGGGATATATGGCCTTTGCGGAGTATCCGGCATTGATACCCTCAACTGCCACCACATCAATCCGGCCGAGGATCAAGTCATTGTATTCATCAGGGACCGTGTTGTAGGTGACCGGCTTCACCCCGGGGATGTGCCCAACCGCGTCCGCGGCGGACGTGTTCACCATCACTCCCACTCTGAGTTTTGCCAGGTCGCTCTTCCCAGGGTTGCCAGGGTAGTTGGTACGGACAACCGTCGTGACCCCCTGCTGGAGATACGGCTCCGAAAACGCGACGACCTTTTCGCGCTCAGGTGTGATCACCATGTCGGTGATTGTGTCAATCTTGTGGGACTGGAGAGCGGGGATGATCCCATCCCATGCCACGCCTTCGTAGTGAAGCGGGACACCGAGACGTTTAGCCAGTGCCGTCGCAAAGTCAACGTCGTAGCCGATCATCTTGCCCGATTTGTCAGTGTAGGAGATCGGACGATAGGAAGGATCTGCGCCAACCCTCAGTACCGTTAACGAGACCTTCGGCGCCCCGAGCACAGCCGGACCGGCCGCGGCGATCAGCAACAAGCATACCATCAGTCCCCCGAACACCTTCACGTGTCGCCACTTTCGCATGCGCCACCCCTCTCCGCGTGTCTTCATGCCCCTCCTTGACGCGACCAGGTTCACATTGGTCAGCAAATCGGAATTATCTTCCATCACGTTTCTGCCGCCTCCTGGTGGAGGCACGGTCCGCAGGATCGTGCTGCTCGAAACAATAAAGGCCACGTTCGCCTGGACGCGACCCTCCCCGGGCCGACCGCCTGCTCCGCTCCCCAACCGGCAATGGTCGAACGCGAGGGATTGATGAGGCCCGAGCGCAATCCGGCGAATTGTCCCCGCCAACCCCCCATTGGTGACGCCGTCACCACCCTCACGCGCCGACGAATGCCATGAGTTCGTGCAACGTGCGGGGAGACGCTGGCATGCCCGGATCCTCGGCAAACGTGTCAGGCCACCGCTGCCCTCCGCCCGTCAACACGCACACGGTGGGAGGAATGATATTCCGCAGACGTCGTTCGATGCCGGCGTAGGCCGCCGCTGCGGCGGGCTCGACGCAGACCCCGACCCGGCCGAGCGCCCCGACGGCCCGGCGGATCTCTGGCTCAGTCACCGCGATCATCTCGCCGCGAGACTCCCGTACAGCCCAGAGCGCGTGGTCGCCGCTTTGGCGATCAATCAGCGACACCGCGATGGATGGCCGCAGCTCCACGGGCTCGACCGTCTCGAGCCCCGCGATAAATGCGTGGTACGCTGAGGCGGTCGCCGCCGTCTGGCACCCGATGAGCCGCGGCAGCGAGGCTATGATGCCCGCCCGATGCAGATCCACGAACCCTCGCCACAACCCGTAGATGCCGTCTCCGCCTCCCACTGGCGCGAACACGGTCCCGGGCGGGCGGTCCCCGAGCGCGTGGACGATCTCGTACGCGATCGTCTTGTACCCCTCCATCCCGTAAGGGTTCCCGAACTCGCGAGGGAAATTCCGCCCGGACATGGCCCACCCGGCGTCGTCGACCAGCCAGCGGAGCCAGCGCCCGCGCTCGTCCCACGGGGCGGTGATGGGAAGCCCGCCGTAATGCCGCACCTCGCGGACGGCGAGCGAAACGGCGTCGTCCGGAAAGAGGACGATCATCCGCATCCCCGCCGCCGCTGCGTAGGCCGCGAGCGAGACCCCGTGGTTGCCCGTGGAGGTGCAAGCGATGCCGCGGAACCCATGGTAGCGCGCCATGGACACCGCCACGCTATTGAGCCTATCCTTAAAGGAGCCCGTCGGATTGACGGCCTCGACCTTGAGGTAGACCCGCCCGTCGGGCACCGCCTGGGACGGGATCTGAAGCAATGGCGTCGCGCCCTCGCCGAGCGAAACCGGGGCGGCGTCGGCCGGCAGTGGTAGTGCCAAGCGGAACCGCCACATGCCGACCCCGGCGGCGCACCCGGCGGCCCAGGCGGCCCGAATGGCCGGGAGATCGTACTGGGCGCGAAGCACGCCGACCTGCCCCGCGTCTCGGCACGCTGGACACCCGTGAAACATGGGGTCGAGTGGATACGACTGACCGCAGTGCACGCATTTGAGCCCTGCGTTCATATACACCATACCTTCTGCGCCCGAGGCCATGCCCGTGGTCCCGTCATGAGCCCTCGAGGCCGCCCTACTCCGCTACCAACTCGCGATGCCGGCGTCAGCAGCTCATGGGTCGGCTGAGGCGCCCCCGGAGTGTATCGTGACGGGAGGCCGCCCACACCGAACCCATCGTACTGGGCTTCGAGATTGAACACCATCCCGAGCGCCACGACGTCGGTTGCGGGTCGCACCGGCGATGGTTGGGCCGCCCCGGGCAACTCGTAGCACCCAAGCGGTGGCTGTACCGACACGGGAGCGGAACTCCGGAGGC
>Ga0187782_10002283_pt1 | contig 14107 bp, 12 predicted proteins | sample 0715_SJ02_MP15_2_FD_132454 | JGI IMG/M metagenome (GOLD analysis project Ga0187782, IMG submission 132454) | Tropical peat soil microbial communities from peatlands in Department of Meta, Colombia - 0715_SJ02_MP15_20_MG | ecosystem: Environmental > Terrestrial > Soil > Wetlands > Peat | place...
ACGACAAAGTGAGAAAAAGTGGGTGCCCCATCCTGGCCGCGTTCTTTGCGGCTAGCGTGGGAATGGCGACTTTGGGGTTCTGCCCGATGTTACTCTAACTCTCCGACATGCCCCCGCACCTCCAACCCCTCCGCATCGCCATCGACACCGGCGGCACCTTCACCGACTGCGTCTGGATCGATCCCGCCACCCGCCGCTTGCGCATGCTCAAAGTTTTCTCCACTCCCGCCGATCCCTCCCAGGCCATCGTCGAAGCGCTCCGCCACATCATCTCGGGGGTGCCCCAGGTCTCGCTGGTTCTGCGAGACCTGGGAACATCGGACCGGGTGCCCCATTTCTCGCCGCGTTCTTTGCGGCGAGAAGTGGGGAAGTTCGCCAAGCCATCTCCGAACTTCATCCTCCTCCACGGCACCACCGTCGGCACCAACACGCTGCTCGAGCGCAAAGGCGCGCCGACCGCGCTCGTGACCACCGCCGGTTTCGAAGATGTCATCGAAATCGGACGCCAGGCTCGCCCCAGGCTCTACGATTTCTTCTTCGATCGTATCGAACCGCTGGTTCCGCGCGACCTGCGGTTCGGTGTCAATGAACGCACCGCCGCCGAGGGCGAAATCCTCGCTGCGCCCACGCCGGAAGAATTACGCACACTCACCGGCCGGGTCAAAGCCAAACACCCGCAATCCATCGCCATCTCGCTGCTGTTCTCCTTCGCCAATCCGCGGAATGAAAACGCAGTCGCCGAAACCCTGCGCTCGCTCGCCGTTCCGCTTTCCGTCTCTCATGAAATCCTGCCTGAATTCCGCGAATACGAGCGCACCTCAACCGTCGTCATCAACGCCTACCTGCAGCCGGTGATGCAGCGCTACCTGGAAAACCTGGAGTCGCAGACGCTGCGGCTCGACTCGACGGGCACTCCTGGCCAAAATCACTCTTCAAGGACTTCAGCGGCAACAATCACCACGACGCCAGTCGCGAAGCGACAGAATGGGAAAGCCCGGCACGGAAGTGCCGGGTCGCCTGCCAGAGTCCCAACGAGTCCCGGAGGGACGGCACACAAACCCCGCATCTTCGTCATGCAATCCTCCGGCGGCATCGCCGCGCTCTCGGCCGCCGCCCGTGAACCCGTCCGCACCGTGCTCTCCGGCCCCGCTGGAGGCGTTGTCGGGGCCGCAGCCGCCGCCCGTGCCAGTGGATTTAACCACATCATCGCCTTCGACATGGGCGGTACCTCCACCGATGTCTCCCTCGTCGAAGGCGATATCAAAACTGCCGCCGACGGCCAAATCGCCGGCTTTCCCGTGGGCGTCCCCATGCTCGACATCCACACCGTTGGCGCTGGCGGAGGTTCGCTCGCCCGCTTCGACGCGGCCGGCGCTCTGCGGGTTGGCCCCGAGTCCGCGGGCGCTGATCCCGGCCCCATCTGCTACGGCCGCGGCACCGAACCCACCGTCACCGACGCCAATCTCCTGCTCGGCCGTCTCGATCCCGCGCGCTTTCTCGGCGGAGATTTCACCCTCGATCTCGATCGCACCCGCCGCATCACCCGGGAATTTCTGAAACGGCACCACAGCCGCCTCACGCTCGACCAGTTCGCCGCCGGCGTGGTTCGCGTCGTCAACGCCACTATGGAGAAAGCCATCCGCGTTGTTTCCATCGAGCGCGGCCGCGACCCGCGTCACTTCGCCCTGGTTGCCTTTGGCGGCGCCGGAGGCCTGCACGCTTGCGCTCTCGCCGAAGCCCTCAGCATTCCTCGCCTGATCGTCCCCGCTCTGCCCGGCGCTCTTTCCGCGCTCGGAATTCTCTCGAGCGACGTCGTTAAGGATTACTCCCACACCGTCCTGTGGCGTACCTCCCGGGAATTTCCTCATGCGGAACTGGACCGCCAATTCTCGGCCTTGGAAAAGGCCGCCGCGCGCGATCTCTCAAGCGAAGGCTGGCTGGGAACACCGCACTACCGCCGTAGCGCTGACCTCCGTTATCGCGGCCAGGGATACGAACTCAGTATCCCGCTCACCAGAAACCTCTTGCGCGATTTTGAGCGGGAACACCAACGCCGCTATGGCTACGCGCATCAGGGACGCGAAGTTGAAATCGTCACTCTCCGTCTCCGCGCGATTCTGAAATCGAAGCCAATCCCCGCCGCCCTCGCCGGGGGTGCCCCACGTCTCGCCGCCTTTGCCAGACGTGGGAACGACGCCGAGACTTCGTTGCGTGGCTCCTCCATGAGCCAGGTCCTCTTCGACCGTAAGAGACTCAGAACGAAAATCTATTCCCGCGAAGAACTCTCACCCGGCAAGAAGTATTCCGGCCCCGCCATCATCACCGAATACAGCGCTACGACCGTGATTCCTCCCCGCAAGACGTTTAGCATCGACGAAATAAGCAACCTTCTCGTTCGTATCGGGTGACTTGCGCTCTTTCGCCGTTTGTTTTCCATCGGAGTCCACAGGCCGAGGTTCTCGATAGCTTCTCCACGCTTTCAAGGCTGTAGACTCTTCTCTGTGTTTAGTATCTGTGCCAGTGTTGAGACCAGTTCCAGGTTCTTGTGCAACAACCGGCGCTGGACGAGTGGAGAGGTAAGGCGTGATGCAACCGAAGAAGAAGCCGTCAAAGGAACCCCAACCCGCTCCGTCTTGTCGGTGCGAGTGTAAAGCCTGCGACATCGGGATTCACTGCGGAAAGAAACCGGAGTGCGAACATCCCTCTTACACAACTAGGCGGAGTACACACTAGGTGCGTCAGCGCGCCGCACCTCGGGGGCTTTGCGCCGTTGTTCCTTCTCCACCCACTCAACAAAAAGCGCCTGGAACTCCTCCCGAGAGTAAACTCCCTTGTGGATCAGTAACGTGTTCATCGCGTACACAGTAGCCTTGAAGCTCTCATCCCGCGATGCCAGCGCCAGCGCTTCCTCAAAAGACATTTTCAAATCTCCGACAATTGCAAATGTGACATTGCCATGAAATCACCCCCGGGCGCCCGAAGTCAATGTTGCTGAACCCGTAACGTTTCAAAAGGTGACTCAGCACACCTCGATTCCGCAACTACCTGATTGTTACAATCCGATGAATATCTCGCAGGCGAGCCCTTGCCGGAAACTGCACTTGCGGCTCCCGGTCCCTGCTTTCCAGTTACAATAATCCCGTGAAACCAAACATCTTTGTGGTCGAAGACGATCCCGACATTTCCCGCCTGGTTCGTCATCATCTGGAAAACGAAGGTTTCGCCGTCCGCGTTTATCCCACCGGGGCCAGCGTTCTCACCGACGCCGAACGTCAGCGCCCGGCGCTCTTTTTGCTCGACATCATGGTCCCCGGCAAGGATGGCCTGGAAATCTGCCGCACCGTCCGGCTGACCCCGGGCCTCGCCTCCGTGCCCGTCATTTTCCTGACCGCCAAGAGCAGCGAAGCCGACCGCGTGCTCGGGCTCGAACTCGGCGCCGACGATTACATTGCCAAGCCTTTCAGCCCGCGCGAACTCGTGGCCCGTGTCAAGGCCGTGCTGCGCCGCTTCGAACGCCCGCTTCCGCCCAGTCCCTTAAAGATCGGCGAAATCGAAATCGATCCTTCGGCCATGACTCTCGTGGTGCGCGGCCAGGTGGTCCCCACGACCGCCACGGAGTTCCGCCTGCTTGATTATTTCGCCCGTCACAAGGGACGCGTTTTCAGCCGCGACCATCTGCTCGACTCCGTCTGGCGAGACACCTCGTACGTGACTCCCCGCTCGGTGGATGTTTACGTCCGTCGCATCCGGGAGAAAATCGAACCCGACCCTGAGAATCCTCGTTACCTCAAGACGGTCCGTGGCGCCGGCTACCGTTTCGAAGTTCCCAAATGAGGCGAAAGTGAAGAATCGGATTTTCTTCAAACTGCTGGCCGTATTCCTCATCGTGATCGCGGCTACCGCTGTAACCATGGATCTCCTGCTGAGCAACGCGTGGGAGACTTCCATACGCTCCCAGATCGAGCGAAACCTGACGCAGAAAACTCTGCTGTTCGCCCACCGTGTCGAAACCGACCGCTCTCATTCCCTCACCGACATCGCCGCGGACGAGGCTCAGGCCGCCGGCGCTCGCGCGACCATTATTGACGCCTCCGGAAAGGTGCTCGCCGACTCCGAATCCAATCCCGCCACCATGGAGAACCATGCCACGCGCCAGGAATTCGCCGCTGCTCTTGCCGGACAAATGGGAAGCAACGAGCGCCGCAGCGCAACGCTCGGCATTCGATTTCTCTATGTGGCCGCTCCCATTCCCGGAGGCGCGGTCCGCTTCGCTTATCCTCTTTCCGACATCGAAGCCGTTCAGGCCCGGGTGCGCCGTCAACTGCTTTGGGGATCCGCAGTAGCTTTGATCATTGCGCTGTTGGTTGCCGCCGGCGCTTCGATTCTTACCGCCCGCCGCCTGGAACGCATCGTTGACGTCGCCGCCCGCATCGCCCGCGGCGATCTGCGCGCCCGCGTGGATGATCCTTCTCTCGACGAGATTGGCCGGGTCGCCGCCGCCATTGACCGCACCGCCGGCCAGGTCGAGCGCAGCTTCGCCGCCGTACGCTCCAGCCAGCGCCAGCTCGAAACTCTGCTCAACAGCATGCAGGACGCCGTCATCGCCGTCAGCGCCGACGGCCTTGTCCAATGGGCTAATCAACCCATGGATCGCCTCGTTCCGCAGCGAACGCGCCTGAATGTCCCCGTCGTCGAAACCGTTCGCGATCCTGATTTCCTCGCCACCGTCAAGGCTGCGACCGCGACCAAACAGGCGAAGACTGCCCGCGCCACTTCGATCGTGCCCGGCCGCGCCTTCGACGTCACTGCCGCGCCTCTGCCCGATGGCGGCGCCGTCGCCGTGCTCCGCGACCTGACCGAAACCGAGCGCGTCGAAAAAACTCGCCGCGATTTCATCGCCAACGTCTCTCACGAGCTGCGCACTCCCCTGACTTCGATTCAGGGATACTCCGAGACTTTGCTCGACGGCATGCCCGAAAACGGAGGCCACAACCGCGAGTTCCTTGAAATCATCCGCAAGAACGCCGCCCGCATGTCACGTCTCACCGAGGACTTGCTCACCCTGGCCCGCGTGGAATCAGGCGAAACCCGCTTCGAAACCGAACCTGTCCCGCCCCTGGAACTCCTTCACGACGCCGAGGAAAGCTTCCGCGAAATCGCTCGCGGCCAGGGTGTGGACCTGCAAATCACCGACCAGAACGACGGCAAAAACGGCGCCCCGGTCGAGTCCCTGCCCATGGTTTCCGCCGATCGCGAAGCTATTCACCAGGTATTCTCCAACCTGATCGACAACGCCATGAAATATGGCCGCGCCGGCGGTCGCATTGTTCTTGGTGCGCGCACCGCAACCCGCGGCGTCGAATTCTATGTGCAGGATTTCGGCGCCGGCATCTCCTCCGAGCATCTGCCGCGCCTGTTCGAACGTTTCTATCGCGTGGATAAAGCCCGCTCCCGCGAGTCCGGCGGCACTGGCCTCGGCTTGGCCATCGCCAAACACATCATGCTGGCCCACGGCGGCTCCATCCGCGCTGAAAGCGAACTCGGCCACGGCAGCACTTTCGTGTTCACCCTGCCGGTGGCGTAAATAGTGAGGTTCCTGGCACCTAAGTAATCTCGCGCAAAGCCCTGATCGGGTCCATACTCGCCTCAATGGATCTCGATCACGTGGTGATTCAGTTTCTGACCTGTGCCGCCGTCGGTGCCGCTTCTGTGCTGCTCGTCATCCTCTTTGTCGGCTTCGGCATGCCGGGCCATACTCCAGTCACGATTCGCCGCATACCCCGCTAGCACGGCGTTCAGGCCGCCCGATGGCTCCGGCGGATTTGACGCTACTCCTGCCCGCATGAGATAGTGGCTCGCTCTACCTCATACATACGGTTCTTGGAGCCCAACCGTCCGCGATGACCCCACTCATCCCCCGGGACAACACGTTTTTCGAGATGTTCTCCCAAATGTCGGCAAATCTGATTGCCGGCGCGCGCGTCATGGTCGATCTTTTCACCGATTACCGCGATGTAGACGCCAAAATCGCCGAACTTCGCCGCATCGAGCGCACCGGCGACGAGATGGCTCATACCGTTCTCACCAAGCTCAACCAGACGTTCATTACGCCCTTCGACCGGGAAGATATCCATCAGCTGGTCTCGTCTCTCGACGACGTCCTCGATTTCCTCAATGCTTCCGGCGCCCGCATCATCATGTACCGCATTAACAACCCGCCGCCCGTTGCCCTTGATCTGGCCCGCTTGATCCTGCTGCAGAGCCAGGAACTCGATCGCGCTCTACCGCTGCTTCGCCGCAACGGCGACATCATGACTCACTGCGTCGAAATCAACCGCCTGGAAAACGAAGCTGACGTCATCTCCCGCGCCGCCATCGGCCAGCTCTTCGACCAGGAAAAAGATCCCATTACCCTGCTCAAGAACAAGGAATTGATTGAGTTTCTCGAACTTGCCACGGACAAGGCGGAAGATGTCGCCAACGTTCTGGAAACGGTGATTCTGAAAAATTCTTAGTCGGAATACTCATAAACGGTGAAACCCGATCTCCTTCTCCTGATCCTCACCATTCTGGTCGCGCTGACCTTCGATTTTCTCAATGGATTTCACGACGCCGCCAACTCCATCGCCACCGTCGTCTCGACCCGGGTGCTCTCTCCCAAGCTTGCCGTCGTGTGGGCCGCGTTCTTCAACTTCGTAGCCGCCTTCATGCTCGGCACCGCCGTCGCCAAGACCATCGGGAGCGGCATGATCCGCATCGACTCGATCACCCAATACGTGGTCATTGCCGGACTGCTCGGCGCCATCGTGTGGGATCTCCTCACCTGGTGGTGGGGCCTTCCCACTTCGTCTTCTCACGCGCTCATCGGAGGCATGGCTGGCGCTGCCATCGTGCGCGCCGGATGGAACGTCATCGTCGCTGCCGGCTGGTACAAAACTCTCATCTTCATCGCCATCGCCCCCGTCATCGGCCTCACCCTCGCCCTCATCTTCATGACCTCGTTATTCTGGACCCTCCGCAACAAACCTCCGCGGCGCATCGACGCTTGGTTCCGGAAACTGCAACTCCTGTCTGCCGCCGCCTACAGCCTCGGTCATGGCGGTAACGACGCGCAGAAAACCATGGGCATCGTGGCCAGCGCTCTCTATAGCGCCAACATCATCTCCGCCGCCGAACTCAAGGGCAGCTGGGGACACTTTCACTGGCCCATCATCCTCGCCGCGCACACCGCCATCGCTCTCGGAACCTACTTCGGCGGCTGGCGCATCGTCCACACCATGGGTTCCCGCATCACCAAGCTTAAGCCGGTCGGCGGATTCTGCGCCGAAACCGCCGGCGCCATCACCCTGTTCGCCACCGCCCTCGCGGGCATCCCGGTCTCGACCACCCACACCATCACCGGAGCCATCGTCGGTGTCGGCGCCACTCACCGTCTTTCGGCCGTCCGCTGGGGCGTCGCCACCAGAATCATCTGGGCCTGGATATTTACCATCCCCGCCGCCGCTCTGGTAGCTGCCGCTGCCTTCGCCCTCATCCGCCTGCTCCATCCCGGAGCGTAGACGCCCAGCCCGCGATATCCGCCGGAGACTGGACACACTCTCTGCCGTGCTGGTGCCGGGGCTGCAACCCGCTTTTCCCGGGCAGAATTTCCCCGAAAATTCACAACCCTTTAACCACTTCTTCAAGGAAGCCGTTTACCCTTCCCCTGATTGGACTGTTCTCTCGAGAAAACACCAATGTCCGCCATTAACGGCGCGCTTCGAAGCTCCGCTCAAAAGAGTTACACTGAATCAAGGCGTCGCTCGCGGTTCTGTCAGGAGAGTACATGCATGAGCACCGCCGCTGAAAATCCCATTCCCGAGCCGGCGCATCACTACATCGTGCGTCGCACGGTGGAAGCTTGCCGGTTGGCCAAGGAAGCAGCCGCCGCCGCGGCCGAGGGCATCGCCACCGGATCGCACTCCCTGCTCAATTCCTTGCGCCAGCGCGAGCGCGATCTCGACACGCTCGACATGGAAATTGATTCGGGCGTCACCACCGCCATCACCGAAGTCGGTCCCGCCGAAGCCCGTGAACTCCTCGCCTGCATGAAATTCATGATCGGGCTGGAGCGCATCGGCGACCTGCTCCTCAGTTTTGCCAACAGCGCCCAGGCGGCTGGTGGCCGCATCGATTCCGAGGACACCCGCGATCTGACCCAGATGGCCACCATCCTCGAGAAAATGCTCACCGACTGCGGAGCCGCGTTTTCCGAGCGCGAAATTGGTAAGGCCATCGACGTCCTCCGCGCCGATGCTGAAATGGATCGCCTGCGCAACCTCATTTTCCTGCGTCACATCGAGAATCCCGAAAACATTCACCGCCAGGCCAGCCTCCAGGTCATCTTCATGACCCAGTCGCTCGAACGCGCCGGCGATCACGCCAAGAATCTCGCCGAGGAAGTCTGCCACTTCGTCAGTGGACACACCGTCCGCCACGTCCTCATGGCTTACGACAAGCCCGTCGAACAGATGTTCATTGACTACCTGCGCCGCCGCGACCAGCACCGCTAAACTGGGCGTTGTCATCCCGAGCGGAGCACGATCTTTCGCGTAGCGAAAGATCGCGCGCAGTCGAGGGACCTTGGGTTTGCTCGCGCCTCAAATTCCACAATTGACTTCCTCCCCGCCCACTTCTACCATCCGGTCGAAGAGGGATCGTCATGGACATTCGCCGCGGTCAAAGGGCGTGCCTATTGAGCAATGCAGAATATAGCGGCGATCCGATGGCAAACGAAGCGGTCTGGAGAAGCCGATTTCTTCTCGACCTCGGCGGCTTTTCTTTGCGCTCTTTGCGGTTAGAAGCCTTTGACCGCGAAGGACGCAAAGGAGTCGCTAGGGTCGCCAAGGGGCTGAGTACGTCACTATATTTTGCAAAGCTCAGTAGGATGAATTCTGCCTGCAATCATGTCCCAGCCGCGAAGCGGCGTGATGTGAAAGCCCGGCACGGCAGTGCCGGGAAACCAAGAGTAGAACGAAATGGAGTCCCGGAGGGACGACACCCGGTTTCTCAAGGCATTACGTGACTGACTTCATCAACTGCTACGAAAGCACCATCCGCGCCGAGGCCTACTCCAAGCTCGAGTTTGCCAACACCTACCATCTCGCCTTCCGCGACTTGCCCGAAATTTTTCGCGCACACGTCAAGGGAACTTCCGCCCTTGACTTCGGCTGTGGCACCGGCCGTTCCACCCGGTTCCTGGCTGGCCTTGGTTTTGCGGTGGTGGGTGTCGACATCTCCGCCGAGATGATCGCCAAGGCGCGCGCCCTCGATCCCCACGGCGATTACCGCCTCATTCCCGGCGACGACATGAGCACCTTGCCGCGCCGGGGTTTTGCCCTCATCCAATCGGCATTCACATTCGATAACATTCCCGGCGCGGAAATGAAGGCTCATTTATTTCGCGGCCTGCGCGAGCTGCTCAAGCCCGACGGAATCCTCGTCAACATCGTCTCCACGCCGGAAATTTATCTCAACGAGTGGGCCTCGTTCACAACCAGAAATTTCCCAGAGAATCGCAATGCCCAACCCGGCGATCCCGTGAAAATTATCACCACCGATTTCGAAGATCGCTCGCCCGCGATGGATATCGTCTGGCCCCACCAGTCTTATCTCGAAACCTATCGCGCCGCAGGACTGCAAATAGTGGAAGTGCGCCGGCCCTTGGCCAAAGGCGACGAGCCCTATCCCTGGATCAGCGAAACCCGCATCGCCCCTTGGGCCATCTACGTCCTGCGGAGATCAGTTTAGATGTGGCGCGGGCGCTCCCGCCCGCGGAATGTTCCACATGCTCAGCAACAACCGATAGAGCAGGTCGCCACGCGCAGTCCATCTCTCCGCGTCCTCGGCGGCGGTCCTCCGCGAACTCTGCGGTTAAGGTTTTTCATTTCGATCTCAGCGAGCCTCAGCCAAACCTCTGGTGCTCCTTCCAGAACTCAGGCCAAGGTTCGCGTGGTCCTCCACACACAAAAATATCCGGATGGTCCTCGCTCTCCTCATTCTTTATTCCGTATCGATTCCCGTTATGTCCCGCCAGCCGGCAGGCGGTGAACGCCTCCTCCACCTGCTCGCGTGACCACCCCACGACAATCAGCGTCGCTGGCGGTGGCGTCGGATATCCGCGCAACCATGCCGAGTTGGTTAAGCTGATCGGCGGCGGCAGATGATACTCCGGTCCCAGAATTTCAATCGCGCCCGCTTCGCCATAGTTCCCCACCAGCACGCCCGCACTCTGCCGTTGCTCCTCGGGCAACGAGTCACGAACCTCTGCTACTGCCTTCACCAGATCATCCCAGCCAATCTGCTCCCGCATATCGCCGTTGTTCTTGAGCGCAAATTCCCGCATCGGCCCGCTGGAGGCGAACGGAATGATCCTCGCGCCAAACAGCAGGCCAAAAGCCGTCAGCCCGGTGAAAAACACGCCTTCCACCGCCCGCCGCCATCCTCGCGACCATGTCGTGATCCATCGTTCCCCCTGCGCTGCGCCCATCGCGAGCAGCATCGGATACGCCGCTCCTACGTAATAGAACCGCGCCTTCGAGACCGCGAACAGCGCCAGCGGGATCACATACATCCAGGCCAGCATCCGGTATCGCCGGTCACGGAAGAAACAAATCAGCCCCGCGATCCACAACGGTACGGCCAACAGATTCGTGCAAATCCGGAATTGCTGGTACAGAAATCCCTCCGCCCGCCCCTCGGCGACATCCCGCACGTGAATGTGATGGAGAAAGTGATACGAGATGAAATCATGCCGCACCTGCCACACCAGGTTCGGCAGACAAATCACAAGCGCCAGCGCCATCCCGCTCCAGAACCACCCGCTGCGAAGAAAGCGCCGCGCCCGCGTCAGCAGCAACCCTCCGACAATTCCGGCCACGTAAAAGCCCATCGTGTACTTGGTCATGAAGCCGACGCCGACCGTCGCCCCGATGGCCAGGCACCATCGCGGATCTTCCGTCTTCAGCAGGCGAATCACGAAATATGCGATCAGCACCCACCACAGATAATCGAAAGTCGTGTACTGAAATTCCGTGCCCTCGAAAAGAGCGAGCGGCGCGAGCGCGGTCGCCAGCGCTGCCGTCGCCTGTGCCAGCCGCCCGCCGCCCAGTTCCCGCGCTATCAGCCCGGCCATTACAATCACCAGCGCCTGCGCGATCACCGAGAACAGCCGCAGTCCCACCAGCGAGGTCCCAAACAGCCCCAGGCTGATGCGCTCCACAAACGGCGTGAACGGCGGATACGCCACGAATCCCCAATCCAGGTGCAGCGCATCGCTCAGCGTCTGCAGTTCATCGCGATGAAACCCGTAACGGCTGTTCGTCAGCACGTGAACCAGCGCGATGCCGCTGGCGATCGCCAGCAATATCGCGGAGTCCGCCCGCGACTGGTCTGGTTGAGAGCTGGAATCCACGCCACCCGGCTCGATGTTCATGCCATTCATCCCCCTCCGTATCCCTTACGTCCGCAACCGGGTGCGAGTTCCAAGAGTCGCCGGGGTGCCCCATGTCTCGCCGTCTTTGCGAGACATGGGTTTTCTTGGGCGGACCTTATGCACACTCTTCTGAGCCCCTGGTTTCGGAACCACTGGTTTCGGGCGTGTGCAGGGTTTCCAGCGCCAGCTTCGCCGTCGCCGCCCGCTCGCCGCGACGGATCAACACAATCGCTCCCAGAATTGCCGCCGACGCCACCACCACTCGCACCGTCAGCGGCTCAGACGCCAGCAGCCATCCCAGCAGCACCGCGACCACGGGATTCGCGTAGGTGTGCGTTGCCACCAGCGCTGGCGGACACCGCTGCAGCAACCACATGTAGGCCGTGAACGCCACCACCGATCCAAACACGATGAGATACGCCAGGCCCAGCTCTGACTTGAGCGAAATGCTGGCCCAGTGCGTAGCGCGGAACTCGCCGGTCAGGCCCGCGGCGATCAGCAACATGGCAGCGCCGCAAATGGTCGGAAGCGCGGTGCGTCCCAGCGCGTCCGTCGGCAGCTTCAGCTTGGGAGAGATCACAACTCCCGCCGACCACGCAAGCGACCCGATCAGCACCGCCAGCAATCCGAGCAGACTCGAGCCTTTCGTGGTCAGTTCGGCACGCGTCAGCAGGGCCACTCCAACTACGCCCAAACCCAGGCCCAACGCGCTGATCCGGCTGATCCGCTGCTGGTTCATGGCCCACGCCAGCAGCAGAATAAACATCGGTTCGGTCGCGATCAGCAGCGCCGCCAGTCCTGATCCCACGTATTGCTCCGCCCAATGCAGCGACCCGTGGCCAATCAGAAAGAACAGCGCACCCACAACCAGGCCCGCAGCCCAGTGCTCGCGCTTGGGACGAAAGCCGCGTGCCCACGCCCATGCCAGCAGAATCCCGCCGGCCACAGAGTGCCTGACGCCTGCCGTCACCAGCGGCGGAATGGTTTCCACGGCATAGCGGATCGCCAGGTACGTCGAGCCCCAGATGACATAAATAGCCGCAAAGGCCAGCGCCAGCTTGATGGTTTCGGCGCGATGGGCGGCAGCCGGGATTTGAGATCGGGTGGGCACGACGACGGGCCTGCCTCCTATGTTTATCATCTTCCCCGCGTTGGATATCTCGCTGGCTGATATTCGCTTTTCTTTTGCTTTCTGGTCACGCCTGCTGCGAATCCGGGCCAGAATCTGCGCCGGTTGGTGGAAAAACATGATCTAACCCCCAAAACGTATTTAGAAGGTTAGGTCGATATTAGCTGCCGGACATCTAACTTGTCAAATGCGTTTTGATGGTTAGATAATAGCAAAAATGCCGGAAAGCGGGACTTTCGACCTAACTATGAGCGATACGAAAACGAACCAGAAGATCGTCCGCCGCCGACCGCCCCGATTTGAAGTGATCGCCGGCGCCGTATGCCTCGACTTCGTCAACACCCTGGACGATCGTTTCAGCAGCCAGCCGAAAGAACTCTTGAAAAGCTACATCGACCTGGCGCGGTTCGGTGAGGACGCGGGTGTCCTCGCACCGGCGCTGGCGGATCGTTTGCTCGAGCGCGGCTATGGCTCGCCGGCAGCAGCCAAGGTATTAGCCTCTGCCATCGAGATGCGGGAAGCCATGTTCCAGGTATTTGCGGCGATCGTGAACCATAAGCCTGTGCCGCCGGTGGCTTTGTTCAAGCTGAACGGGTACGTGCAGGCGGCGGCGGAGCACGCGCGCCTGGTCGAGGAGAACGGCAGATTCAAGTGGCGCTTTGACGCGCTGCCCGCCGATTTTGATGCTCCGCTGTGGCCGATTGCGCGTTCGGCCGCAGACCTGCTGGGCTCCGCGCAAGTAGCGTATGTCCGCGCCTGCGCGTCGAAGACCTGCCAATGGTTTTTTCTGGATACCAGCAAGAATCATCGCCGCCGCTGGTGCGACATGACCAAGTGCGGCAACCGGGCCAAGTTCCGAAGATTTTACAGCCGAAAGAAGGAAGCCTCTCGGTAAGTGGCGCGCGCTTGCCCGGCGTGCGGGCGCGAGGATTCTAACCGCAAATGCGGTTTGCAGCGCCTGCGGATACGACCGCCTAGTCCCACGTCTCGCAAAACCGGCGAGACCCTTCGACAGGCTCAGGGCAGGCCGTGGGGCACCCAATTACGTATTTTCTTCTTCTCCTTATCCCTTCACGATCCTCTTCTGCGCGGGATCCCACACGGCTACGCATTTATTGAAGTAGGCGAAATTCGCCAGATGGCAACCGATGGAGGTGTGGTTGCCGAACATTTCGTTCTCCACCACCGGCTTGCGGGTGCGGACCGCGTTGAAGAAGTTGGCCTGGTGATCCACCGTGTCGTCGTAATCCGGAGGCGTGGCGTACGACTCGTCCTGCTCGTCCACGTTCCAGGCCAGGGCGGCCGTTTCGGGGTGTTCGGCGGCCCACTGCTTCAAATATTGCTCGCGCAGTTCGCGCGGCCAGCCTCCGATTGAATAATCCTCGGGATGGGGCCGTGTGTCTTCCGGCCTGTAGCTGAGGGTTCTGTCCTTGATGATCATCGTGCCCTTGGTGCCGTAGAAGCCGATGAACTCTCCGCCGGCATTGTTATGGTTGCAGCGCAGG
>Ga0187782_10002285_pt1 | contig 14102 bp, 14 predicted proteins | sample 0715_SJ02_MP15_2_FD_132454 | JGI IMG/M metagenome (GOLD analysis project Ga0187782, IMG submission 132454) | Tropical peat soil microbial communities from peatlands in Department of Meta, Colombia - 0715_SJ02_MP15_20_MG | ecosystem: Environmental > Terrestrial > Soil > Wetlands > Peat | place...
GTGGGATATGGCTGAAAGATTTCATGTCGCGTTTAATGAAGTCACGTGGGAAATGCTTGACCGCGTTGAGCATTACCCGATTGTCTTAGTCAGGAAGCTTGAGTGAGTAACCCATCTTAGGGTCTATACCCAGACAGAGTGGCTAACGCCACAACAGCTGCAGTTAGGTCCGCTGTGGTCCCGGGGTTCAAAATATTCCCGTCTGTCCGAAGTTCTTCATCGAGTCTTTCTATCTGTTTTCGTCCTGCTATCGTCTTGGATCCTCCCAGAGCCAGAGCCCTCTTGGCGCGGTTTGATGTCCATCCGGCTTTTCTAGTTCCAGCTTTGCGTGCAATCAGCGTGTCTGGTCTTGCAGACAGTATCCTTAGGTACGTATCGACGGTAGCGCCATTGATGTCACCCGTCTTCGACAGCTCTTTTTTGAAATACGGATAACCAAGGTCAAAGGTAATCGAGTAGACTGTTGTCCACTCTAAACAAATTGAGTCCCAACCAGCGGCCAATTGAAACACGTCGATCATTCTGATGTTACGGCGTAGAATCTGTTGTCTTGACGATGGGTCCTTGAGATCGAGCTCGGGGGCTTTCCCCAACCCACCGGCCTTGGAGCTTGCTACCGCTTCATAGAATGCAACGGTATCGGCCGCCGTCGTTGATTCGAGTACGCGTTTCAAGTTCAGTCTTAGGCGGCTTAGCGAAAGGTGCTTCCTTGTGGGCGTCATACCTGCGGCCACCGCAAGCGGGACGAGCAGAGTCACGGTTCCTAGGCTAGTATTTCCGCCACGTTGCGAGCGAATCGCACTGAGAGCCGCATCGCGAATTATGCTTCCCACGTGCGCGAACTCTGGACGAAGTTCGTTCTTCGCAATGAGAAGCCCTTTCTTGGCTGCAGCTTCGAAGCTTGATCTGCAGGCCACCGCGGACGCGAGAAAGTGTTCATACCTCGTATTTTGATAGTCGCGTGTTCTGTGGACGTTCCCAGGCTTGGGATAGGCGCTTACTTCGAAAAGCATTGCGAGTTCAAGACGAGCCGCAATTTCACTTGGTGCGTTACATGAAGAGGTTTGCAATTCTCTCATTTTCTAGATCGGCACATCTATTGATAGTTCTATAGTATGACCACCACTCAAGGCACTTACCAAGCTTTTAATTTCCGAATACTCGCGGTTCTATCAAGTTGTTTGCTTTTGAAAGTCGGGATTCTGACGAGGAATCAGGACGCTTGGTGTTCATCTAGACTACTAACCTCCTTTCGCAGAAATGGAGCCGACCCTGTCGCGCTGAGTTTCTCCGACCTCACGGCGAGACTAAGGATGGGCCCATATGTTACTCTGGGACAGATTGACCTGATCAAAGACCTTGGTGCAATATTGGTTCGGCCAATCGGACGAGGGTCATTGGATGAGGTGATCTTTCAAATGGATTTACTACACAAGCTCTCCAGATCCGGCCTGACTGTGATTAACCATCCGTCCGCTATTGAGCGAGCAGTCGACAAGTACTACGCGCTTTCAATTCTTGACGAGAAGCATGTTCCGGTTCCAAGGACCGTTGTTACAGAAAATGTTTCGGAGGCTCTCGCGGCCTTCCGTGCTTTCGGTGGCGAAGCGGTCGTCAAGCCTGTGTTCGGTTCAAGAGGAATAGGAGCCTCTAGGATTTCCGATGCGGATGTCGCCGAGCGAGTGTTCAGAACTCTTCGCTTCTACCGGCATGTGATATATGTTCAGGAGTTCGTCCCTCACGGAAAGAGAGACATTAGGACGTTCGTTGTTGGAGACAGAGTTGTGGCCGCCATGTACAGGGTTTCTGAATCTTGGAAGACAAATGTAAGCCAAGGGGCAACACCGGTTAAGGCGGATCTCGTAGAGGACGCGGAGAAGATTTCACTGCAGGCGGCAGAGGCGATTGGGTGCGAAATAGGCGGAGTGGATCTGATGGAGAGTGATTCGGGTCTGCTTGTAAACGAAGTCAACTCCCAACCAGGATGGCGAGGGCTTCAAACCACTACAAAAGTCAACATAGCCGACCATATCGCCGAGTACGTGCTATCAAAGACAACGAGCTAACTACGCGGTGTTTTCTTCCTTGCATATCGTTTGATGTGAGAAAAACTTCGGGCGCTTGTACCAGTACCGTACCTCTTCAAGGTCTTCGACATGTCTCTCTGGGGCTATATCATTGGTCTCATTACGGATACAGTGGTCGACGTAAATGTCAAATGTTCACATAATACGGATGCTTGACAACTCCAGCTCTGCCGCAGTATGTCTGCAGCGATAAGAATCGATGGTGTCACAGGTGAAATACATCATACTGTTGGGCGATGGGATGGCAGACGAAAGGATACCCGAGCTTGGACGACGCACGCCACTCCAAGCTGCAAAGAAACCTCATATGGACATGATGGCAAGGCGTGGGAGGCTGGGATTAGTAAAGACGATTCCCGAAGGTTTCCCACCCGGGAGCGACGTAGGCAACCTCTCAATCTTAGGGTACGATCCACGCACATGCTACTCTGGTCGTGCTGCCTTTGAGGCGGCTGGTATGGGCGTGAAGTTGAATCTGAGCGATGTCGCCTTTCGGTTGAATCTAATCACTTCACGAACGGCGGGAGGAGAGAGCTTCATGGATGATTATTCTGCTGGCCACATCTCTGATGCTGAAGGGAGGGAACTCATAGAGTTACTGCAGAACAAGCTTGGAAACGACAAGATCCAGTTTCATGCTGGACTCGGCTACCGCCACTTGATGATTTGGCGTGGGGGAACGAATCGAGTAGTTACAGAACAACCGCAGGATATACTCGGGAAAAACATAGCGGACCATCTTCCAACTGGAGACGGAGCGCCATACCTCATTAGCATAATGAACGCAGCTCGACCCATACTAGCTCGACATCGATACTATGAACAACGCATTGCTCAGCACAAGAATCCCGCCAACGGCATATGGCTCTGGGGTCAGGGAAAATCGCCTAGAATGATTACTCTACACGATAAAACTGGTCTTAAAGGCGCGGTCATCTGTGCAGTGAATTTAGTGAGGGGAATAGGCGTATACACCGGGCTCACTATCTTCGATGTTCCCGGAGCGACCGGCGACATTGACACTAACTACAAAGGAAAAGCGGAAGCCGCTCTGAGAGCTCTCGAAACTCACGATCTTGTTTACGTTCATGTCGAAGCCCCGGACGAAGCAGCGCACGCCGGAAATCTACCTAACAAGGTAAGAGCAATCGAACTATTCGACAACCTAGTTGTTGGTGAAATACTCAAAGGGATTGACAGGTTCGGCGATTACAGAATCTTATGTACAACCGACCATTCCACCCCCGTTAGACTCCGAACGCACACCGCGGACGCGGTTCCTTTCGTATTCTACGAAGGTGAGTCCAATGCAAAGTCTCACGCCATCGAATACGATGAGGATACAGCGAAATCAACGGGGCTGTTCGTGACTGAGGGCCATAGGCTATTAGAAACGTTCATCAAACCTGACTGGTCACAGTTTGCATCCTAGCGTAGAACCACTAGGCTGCGTAAGGCGACTCGAAAACACTATCGAAGTTAGAAATCGATTCCTTTTCTAGCAGTCATTCCTTTTTCGTACGGATGTTTGATCTTTCGCATTTCGGTGACGAGGTCAGCAGAATCGATAATGGCTCGGGGCGCTCCCCTACCCGTCAGAACAAGAGTAACGTTGGCGGGTCTACCGTGAATCAAACTTAGAACCGATCGTATACCGATCAGTTTCCGGTTAACCGCGTAATTGATTTCATCCAAGATTACAATGTCATACATGCCAGATGAAATCATCTTCTCGCTTTCACGCATCGCTTTCTTGGCGGCTGCGACATGCTCCGAGAAAGGTTTCTTATCATCAATAATCCCAACGAAACCTTTTCCGGCTCGCACAATTTCGAAGTTGGGAGCAAGTAGTTGGCTACTCTTGAGTTCGCCGGTGAACCAAGAGCCTTTTACAAATTGAATCATGCAGACTTTCATATTGTGACCTGAGGCTCGTAGTGCGATACCTAGGGCTGCGGTTGTCTTGCCCTTTCCATCCCCGGTGTACACGATGACCCAACCTCGTGACTTCTCCTTCGGGGTCGCGTGGCTCTTCGTGGTGCTAGCGGTTTCAGCCGAAGGAAGCACGACTAGCTGCTTTTCCAGTATTCTCGCAGGTCTTCTTCTGGTCGGGGCGCGTCGCTTTGCGGCCATCAATGGCATCACACTATCTTGGATGTTCTTTGTGCCGCTCTGTGCGCGGCGGAAGATCCTCGCGGGTTCTCACTTTGTCTCTTCCAATCTTGATAGTTTCAACAAACATTGTTGATTACCAATCCCATTGATGAAATGATGAGGACAACGACTAAAACAAACAAGAGTGTGTCGAACGTCATAATTCGAATCGCGCTATTCAAGTGCGTGTAACTCAATTCATGATCTGCATCCCCAAGGGCATAGTGCCCCGGTTTCTCAAGCCTCACCCCTAATAGGCCGGCCATTGCGGACATTAGCCACCCTGCATTCCAGCTCTCCGTTCGATTTCGATCTCTGAGAAGAATCCGCCAAGATCGCGAGGCTGATTCCCCAAGTAACTTTCCCGCTATCAACATAAGAATCGAGGCAAGCCGCGCGGGGAGCCAGTTGACGATGCTATCAAGCTTGGCAGAAAACCAACCAAGGTTCGCAAAGTCCGGCTCCTTGTATCCAACCATAGAATCGAGTGTGTTTATGGCGCGATATGCGAAAGCTCCGGGCACTCCGAATAACGCGAAGTAGAACAGTGGCGAAGCGATACCATCGCCTATACCCTCAGCTACGGTTTCGATACCAGCGGAGATAACTTGATTATTGGTTAAGGTTGCAGGATCACGACGTACTAGATGCCTCAGGATCGATCTTGCCTCCGTGTAATCGTTCCGCTTTAAGGCAGAAGCCAAATCCGACGCATAGTCTCGCATCAATTTGATCGAAAACGTGCATTTCAAGAGTACCGCTGCGATGATAATTTGAATTAGTGGAACAGATAGCCTAGCCACAAGCTGAAGGAAAAAATATGATCCTACGGCGAACAACCCAACGACTCCTACCGTAAGCAGAACGCCGTAGGCCCTTTGCATCGAAGGCTCTAGCTTCCTGCCCGAACGGTACCATACTTCAATTAAGCGTCCCATCCACACGGTAGGATGGGCGCGCAACGGCGGTTCGCCCAGAACAATGTCAACCAGAACGGCTAAACACAAAACTAGCACAGCGTCCCAGCTCCAGGCCAACATCCTAACCATCAACACCGTTACGAATTAGTTGTGAAGTACTTCTTTGAGTGCTCGCAGTAGAGCCAAGTTATCTCTCCTTGTCCTAACTGCAAAACGAACGAAATGAGAACCGAGGCCCCTAAAGCGACTGCAGTCTCGAACCAAAATTCTATGGCGTAGAAGACGGCGCTTCAGTTCTGGAGCTGTTAGGCGGCCTCGGAGTTCTCCCAAAAGGAAGTTCGCCTGCGGAGGCGTGGTGAATACCCCGGCTCTGGGCAGAGCCTCACTCAAATAGGCTCGTTCTTTGCGGACGAGATGTTTTGTCGCATCTAAGTATTCTGTATCCTTCAGCGCCGCGACTCCCGCAACTTGGGCCAAAGTATTGACGGACCACGTGACTTTGAATTTGTCCAAGAGAGCTATCGTTTTCTCTTCACCTAGTGCGTAGCCTACTCGTAGTCCCGCTAGCCCGAACGCCTTCGTGAGCGATCTAAGCACTACCAAGTTCTCCTGGTCCGTTGAGTAACGTGAGAGCGACAGGTGTTCAGGATCATCCACGAACTCGATGAAGCACTCGTCGAGAAGCACCATGATTTTTCGCTCTGCAGCCTCTTCTACAATCTTCTCCAAGCCACTCTTGTTTAGCATTGTACTCGTAGGGTTATTGGGATTGCAAAGGAAGATGGCCCTCGTTCTTGGAGTCACGCATTCAAGCAGAGCTTCGGCGTCAAGTTTGAAGCCCTCTCCCATCCAACTCCCGACTGGTATCGCACGGCTCCGAAGAACGGCATATTCGTACTCACTAAAGGTCGGCTGCAGAATAACTGCTTCATCACCTGGTCCGAGGAAGACCTGCGAGAAGAGGTGAATTATCTCTGTGGACCCATTACCAACTAAGACATTCTCAGCTGCGACGCCACCGATGTAGGATGAAATTGCATGTTTAAGGCTCGAACAGTCCTTATCGGGGTAGAAGTCCAAGAATCTAATCCCGCTTCTAATGGCCTTTGCAGCGAAAGGCGAAGTTCCTAGTGGATTTACGCTCGCACTAAAATCCAGGATGTTGGAGACGGGTATCCGCAGCCTTGAAGAAGCGTCCCAAACATCTCCCCCATGATCCGGCGTGCATTTTTCTGAAACAGAACGCGGAAGCCCGTGCAGTAACCTAACCACCGGTCCTATCACTTTGACTTACGTATTGAATCTAGACTCATCAACATTTGCTGCATGTGTCAGCTTAGGTATTTTGTGCTTCTCGTTCGGAGAAATCCCCGCCGGCCCCGAATAGTGCTAGCCGGTTGGATAATCCAACCACATTTAAAACGGCGTTAACTCGTATTCAACGCGAGTTGAATAGGATGAAGCCCGGGTGGTTTACGGAGTTTCAGATCTTGACGGAACTCGCTCAGCGGCAGTCTCGAATGAGGCAGAGAGATGTAGCGGATTCGCTAGGGATGACGGTTCAAGGGGTTTCGAAACATTTCAGGAGATTGGTTCACGAGGATCTAGTCACCTTCAGCGGTGTTGAGTATATTCTCACATCTCAGGGACGGGAGAGATTGGTCGAATATACCAAGTTCCTTCAAGCACAGACTCGGAAGGCCGCGAGTTGTTTGAGAATGGAAAGACTATGGTCCGCAATAGCCTCGAAGTCGATAAGGCGTGGGGAGGAGGTAGGGATCGTGATGAACAACGGTATCCTATACGCGGTTAGCAGGGGTAGTAAGGATGCTAAAGCATTTGGAATAGCTATGGATGAAGCGTCGAAGGGAGAAGACGTCGCGCTCAGTAATCTAAGAGGTAGAGTGAGTGTTCATCGAGGTAGGGTCGTAGTGATAACGATTCCAAGCATAAACCGAGGTGGATCAAAGAAAGTTGATCTGGGCAAGGTTCGGAGGGTTCACACAAGGTTCAATCCTCAGAGGGTTGGAGTGATGGGAACCGTTGCAAGAGTCGTTGCAAATAAGCTGGGCTTGAGGGTGGATCTCGAATTTGGAGTTAGCAGGTCTGCAGCGATGGCTGCTCTCAGAGGGTTGGACGTTCTCGTGCTTAGTACCGGCAGAATGACTAATCGAGTTCTGGAGGAGGTTGAGAAAGTCAATGTACGTTACTCTTGTGAAATACCGTGTACGGTTGAGAACTGCGGCCTCCCATCTACCGAACTCAACCATAATGCCTCTCAAGCGGACGCAAATGTTTGACCGCTTTAAATGAATGAAGACTGGACCAAGCTGATTGCCGTTTCAATCCTAGGATCTGATCGCACTCGTGCTCCGCCTCACAAATTCCTTCAGACTAAAGAGGATTTCATAGTCATCTACCCCAACTTCGGCGGATAGCGTTTCCACAAAATCATTTACAGCTTTGCGTTTTGCGCCATGAATCATGGTGTAAAGATTGTACCTCCACTTTGGCGTCGTGCGACGCTCGTAACAATGAGTCACTTCCTTGAAGCCTGAGAAAAATTCAGCAGCGTCCTGAAGACGTTCACTGGGAACCGCCCAAACGACCATTGCGTTCGCAATGACTCCTACCTTGTTCTTCCACACGAATAAGCCGAATTTTCTGATGACCTTCTCGTCACGCATTCTCTTCAACCGCTCCACAACTTCACTGGGTGTTATCCCAAGATGCGCGGCTGCTACCGAGAATGGTTCTCTGATCAGAGGAATTCCATCCTGTATGGCGTACAGGATTTCCCAGTCAAGGTTATCCATTGTCAATCACGGTTGCCTAACCTAAGTGAGTTGGAAACGGACATCTATCTTGAAAGTCCTAACCGATGGAAGGTTGAGCATATCATCCTCACCAACATCGGCTCCGCGCCTTATTCCCTCCAGCGTCTTCTCCAGTTCACGTTCATCACGGGCTGCGATTGTGAACCAGAGATTATACTCGTGTTCGCGTTGGTAACAGTGTGATACCTCTCTATGTTTACTAATCATCTTAGCAACGTTCTGAACCCTGCCTTCAGGTACCTTCATGGCGATCAGAGTGGATGCTCCTAAGCCTACTCTTCTCGCATCCAACGCCGGGCCTATTTTTCTGATAACTCCTTCCTTAGATAGCCGATTCAACCGGTCCATGACCTCCCTTTCAGTAAGCCCCAGATCCATTCCCATGCTCTGCCAAGGTCGATCGGTCAACGGAAATTCTTCTTGGGCTCTATCTAGTAACTTCCTATCGATCGAATCAAATCGGCCTTTAGCCTTCAATGTCTTCACAACTGCTCCGGACTACATGCCTAGGATCTGGATTTGTTGACGGTGTAGGTCTCTGAACCAACCAGCATCTGTACATCGTCGCCCCTACTATTTGAACCAGGAAAGCTCCTTCTGCAAGTTGACTACATCTCCAACTACGATCACTGCTGGCGCGGCGATGCGACGTTCAACGGCTTGCGATGTCATGGTCCGTATATTGCCAACAGTAACCCTCTGGCGACTCGTTGTTCCTCTTTCAATGATCGCAACAGGAGATTCGGGGCTGCGGCCCCCCTCCACTAAACTCTCCAGAATTGGTTGCAAGTTACTTATGCCCATGAGGATTACGATCGTATCTACGGCCGTGGCGAGTTTCTTCCAGTCCACCCTCTTACTCTTCTTAGGATCTTCATGTCCTGTAACGATCGCCACGGACGAGGCGAATTTGCGGTGGGTAACTGGAATCCCAGCGTAAGCGGGAACGGCAAGCGCGGAAGTTATCCCAGGCACTACCTCAAAGTCAATTCCCGCTTTGCTTAGCTGCTGAGCTTCCTCTCCGCCCCTGCCGAGCAGGAACGGGTCTCCTCCTTTCAGTCTGACAACGACTTTTCCCTTCTCGGCGTTCGTAATCAAAATCGTGGGTATAGCTTCTTGGCCAGGGAGAGAGTGTGTTCCGGAGCGCTTACCGACATAGATCTTGACGACGTGTCTAGGAAGCCCCTGTAGGATTTGTCGCGCGATCAGCCGATCGTAAACGATAACGTCCGCCCGTCTCAATATATCTCGGGCTTTCGTTGTAAGTAGACCCTTATCTCCAGGGCCAGCGCCAACGAGGTAGACCTTACCTTTCCTCACGGGTTCGACGCATCATCCTTGGAGTGATTTTCGAGTACAATGTTCAGTTTTGATAGTGGCACGCCAGCGGTGACTGCTTTAGGGGAGCTGATGTTTGGCATGCGGTGCCTGAAAGTAAGAATCTCGAGCCTCTCCCGAGTCCTTAGTTCCTTATCCAACTCCTCAATACCTCCTTATGATGCGCCTCGTAAGGTCCTTGGCCTCCTGAAAATCACCTTTCTTCAGTAGACGTCTAATCCTCTTGTCTTCCATAATGAAGCCAACAGCTCTCTTGCGTGGCTGTTGATTAGGTATGTGAGCCTTGGCGAGTTCTCTTGCATAGGACTGTAGTCTAACCATCTGGATATCTTCATCACGAATGAGGCCTTCGATCCTCCTCCGAAGGAAACTTGACATTGCAGGACTTTTGCCGCCCGTGGAGATTGCGATGCGGAAATCGCCGATCTTCGATATGTCAGGCATCGTAAAATCGCCGAGCTGCGGGTTGTCGACGACATTTACGTGGATTCGTTTCTTCTTTGCTTCGTAAGCAATGCGTCTGTTTAGCTCTGGTAGATTCGTAGCGGCTATAACGAAGTCCCTATTTGACGCCAGTGTTTCAATCTGTTTCTGTCCTCCGTCAAGGTCGACGGGGATAAGCCGAAGTAAGTTGTCCAAGCTCAACCGCTTGAGCCCTTCTGTGAAATCCTTGCTGGCCACAGCTACGTTGGCACCTGCAGCCAAGAGTTTTGCAGCCTTTCTTTCCCCAACTCTTCCGCCTCCTATGATTAGAGCCGTCTTGCCGCGGAGATCTATGTCGAGAAGCATAACAGTCATTCCGTTGCGTTGGTCGCGCGTGGTCCCTCTTCACGTCTGTCCGTATCTCTCACACGCGTCGACGAAATTCTTTGCAATGCTAGGATTGTACCCGAAGTGTATATGCAGGTAAGATGCGAGAAGGTTATGCTGTAACCAGCCATCATAGTGTCCCGAAATTCCCTTACCCACCTTCATTTCATATGCAAACTTCGAGTCGGCGGGCACCTCTTCAATCTTCGAATAGTGGAACTCATGACCGTGCAGCGTGAAACCCACGTCAGTGAGTATGTTTTTGCGTATTACATCTGCTACGGAGTAATTCAAAGATTCAAGTTTTCCAGTCATTACAGCGTTTGCATTCAGTATACCAATCATACGGTGTGAACATGCCTCTAGATCCTGGGTGGATTCTACTAGATACATCAGGCCGCCGCATTCAGCGTATACGGGCATTTCGTCTTCGATGGCTTTCTTTATGGAGTTACGAATTGTTTGATTCTCTTCCAGTCTTTTGGCGTAGGCTTCCGGAAAGCCGCCGCCCAAGAACATCCCGGTCAATTTGCTCGGCAGAGTTGAGTCATGTATCGGACTGAAAGGCACAACCTCGGCGCCATTAGCTTCTAGTAACTCAATGTTGTCGCGATAGTAAAAATTGAACGCCTCATCATAAGCAACTCCGACTCTACTCCTTACAGCGGCGGGCTCTGAGTTTTCTTCTTGCTGATCCGTTTCAAGATCATCCGCGTTACGAGCGATTTCCAGGCACTTGTCAAGGTCCAAATGTTGATCGATGAAAGTTCGAAGTTCAACGAGATATCCTTCAAGCCCATCCCTTTCAGGCGCAGGAATTAGTCCTAGGTGTCGAGAAGGCATCTTGATGTTTGGAGCGTCCGGTAGGGCCCCAACCACCGGGACCCTGACGTTCCTTTCAATCGCCTGTTTAGTCAAATCGAGATGCTTCTGACTCTTGACGTGATTCAAGATTACGCCTTTGAGCTTCAGAGTTGGGTCAAACGTTTTGAACCCGTGCACTATCGCGGCAACGCTACCCGCAGTTCTACTTACATCAACGCACAGGATTATCGGGGCGTTCAGGACCCTACTAATCTCCGCTGTGCTCGCAGCGTCGTCCGTCCCGCTTACTCCGTCAAACAGGCCCATGACTCCCTCTACAATGGCAACGTCGCACGTGCGACTGGATTTCACGAAGATCTTTAACACGGTTTCTGGTGACGTCAACCAAGTATCCAAGTTCTTCGAGAATATCCTCGTCGCTCGAGTGTGATAGCTCGGGTCGATGAAGTCAGGTCCGACCTTGAACGGTTGAACGCGTAATCCTCTGCTCGTAAGCGCGCTCATCAGTCCCACGGCTACTGTTGTCTTTCCGGTTCCGCTGCTTGGAGCCGCTATGACAACCCGGGGAATTTTCATTACCTTCACCGAATTCGCAACTATCCTACGTCGGCACTTCCTGAAACAAGCGACAAGCATTAAATCAATCGCAGAGGTAAAGAGCTTTGGCTGGTTTATCCATCCTGACCTCAACCGTCGGTTTGATTCTTGCTGGTCACGGTAGCGAATTTGGTTCTTACAAAGAGACGGTGGAGCAACTTGCTGCCATCGTCAGAAAACGCTCGCATTTCCTTACCGTAAAAGTCGGATTTATGGAACTCAGTAGTCCATCCATTCACGATGCTCTAGCGAGCGCCGTCGAAGCAGGGGCGGAGAAACTCATCGTCGTTCCCGTACTCCTCGCAGAAAGCCGACACACTATGCAAGACATCCCAAAGCTGTTAGGAATGGAAAAGGGACGAAATCGCGGAAATTTGTCGTTCAAGTCACGCGGTAATGTCGAGGTCGTGTACTGTAGGCCAATCGGCGCAGACAGGCGGCTGGCTGATATAATTCTCGACAGGGCAGCTGAAGCGCTCAAAGATCTCGGCCTAGGAACAAGCACGCAGCTCAGAAGCGATACTGGGAACGAAATTTTCGAAGAGAGCTTAAAGATCGTCAGGCGGCTATTAGCCAAAGACTTCGAGAAGATTGATACGCACGTAGTTCCGGTCGTGGAAAGAGTTGTTCATGCCACGGCCGACCCTGAGTATGCGCACTTGCTCGCGTTTAGCAACGATGCTATTGCCGTCGGCGTACAGGCGTTGAGGAGTGGAGCTGACGTAGTGACTGATGTCAAAATGGTCGGGAGTGGTGTAAACGCGCGAATTGTCCGAAGGTTTGGAGGTAGAGTTCTGACCTACACGGACGATGAGCGGACAATCGAGTTGGCAGACAAGATGAGGCTTACGCGTACGGCCGCCGCTATGCAAGTAGCTGCAGAAGATGGGCTGGACGGGGACATCGTCGTCGTAGGAAATTCCCCAACGGCTGCATTCGCTGTCGCCGATCTTGTGGACAGAGGCGTTGCCAAGCCCGCACTCGTCATTGCGACTCCTGTCGGTTTCGTGAAGGCATCAGAATCGAAAGATAAGGTCTCAACGCTTCCTGTACCTTACGTCATAACACGTGGCGTGAAGGGCGGAAGCGCGGTTGCTGTAGCTATCATGAATTCGCTTCTATCAATAACCGACCAACCTGCTCGCTGCTGAAGAGCGAGTGTGAGAGGCTCAAAGCGGGTTGAGAACTGGGTTCACGACTGGAGCTTGCGCAGCCGCGGCAGCGAAGGCCGCAACTCTCGCACTCTCTTCTGGCCCAGTTAGCGCAGTTAGGATTAAGTGCCCGGCAGGGGTAGAGATTGAGATTCCGATTGCAAAGTGTGAAAGAGTTGGTCCGCATGCGGCCCGAGCCATTGTGGTTAAGAATTCGGGCGATGACGCGAAGTACGATGTTACGCATGGAATCGAGATAATCGCCTCCGTTAACATCTACAACGGAACCGGGATCACAGTGAAGGGCGGCGAGGGGGTAGGCATCGTCACTAAACCGGGATTACAGGTTGCGATAGGCGAACCAGCCATAAACCCCGTGCCTAAGAGCATGATTATCGAATCCGTGCAAGAAGTCATCCCTGCAAACGCTTCAGCGGAAGTCGTCATCAGTGTTCCGGACGGAGCCAGGCTTGCTAGCAGAACCTACAACCCTCGGCTTGGCATAGTGGGCGGTATATCGATCATCGGAACCACTGGAATCGTAAGGCCACGTTCCCTAAGCGCGTTTATTGCTTCCGTAGCCGCCGAGATTGATGTGGCAGTGGCTCAAGGCCACGAGCGGCTTGTCTTAGTTCCAGGCAGCATTGGGGAGAAGAATGCGAAGCAACTATTGGGGGCGTCGACGGAGGAGATCATTCAGACTGGAGACTTCATCGGGTACATGCTCAAGAAAGCCGCCGAGAAAGGCGTGAAGGAGATCATCATAGTTGGTCACGCCGGCAAACTTGTGAAGCTCGCTGCCGGGATTTTCAACACGAACTATCGTGTGGCAGATGCGAGGCGAGAGATCGTTGCTGCCTACGCCGCCCAAGCAGGAGCCCCGACAAGTGTCATCGAAATGATCATACATGCAAATACGACGGACGAAATGGCAGAGACACTAGAGCGCTACGAATTGTCCGAAGCAACCTTCAACTTGATCGCCGACGCGGTCAAAGATCGCGTCGTTCAGAAAACGGACGGGAAAATCAAAACGAACATCGTGATAGTGTCCTACGACGGCAAAGTTCTTGGATCAGATTCAGAAGCCAGAAGGCTCAAAATATGCCAAAAATCTTCCTAGTTGGTGCCGGACCAGGCGCAAAAGAACACCTGACACCTGCGGCAACGGAAAGAGTTCGCAACGCTGAGATGGTTATAGGAGCCGAAAGAGCGTTAGAGTTGTTTCGCGAGGATATCCGATACGAATCTCACGTTCTCAAAGCTGATGAGCTTGATGAGACGATACAGGTGGCCTTTAGGTCAGCCAGAGAGGGTAAATCGGTGGCATTTGTATCAACTGGCGATCCAACATTCTTTGGTTTGCTGAAACCATTACTTGAA
>Ga0187782_10002286_pt1 | contig 14099 bp, 13 predicted proteins | sample 0715_SJ02_MP15_2_FD_132454 | JGI IMG/M metagenome (GOLD analysis project Ga0187782, IMG submission 132454) | Tropical peat soil microbial communities from peatlands in Department of Meta, Colombia - 0715_SJ02_MP15_20_MG | ecosystem: Environmental > Terrestrial > Soil > Wetlands > Peat | place...
CCCCATGGATACCTATCACATCAAATGCCGCCCGCTGGAGATGAGGGTCGGTGAGCCGATTTCGACCACTGGGTTAACCATGCGGGACTTGGAAGCGTTGTCGGCGAAGGTGCAGAAGGCGGTGGAGGGGTTGTATTACCGCTCCTAAGGGAGAACTGCCGGGCTTAGTTGCGGAGTTGGAAGTTCACCCGGATCTCAGTGTCCACTTCCACCGGCTTTCCCTCAAGCAGGTAGGGGCGATAGCGCCACTGTTGGACTGCTCCCATCGCTGCTGGTGCAAGTTCCTTTGGGCCCGAAATGACGTGCAGATCGGCAATCCGGCCTTCCTTGTCGATTACGCCACGCAGCACCACGACTCCCTGGATACGGGCCTGCTTCGCCTCAGGCGGATAAATCGGCGTCACTCTATGCACGAGCAAGCCTTGCGTCACATTTTGGCTCAAATGGATCCGCTGTGGCGCTCCTCCGGGTGCGACCAGACCTCCCTGGGCTGAGGAGTTCTCTGCGACCTGTGAATCCTTTACATCCTGAATGTCGTTGGTGAAAGCGAAATTAAACGGTATCCGCGTTGTGACGGGGACGGGCTTCCCGTTCCTAATGAAAGGCCTGAACTTCCACTGTTTCGCCGCCTCCAACGCGGACTTGGCGAGAATCGGGTCTCCACTAATGACTTCGGCCCCCGTAACATCTCCTGTTTCGGAGACCGACAGCCTCACTAGGACTTGCCCCTGCAATTGCTTATCGTGCGCCTCCGAGGAGTAGACCGGCCTCACCGTCCTAACTGGTTCAAGTTGCGTAGAATCCGGGAGCGTTGCCGAGGATTTCTCTCCCGTTGTTGGCTTCTCGCCAGGGGGTGCGGGTTGAGCAGCCTTCGGAGGCGAGCCGTCTTGCGGCGGCGTGGCCGGCGCAGACTGGGCCAAGACCGCAGTACTGAACCAGACGGCAGAAACGGCCTTGAGCAATACAGGCATAATCAAGGAAAGATTCTACCCCAGAATCGTTAGGCGCCGACGAATGCGGCTGGCAGATTCCATCACGCTCGCGTAACTTTTCCTTGCTGCCCGCCGTTATTCCTGTGTAACACTACTCCGCGCGGAGAACCCGTTGAAGGCTCTGAGCAAAGAGGCGGACGAGCGGCTTCTGATCGAAGCGGCGCAGAAAGACCCTGCGCGCTTTGCCGAGCTTTACGAGAACAACTTCGAGCGCGTGTACGCCTACATTGTGCGGCGTGTAAGAGACCGCTCCGAAACCGAAGATTTGACCGCCGAAGTTTTTCATCACGCGCTGGCGAATTTGCAACGCTTTGAATGGCGCGGCATTCCCTTTGCGGCCTGGCTGTATCGCATCGCCTCGAACCTGATTGCAGACCGCCAGCGCAGGAATCGCGAGCCGGTCGCCGCCGATCCCGGGCAGATCGAATCGCTTCCGGCCGGCGGCGCTGAGATTCAGGAAGTCGAGCGCAAGGCCGCATTATTCCGCCTCGTAGGGACCTTGCCCGCCGAGCAGCGGAGGGTGGTCGTTCTGCGTTTTGTGGAAGAAAAAAGCATTAAAGAAGTGGCGCGCGATATCGGCAAGACCGAAGGCGCGGTGAAGCAGTTGCAGTTCCGCGCACTGACAACGCTGCGCGCCAGAATGGAGGGTGCCGATGCCTAAGCGCTCTCTGAATCCGGGGAAGAACGAAGCGAACCAGATCGAGCAGTTGAACCGCGCCGTGGATGCGATGTTCTCGCGCACGAATCGCAAGTCTGCGAGGGTCAACGCCGAAATCGAGCCGCTGGCGCGGATTGCCGCCAATCTGCGCGACTTGCCGCGCGCGAGTTTCAAGGAACGACTGAAGTCCGAGTTCGAAGGGAGAAAAGCCATGGCTACTGTTGCCGAACCAATCCCGACTGTTCACGCGGTTGCGACTCCGAGATTGATGTTTAAAGATCTGGCGAAGGCCATCGAGTTCTACGAAAAAGCCTTCGCAGCGACGGAGACGTTCCGGTTCCTGGTCGAAGGCAAAGTTGAGCATGCCGAGATCAAGATCGGCGACTCGCCCATCCGGATGGCAGAGGAATGGCCGGAGGGCGGCAGATTCAGTGCTGAGACGCTCGGCCATTCGACCGTGGAGCTAATGATCCAGGTCGACGATGTAGATTCTTTCGCGGCCCGTGCGGTGGCGGCGGGGATGACGGTTTCGCGGCCGATCAGGGATGAATTCTACGGGGTTCGAGGGGGCATCTTTGTCGATCCCTTTGGTTACGCCTGGAACCTCCTGACGATCAAGGAAGAAATGTCAGTAGAGGAAGTCTACCGCCGATTCAACGCCATGAAGGCGGAACAGAAGGAACCTGCGGTAAATCCGATCCGGCGCGGCTTCCACACGGTGACGCCTTACATCGTGGCTCCCGATGGCGAAGCCATGCTGGCCTTCGCCAAGAATGCCTTTGGCGCGCAAGAGACCTTCCGCGGCATCGGCGGCGCCGGGGGGATTCACGGCGAAGTGCGCATTGGCGACACCATGCTGATGATGGGCGGCGGTATCCCCGGCAAGCCGCTCAACTTCAAGCCGAACACGACTGCGCTGCACGTTTATGTGGAGGATACGGACGCGGTCTATCAGAAAGCGCTCGAGGCGGGCGCAACTTCGACGGGCGCGCCGCAGGACCACGAATACGGCGAGCGCGGCGCCAGCGTGAAGGATCCGTTCGGAAATTTCTGGTACATCGCCACGCACAAAGGCGAGAGCTACATTCCGAAGGGATTGCATAACGTGAATGTCTACATGCATCCGCTGCGAGCCGAACCCGTGATTGGCTTCCTGAAGCGGGCCTTTGGGGCGCAGGAAATTGAAAAATATGCTTCCCCGGATGGGGTGGTGCACCACGCCGAGATTCAGGTCGGCAGTTCGGTTGTCGAGATGGGCGAGGCGCACGGCCCCTACCAGCCGATGCAGTCGATGTTCTACATCTATGCGCCGGATTGCGACGCCGCCTATCGCCGCGCGCTGGCCGCGGGAGCGAAATCACTGCAAGAACCTGCGGTTGCGCCTTATGGCGACCGCATTGGCGGAGTGGCCGATCCATTCGGGAATCAGTGGTGGATCGCCACGCACGTGAAGGAGGTGAGCTGAGTGAGGATTCGAGGCAGCCTGAATAGCTAGCTTGCGAGAACTGGACCGCCTTGGCTGATGATGACCCTCGGACTTTGGTACACGATTGAGTCTCTGAATCGCTTGGCGGGGTTCTTGACGCCGAAGGTGTGAGTACGACCACCACGCCCTTCGGCGGCCTTGCTGCCTTCGTACTTCCAGTCCTCTTCGCGGAGGAAGGGAATGTCAACTCGCCAGACCGCGATCAGTTTGCCTGGCTTCATCCGCACGGTGGCGCGATCTTCGACGTGCTCGATCGCTTCCCGAATGTGAGCGACCTTTAATTCAGGAGGAAGTGCAACCGCGCGATCGAAACCCTCTGCGTCAAATGCCATCGCATGTTGAAAGTCTCACGATTCATGGCGCAGCGCAAGGGTGTGTTGGCGGAGATCAGGGCGGAGGGAACCCTGGCGGCCATTGACTCTGCCATTGTGGTCGAGCGTGGCGAGCCGGGGAACCCCTGCGATAGCCATCTGGAAAAACGCACGATCATGCTCAAGTCCAATGCTTTCGTAGCCCGTTGCAATGGCAGCTGCGATCGTGGAGCCGCCTCCCATGAAAGGGTCCAGAACAATCCCAGTGCCTAACGGCAATGCTGCCCTGACGATCTGCCGCATAAAGGACTGCGGCTTGAGTGAGGGGTGAGGGGCGAGTGCGCGCTCTTCACGCCGCGTGGGGGCGGACGGAATTACGTCGCAGAACGGCAAATCGGCGGAGACGCGACGCAACCCTCCGGTCTTCCATTTCCGCAAATTGTCCTGGACGCGTCCTTCGCAAGGTTTTCGGAACAGCCCCCAGGGCTCCCATGCCGAACGCGGCATGACTGTCACCATCGAGAACTCGTCATGTGCGTTCTTAGGGCGGTCGCCGCCGCGCAAGGTTTGCACGAGCCGAATGATCTCCCCGCGTTTCTCAAATCCGCTCTCCAGCAAGGGAACATAAACGAGGTACGAGAGCAGGGGGTTCACAGCGATGAATAGGTGACCGCCGGGGACCAGGACTCGGAAGGCTCTTCGCGCGAAATTCGAGAAGAATTGCCTGAGTCCGGCGCGTTCGCCCTCCGACAAAACCGTGAATCTTGGCAATGGACTGCGTGTGCATCCGTCGAACGAGGGAGGAATCCGCCATACGCCGCCGCGGCCCTTTCGGAGCTTCTCCTTCTCCACGTGTGTGTATTCTTTCAAGCCGTAGGGCGGATCGGTAACGATCGCGTGCACAGAATTGGCTGGACGAGACTCCATCCATTCCATGCAGTCGGCCAGATGGAGGCTGTAGGGCACTCCATTCATTCGGGCGCTGAATTGAGGTTGGCCGACCGTGGCCGATGCTGCCATACTGGATAAGTACCACGACTCGCCTGCAAATGGATACCCTAAGGGCTGTGCATAACTTAGGGCTCCGCCCCTTCCCGCAACGGTCCCGTTTCTGACCAGGCGCGCGTTTGACCCTGCAGGCACCCTCCAATAAACTGAGATATTAGCCACATCGCTAGGATTCCCGTATGTCCGACCGCATTCATATCAAACTCCCTGACGGAAGCATGCAAGAGGTTCCCAAGGGCACCACCGCGCTCGAGATCGCGAAGTCGATCAGTCCGCGCCTGGCCGAGGCCGCCCTAGCCGCCAAAAGCAACGGCAACCTGATCGATCTCGCCAGGCCGCTGGAAGAGGATACGGACCTTCGTCTGATCACCGAGAAAGATCCCGAGGCGCTGGAAGTTTATCGACATTCTTCCGCGCACTTGCTGGCGGCAGCCGTGCTCGAACTTTTTCCCGAGACCAAGCTCGGCCATGGTCCCGCCACCGAGAGCGGATTCTTCTATGATTTTTACCGCCCCACTGCCTTCACTCCCGAGGACCTCGAAAAAATCGAGAAGAAGATGCAGGAGCTGGTGCAGCAGAACATTCCCTACGCGCGCGAGTTTCTGCCGCGCGACCAGGGCCTGGCCGAGTTCAAAAAAGAAGGCGACTTCATGAAGTGCCACTTCATCGAGCACTTGACCAAGCCCGATGAAAAAATTTCCATCTATCGCACCGGCAAGTTCGCCGATTTCTGCCGCGGCCCGCACATTCCTTCGACCGGAAGGATCAAGGCGTTCAAGCTGTTCAACATTGCCGGCGCCTACTGGTTGGGCGACGAGAAGAATCCGCAGCTTCAGCGCATCTACGGGACCTCGTTTTTCTCGAAGAAGGAACTCGACGCTTATCTGAACCAGATCGAAGAGGCGAAGAAGCGCGATCACCGCGTGCTCGGCCAGCAGCTTGATCTGTTTTCCATCCAGGAGCTCGCCGGACCGGGGCTGATTTTCTGGCATCCCAAGGGCGGCATCGTCCGCAAAGAGATGGAAGACTGGATGCGCACCGAATACCTGAAGCGCGGCTATGCGCTGGTCTACACGCCGCATGTGATGCGCCGGCAGTTGTTCTTCACCTCCGGTCATGAGGGTTACTACGCGCAGAATTTCTTCGACTTCATGGAGCTTGACGACGCCGAGTACCGCATGAAGCCCATGAACTGCCCGGGGCACATTCTGATCTATCGCGATTCGCTGAAGTCGTATCGCGATCTGCCCGTGCGCCTCGGGGAGTTGGGAACGGTCTACCGCTATGAGCGGTCCGGCGTGATGCACGGCCTGATGCGCGTGCGCGGTTTTACCCAGGATGACGCCCACATTTTCTGCACGCCGGAGCAGATCGAAGATGAGATCGCGAGCTGCCTCGATTTCGCTTTGGATGTGCTCAAGGATTTCGGCTTCGACCAGTTCCAGACCGAGCTTTCCACCTGGAATCCCGAGGACCGCAAGAATTTCGTGGGCAGTGAAGACCAGTGGAACCACGCCACCGAATCTCTGGAAAAAGTTTTGAAAAAACGGGGAGTGGAATATAAGACCATCCCCGGCGAGGCGGCCTTCTACGGGCCGAAGATCGACATCAAGCTGGTCGATGCCATCGGGCGTCTGTGGCAGCTCTCCACGGTTCAGTTCGATTTCAACCTGCCGCAGCGCTTCGGCCTGGAATACGTGGCCGAGGACGGCTCGCGCAAGCAGCCGCTGATGGTGCATCGCGCGTTGTTCGGGTCGGTCGAGCGCTTCTTCGGCGTGCTCATCGAGCACTATGCGGGCGCTTTTCCGGTGTGGCTGTCGCCGGTGCAGGTGGTCATGATTCCGATCAGCGAGCGCCATGCGGATTACGCCAACAAAGTTGCAGCGCAACTGAAGGCGGCCGGCGTGCGCGTGGAAGTCGATGCGCGCAACGAAAAGATGAACGCCAAAATTCGCGAACACGCGTTGCAGAAAGTCCCGTTCCTCTTAGTGGTGGGCGACAAAGAAGCCGAGGCCGGCAGAGTGAACGTGCGCACGCGCGGGAAAGAAAAGACCGAAGACATGGGCGCACCGGAGTTCGTGGAGAAGATCAAGAAGCTGATCGCGGAGAAGAGCGCGGGAGTGTAACCCTAGAGCTGGCCTCGCCAGCGCCAGCTCGCCCGCCTCCCGGCAGGGCAGCGCCGATGTACCATGTTTTCGTGCATCCCCTGGGGCAACGTGTGCTTTCCCACATCCGGCAGCAGGACCTGCTGCATGCTGGAGACCGTGTCGGCGTTGCCGTTTCTGGCGGCGTTGATTCGGTGGCGCTGCTGCGATTGTTGCTCGAACTGCGCTCCGAACTGGGCATCGTTCTTTCGGTCGTCCACTTCAATCACAAGCTACGCGGAGCGGAATCTGACGCGGACCAGGAATTCGTCGCCGCGCTGGCACAGCAGCACGATTTGGATCTCTACGTCGATACCGGGGATGCCGCGCAACAGGCTTCTGAACAGCATTGCGGGTTGGAAGCGGCCGCGCGGGAGTAGCGGTATGGATTCTTTCGCAGACTGTTCGGAGAGGATAACTCCGGTTCTCCGGGGCTAAAGCCCGATTTCGAAGGTTCCCCCGCACGCGGCCCTAAAGGGCCGCTCTTCCACGGTGCGGCTGAAAGCCGCACCCCTTCAAATCAAACTGCCTCGATCCGGCCGCGTCTCAACAAAATCGCCACTGGCCATACGCTCGACGATCAAGCCGAGACTGTGCTTATGCGCCTGATTCGCGGCACCGGGTTGCGGGGGCTGGGTGGAATTCATCCCCGCATCCTGGTTGAACGCGAAGAAGCCCAGCACGAAGACGTTGAGCACCAAGGCGTCGTGCACGGAGATAAGGAAAGCCATGGCGAGATCATCCGCCCGCTTCTGATGATCCGCCGTCGCGAACTTGAGCAGTATCTGACCGGCCTCAAACAGCCCTGGCGCGAAGACACGAGCAACGTGGACTCCAAGTTCACCCGCAACCGCGTGCGCAAGTTGGTGCTGCCGTTGTTGGAGCGCGAGTTCAATCCCGCGGTGGTTGAAAATTTTGCCGAACTGGCTGAAATCGCCCGCGACGAAGAGGACTACTGGGAAAACGAAATCTCCGGCTGGCTGGGGACGGTGGTGCAGTGGTCGGAGCCGGGCTGGCCTTCCGGATTGTCAGGCTCGGGCAATTCGCAACGACTGGTGCAGATTCGGCCGTCCGATACCGGGGAGGGGGTGACGAGAACGGACAAAATGCCCATGGTGGAAACGCCTTTCGAAGGAGCCGGCTATAGCAGCGGGCATGGGGTCCTTCCCTCCGCTCAGGATGACAACATAACGGCGACTGCCTCCGTGAGCCGCCCGTGGCTCCTGACCGAAGCCAAAGCTGTGCAGCGGCGAGTGCTGAAGGCAATCGGCCAGCACGCCGGAATTCCGCTCGGGTTCGAGCACATTGAAGAAGTCCTGCGATTCGCAGCCGAGGAAGGCCCGTCCGGCAAAGAGTTGTCGCTTCCGCTGGGGTGGAAGATCGTGCGCGAGCCGGAGGCTATGGTTTTTGTCGCGCCTGTTCCACAGCGGCGGGAACAGGTCCCAGACTACGAATACGCGCTTGCGGTGCCGGGGCGGGTCCTGGTGGCGGAACTTGGCGTGGTATTCGAAGCGTTGCGAATCACTCCCGAATCGCGCCCTCCGGAGCATAACGCGCAACTGTTTCGAGCCGAGTCCCTGCCAACGCAGTTGATTGTGCGCAACTGGCGCGCCGGAGACCGGTTTTGGCCGGCGCACACCCGGTCGCCGAAAAAGATAAAGGAGCTTTTGCAGCAGCGGCATGTCACCCAGCCGGAGCGCAGGCGTTGGCCGGTCGTGGTGAGCGGAAACGAGATCGTGTGGATGCGCGGCTTTCCGGTTCCCGCGAGGCTTCTTGCCCAGGCGGGCGAAGAAGCCGTGTTGATTCGCGAGTTGCGTTGGGGCAATGAAGAGCACGATTCCTGAGCGGAGCTGCAATCGGGCTTCGGGCTTCGGCAGACCTGCGGAGCTTCACGATATCGCCGAAGCCCGATACGCCAAACCCACTCGCGGAAGCCGGAAAGCCGATGCCCGAGGGCCTGCTTCTTAAATGACTTAAGTCACAAAAACAGGGATGCACCTTTTTTCCCAAGAAAATGTAAAATGGCTAAGGGAATTTGCTATCCGAAATTGCCGGCGCGACATCTAATGTATTGTTAGGGGCTGCGGGCCTTCGAGCGGAAGCCGCGGCCTCAGGAGCTTTTTGGTGAATTCGACTGTAAAGACTGTAGTGTTCTGGGTGGTGATCGGGCTGTCGGCTCTTCTGTTGTGGACTGTCATTCAACAGGGGCGTAGTGGGCAAAAAGAAGCAGAAATCAATTTCTCCCAATTCATGACGGATGTCGATCAGAGCAAGGTGCATGACGTCACCGTCGATGGCATGCAGTTGCGCGGCAAACTCACCGACGGTTCCGCCTTCCACACCACCGTCCCGGCCAATTATCCCGACATGATCAAAGACCTTCAGCAGAAGGGCGTGGCCATGACTTTCCGCGACGCCAACAGCAGCAGTTGGCCGCTGCAATTGTTGGGCACCTGGGCGCCGCTGATCCTGCTGGGCGCGTTGTGGTTCTTCATGATTCGCCAGATGCAGACCGGCGGCAATAAGGCTCTGTCGTTTGGCAAGAGCCGGGCGCGACTGCTCTCCATGCAGCAAAAGAAAGTCACGTTCAAAGACGTGGCGGGCGTGGAAGAGGCGAAAGAGGAACTGCGGGAAATTATCGAATTCCTGCGTGAAGCGCAGAAGTTTCAGAAACTCGGCGGAAGAATTCCCAAGGGCGTGCTGCTGGTTGGGCCTCCGGGAACGGGCAAAACTCTTTTAGCTCGCGCCGTCGCCGGCGAGGCCAATGTTCCTTTCTTTTCGATCTCCGGCTCGGACTTTGTCGAGATGTTCGTGGGTGTTGGCGCCAGCCGCGTGCGCGATCTTTTCGAGCAGGGAAAAAAGAATGCCCCCTGCATCATTTTTATCGACGAAATTGACGCCGTTGGTCGCCACCGCGGCGCCGGCCTGGGCGGCGGACACGACGAGCGTGAGCAGACTTTGAATCAGTTGCTGGTGGAAATGGACGGGTTTGAATCGAACGAAGGCGTCATCCTCATGGCCGCGACCAACCGGCCGGACGTTCTCGATCCCGCGTTGTTGCGCCCCGGACGCTTTGACCGGCGCGTGGTGGTCAGCCGTCCTGACGTGCGCGGCCGCGAAGAGATTCTCCGCGTGCACACTCGCAAGATTCCTCTGGCGGAAGATGTCGATCTATCGGTCCTCGCCCGTGGCACGCCCGGATTCTCCGGCGCCGATCTCGCCAATATGGTGAACGAGGCCGCTTTAGCGGCGGCCCGGCAGAATCGCAAGGCCGTGCTGATGTACGATTTCGAAGTCGCCAAAGACAAAGTTCTGATGGGCGTCGAGCGCAAGTCGCTCATCCTTTCCGACGAGGAAAAGAAAGTTACGGCCTATCACGAAGCCGGCCACGCCCTGGTTGCAGCCAAGCTGCCGGGTTCGGATCCGGTTCACAAGGTCACGATCATTCCGCGTGGCATGGCGCTCGGCGTCACCCAGCAGTTGCCCGTCGACGACCGCCACAATTACACCAAGGAATATCTCAAGACCGACCTCGCCATTCTGATGGGCGGCCGCCTGGCCGAAGAAATCTTTCTCCGCCAGATGAGCACCGGCGCCGGCAACGATATCGAGCGGGCCACGGAGATGGCGCGCAAGATGGTTTGCGAGTGGGGCATGAGCGATCTGGGCCCGCTGACTTTCGGCAAGAAAGAAGAACAGATTTTCCTCGGCCGCGAGATCAGCCAGCACCGCGACTACAGCGAAGACACGGCCATCAAGATCGATGCCGAGGTCCGCAAGCTGGTGAACGAGGGATACGACACCGCCCGGACCATCCTCGAAGGCAACCGTGACACGCTGGAGAAAATCGCGGCGTCTTTGCTGGAGCGCGAGGTGCTGGATGCCTCCGAAGTCATGATGCTCGTGGAAGGCAAAGAACTGCCTGCCATGAAATCTCCTTCCAAACCCGACGAGGGCGTGCAGCAGGTGCTCAAGCCGGAGCCCGGACGCCCCGGCATCGTGAAGGGCGGAGAAAGCCCCGCGCGCGCTTAAGAACAGTTCCCAGTTGCCGGTTCTCGGTTCTCAGTTTTTTGGGCGGCCTGAAGGCCGCCCTTAGTTTTCCGGCCACGCCCTTTCGCTCAATCCGAGCGAATCCGTGAATCGTACGGAGTGACTCTGCATCGCTAGTCTTGTGGCAATTCCTAACCACCGGTGTAATCCATGAGTCAAGTCCCTGTTTGGTTTGAGCGCAAGTTTGACTTCTCGTTTCCGGCTGAAATGTGCCCGAACATCTGCGCGCGCCTGCGCGGTACGCCCGTGCGCTTAGAGGAAAGTCTGCGCGGTACTTCCCACGAAATACTTGTCAGAAAACCGCAGCAAAAATGGTCCGCGCAGGAACATGCCGGGCATTTGTACGATCTGGAACCACTGTGGCTGGCCCGGGTGAACGATTATGTTGCAGGCAGCGCGCAACTCACCGTAACCGATTTGCAGAACCGTAAAACCGACGAAGCCAATTACAACTCCCGGCCTTTAGAGCAAATTCTGTCCGATTTTCGCGCCGCCCGGCAGAAACTGCTGGAACGCTGTGCCCAACTGGATGTTTCTCTGTTTTCCCGCCCGATTCCCCACCCGCGTTTGAAAACTCCGATGCGGTTGGTCGACCATTTGTATTTTGTTGCGGAACACGACGACCACCATCTGGCCCGAATCTGGGAGTTAATCGACGAAACGGAATAATCGGCGACGATCAGGGAAGAATCGCGATCAGGGGCCTGGTTTTGGGCACGACCTCACCGATCTGCACACCGCCCACCCCGCAATCTGCAAGAGTTCGCGTCAGCCGCTCGGAGTGTCGTGGCGCAACCGAAATCAGCAGCCCTCCAGCAGTTTGCGGATCGAACAAAATGGACTTCACTTCTTCTGGAATTCCACTTTCGTATTCCACAACACATTCCGCGAAACTGCGGTTGTTGTTCAGGCCCCCCGGAATATAGCCCGCGCGCACACAGGCCAACGCGCCCGGCAGCAACGCAATCCTGCTCGCATGTAACCGCAGAGAAACGCCCGAGGCCAGAGCCATCTCGCGCGCGTGGCCGATCAGGCCGAAGCCGGTGATGTCGGTCAAGGCGTGAACTTTGAAATCGCCGTCGGTCGTCGGTCGTCGGGTGTTGGCCTTGGTGACAACTTCGGCCGCAGCCTTGTTCAAAGTCGTCATCGATTTCACGGCAGCCTCAACCCAGGCAGGCTCCGCGGTGGCCTTCTTGATCGCCGTGGAAATCACTCCCGTCCCCAGCGCCTTGGTCAGAATGAGAGCATCTCCTGCTTTTGCGCCGCCATTGGTCAGCACTTTCCTGGGGTCGATGGTGCCCGTGACCGAGTATCCGAACTTCGTTTCTTCGTCGCGGATGCTATGCCCTCCAATCACCGTGCAATTTGCCTCGATCATTTTCGAAAGGCCGCCGGCGAGAATGCGTTCAAGAATTTCGAGGTCGGCTTTCTCCGGGAAACAGACCAGGGCCAGCGACGTCAGCGGCTTTCCGCCCATGGCGTAAATGTCGCTGAGAGAATTGGTGGCGGCGATCTGGCCAAAAACGTAGGGATCATCAACAATCGGCGTGAAGAAGTCGACCGTTTGCACCAGCGCCTGATGGGGAGCGATGCGATACACGCCGGCGTCGTCGGCGTGCTCGAAGCCGACCAGAACGTTGGGATCGTGTTGCCGGGCTAATTTCCCAAGCACCTTGTCCAGCGCCGCCGGACTCAGCTTGGAAGCTCAACCCGCCGCTTTCACCGACTCGGTCAGGCGGAATGGCTTGGTTTCGGGCATGCCTCATTGTACAGAGTGCGAGTTCATAGTCCCGAGTCGCGAGTCCCGAGTGAAATGTCAGCCGCGAGTACTGAGTAGCAAGTGAAAGATGGTTTAAGAGGGTGCTGACGAGCAAGCATTAGCGTAGTGTGGTATCGGTGAACAGGAACCGATGGTAGAGACCCCACTTCACCAATCCTATTTCACCACGACATCCGTCACTAATATCTCCGGCACCTGATGGTTCCACTGCGCCGAGATGCTTTCGAAGGTCAGGCGGAAGAGCTTGCTTTGGCCGGGGCCGAGCGGCGAGACGCTGAAATCCACCGCCTCCGGGTACGGGCCATCGGTTTTCAAGGCTTGCATGGGGATCTCTTCGCGCTGGGCAAGTTGGCCCATATCGTCTTTGAAATTCACCTGCACCATGATGCGCGTCACCGTTTTATTACCGGAATTGAGCACGGTTCCATCGACATAGCTGACCGTTGCGCCGACGAAATTCTCGGCGGCGCTCATCTTGAAATCCGAGAGCTTCAGGTTCGCGGCGTAAGGCGGCGGTCCGGACGCGGCTTTGGGCTGGCTGCGCAGCAGCAGCGCCACAATCAGAGCGATCGCCATAACCACCACGACGGCCATGACGATAATCAGCCGGCTGGAATCGCGCTCTTCGCTGACGGGAGTGGGTTGGATCAGGCCGCCCATACAAGCCGATTGTACTCTGGAGTTAGGTGCGGGTCTTGAAGAAGGCAGCGAGAAAGAGCATGCCGAACAGCAGGTCGATGATTCCCAGGCCCAAATCACCTGCTTTCAAGCGATGTTGCAGATAGAGCACAACAAATGTACCACCGCCGGCGAACTTCTCGATCACCGAAGGAATCATCGCCGGGCGCAGCCGCACCGGATCGCGCGCAATAACGAAGAACACGATCTGGAAGGCGAGCCCAACGCCGGCAAAACCGTAGTAGAACCCGGGATGGGTGATCGCCGGCGGATCCTGGCGTCCGATTACATCGAACAAGAAATAGAGCGGCGCGAGCACCAGCACGCCCCAGATGCCGGCGATGAGGAAGGTTATGCGGGCAAATTTCATAAAAGGTTCCCACCAGAGCCAGGATCAGAGCTGCGCGAGATCCTTCGCTCCGCCTGAAAAGCGGCTACGCTCAGGATGACGCCGAAGGGTTCCGAGTTATTCACCACCCACAGTCAGCCCGTCGATGCGCAGGGTCGGCGCCGCCACTGCCCCGCGGAACTCCAGATCGTTTGCGATCTCGGAAATGTTGAAGAACATTTCCTTCAAATTTCCGGCCACCGTGATCTCCTCGACCGGATAAGCGAATTCTCCATTTGAAATCCACATTCCCGACGCGCCACGGGAGTAGTCGCCCGTCACCAGATTCGCGCCGTGCCCGAGAAACTCGGTCACATACAGACCTTCGTTGATATCAGCCAGCAATTGCTTCGGCGTTCGCGTTCCCGGCTGCAAAAAATAATTGCCGGGGCCGATGCCCGGCGTCCCCGCCAGCCCGCGGGAGGCGTTGCCCGTCGTGGCCAGCCCCAGCTTTTTGGCGGTATACGTATTCAAAATGTAAGAAGTCAGCACGCCCTTCTCGATGACCACGGTTCGCCGCGTTGGCACACCCTCGCCATCGAACGGACTGGTCCCGAAGCCGCCGGGCATGGTGCCGTCGTCGATGATGGTGACGTTATCACTC
>Ga0187782_10002287_pt1 | contig 14098 bp, 11 predicted proteins | sample 0715_SJ02_MP15_2_FD_132454 | JGI IMG/M metagenome (GOLD analysis project Ga0187782, IMG submission 132454) | Tropical peat soil microbial communities from peatlands in Department of Meta, Colombia - 0715_SJ02_MP15_20_MG | ecosystem: Environmental > Terrestrial > Soil > Wetlands > Peat | place...
CACGGAGCGTCGGCTGGGCATGGAGCGCCGGCTAGTCATGGAGCGTCCGCTGGCCATGGGGCCCCCGCTAGTCACGGAGCGTCCGCTGGGCATGGAGCGCCGGCTAGTCACGGAGCATCCGCTGGACATGGAGCGCCTGCTAGTCACGGAGCGTCCGCTGGTCATGGAGCGCCGGCTAGCCATGGAGCGTCCGGTGGCCATGGGGCACCCGCTGGTCACTCCGGTGGCGGCGGTCACCCAGGTGGCGGTGGTCACCCATCGGGCGGTGGCAAGAAAGGCAAGTAGCGCAGCGGGGGAGGCGTTCGCCAATTGGTCTTGAGTTTCCCGCTTGGAACGCGGGAATCCACGAACATCGTGCAGCGCGGCACTCTTTTCCGCGCGCGGTCGCGAAACCAGCAAGCGCGCACGCGGACAAAAGTGTTCGCGCCACATGTGCCTCGTGCCAGAGTGCACGTGTCTCGCGGTAGGTCCAAAAGCCGGGGCATCCATAGTGGGAATTGCCGCGCCCACTCGGATGGACGCGACTGCATGCGGCAGTCATTTCGCGGGGTGGGGAGACCAGTAGCGGTTGTTAAACATGTGTTGGTTAGAGGAGCTCCTTAGAGTGACTGCAACGGAGTGCAGCAATGAGTAGAAAGACGCTCATCGTAATTGTACTTGCGGCAGTGGTCGTTGCAGCGGCTCTGGTCTTCGACGGAGTGTCACGCCGCCGCGCTGCGAACGGGGGTACGGTAGCTTGGCAAAATCCCGTGACGACGCCACCCGTGGGCGGCCCAGCGAAACCGGACGCTGGGACCGAAGTCCCGCCAGCCGTTCCTCCTGCTGACACTACGGCAGCAACCCAGCCCGACACAAATGCAGGTCCGGCAACCGGTGCCGAGGCGCCAACCGATGATAATGCTGCCGATAACGCTGCCCCTGCGGCAGAAGCACTGGTTGTTCCCGCTGGGACCACGCTGATGGTTCGCCTTGGCCAAGAGCTCGGTTCCAAGACCAGCACGGCGGGCCAAAGCTTTTCGGCCACGTTGGATAGGGATGTTGTCGTCGGCGGTCAGACCGCGATTGCGGCTGGTGCGAGTGTTACGGGTAAGGTCGTGTTCGCCAGACCGGTGGGTGCGCTGGCGGGCGAAGCCAGTCTGCAACTCAAACTGGTTTCAGTGAGTGTCAACGACTCGAATTTGCCTGTCGCGACTGCCGTCCGGAGTTTTGGCCCCAAAATCAAGGGCAAAAACAAGGTGGGCAAGTTCTTCAAGGGTTTGGCTAAGCGCTCCGTGGGCGAAGAGAGAGAGGTTGTCCTTGATGACCAGACTGCTTACAGCTTCACCTTGCGGCGGTCGCTGCAAATCCAGTAGATGTTCTGGGCGGGCGCGCTTCCGCGTTCTCACTTGCGACTGCGACGGCATTGTCATCGATAAAGAGAGTAGGATTTTCCGCTATTCATTGGCTCTTTAGATCGGCTCTTTACATCCGGCTTCTCGCCGCTCATCAGAAAACTTTGTCTAGAGAGGGGCGGCGATCGCCCAGTCGCGGCGTTGGCCAGTTTCGTGGGAGCATACGGACAAGCCGCCAGAGCAAGTCGCTTCCATTCGTAGTAAATTAAAAACACCGATGCCTGTAGAGAAGATTATGGTGGTGGACGACGAGCACCTGGTGCGCTGGTCGCTCCGCCAGAAGTGCGAAGAGTGGGGCTACCAAGTAATCGAAGCGGATTCCGGGGAACCAGCGCTTAAGCTGGCGCAGCGGGAATCGCCCGATCTGGTTCTGCTCGACGTGCGCATGCCCGACATAAGCGGCATTGAAGTGCTCGATCAACTCAAGAAAAATGGCGATGCGCGCGCCGTCATCATGATCACGGCCGATCCGCAAATCGACGATGTCAAAGCCGCGCTCAAGCTCGGGGCTTACGACTTCGTGGGCAAGCCGATCGATTTCGATGAACTTCACGTGACCATCAAGAACGCGCTCGAGGCCACGAGCTTGCGCACCGAAGTCCAGACCCTGCGCAGTGAGGTGCGCCGCGCATCCGGTTACAACAGCGTGGTGAGCGTCTCGCCAAAGATGACCGAGCTCATGAACTTCGTCCGCAAGGTTGCGGCCAGCGAGGCCACCACGATTTTGATTCAAGGTGAAAGCGGTACCGGCAAAGACCTCATCGCCAAAGCCATCCACTACGAAAGCTCGCGCCAGGAGAAGCCTTTTGTCGCGATCAACTGCTCCGCCATTCCGGAGACGCTGATGGAGGCCGAGCTTTTCGGCCACGAAAAGGGCGCGTTCACCGATGCCAAGCAGATGAAGAAAGGGCTGTTCGAGACGGCCGACGGAGGTACGCTGTTTCTCGACGAAATCGGCGAACTCTCTCCGCTGCTGCAGGCGAAACTCTTGCGCGTGTTGGAAGACCAGGTCATCCGCCGCGTGGGCGGCGTGCGCGATATGCAGGTGGATGTGCGAGTGATCGCAGCCTCCAACCGCGATCTGGAAAAGGCGGTGCGCGATGGCCAGTTTCGTCAGGATCTCTACTACCGGTTGGCCATTATTGCGATCTATATCCCGCCCTTACGAGAGCGAAAAGAAGACATTCTTCCTTTAGTGGACTTTTTCATTGAGCGCTACAACCGCAGATTCAAGAAGTCTATTCGTGGAATTACCGAGGAGACCCGCCGTCTAATTTTCACTCATAACTGGCCGGGCAATGTTCGCGAGCTCAAGAACACGATCGAGCGTGGCATGATCCTCGAAGACGAGCCGTTGCTGCGACCCGAGTATCTGCCTTTTTCGGTGGGTGAATCGGGCGGGCGCACGGTCTTTGAACGAACTTCACCCTCCGACGGTGGGCAGACGTTGCCTAATGGGCGCACCCTGCCGCGGCTTTATATCCCGGAAGGAGGAACGTCGCTGGAAGAAGTGGAGCACGCCATGGTCGAGTTGGCCATGCGGCAAGCCAACGGTAACCAGACCCACGCTGCCAAGCTGTTGGACATCAGCCGCGACGCGCTGCGTTACAAGTTAAAGAAATTTGGATTGATTCGCGGAGATGACGAAGGCTCCCATACTGGCTCCGCTGACGAGCAGTGATTCATCCGCTATGAGCGGCTTCGTTGCACTCTAGTGTGTGGTGCCGACAATCGCCGGTCCGGCTGTTTGCAGGTGGAACAGCCGCTGCAACGCATTGGTCATCTGTTCCTGCTGCACCTTCCCGGGAAGTTCCTTGAGTTCATGCGCCAGGGATCCTGCGATCCTCTGCGTCATCCGGGACATGACTGCATTTAACATTTCGTCCTGGTCCTTGGAGAACGGTCCATTCTCCTGTCGAAAGGAATCCAGTTCTTGCCGGCCAAGCTCGTCCAGCCGCAGGCGCAGTGCCACCATGGTCGGCACCCCGCTCTCCGCCGTCAGCTTGCGACGGAAGCCTCGGGCCTCGTCCAGCAGAATCTTGTGTGCCTCGGCGACGGCCGTCTCTCGCTCGTCCGCATTGTGGTAGGGCACGTTTTCCAGGTCGTCAAGGTCATAGAGGAAAACGCCCTTGATGCTGCGCACTGCGGGGTCAACGTCGCGGGGCATCGCAATATCCGCGATCACCAGAGGCTGATCCTTGCGTCCGCGAGCCTCGCGTTCCCGAATTATGACCTCGACTTCCTCGCGGGTGAGAATCGTGTGCGGAGACGAAGTCGAGCTGATGATGATGTCGGCCTCCGCCATATGTTTCCAGCGCTCCACCAATGGGATCGCAACCCCACCGAGTTTCGCCGCCAGCTCCGCCGCGCGTTCGAGGGTGCGATTGATCACGCCGACGGAAGTGGCGCCATGGTTAAGCAACTCGCGGGCGGAGAGCTCACTTAATTGGCCTGCGCCCACGAGAAGCACTTTCTTGTTTTCCAGCGTGCCGAATATCTGGAGCGCGAGTTCCACGGCGGCATAAGGAATCGAAACCGCCGCGCTGCCGATGGCCGTTTCACGGCGCACGCGCTCAGAGACGGTGAGCGCCTTTTGCAACACAGCATCGAGGAAGCGGCCGGTTGCCCCCACCTTCTGCGCCTGCCTCCAAGCCTCTTTCACCTGGAAAACGACCTGCGGCTCGCCGACCACCATGGAGTCGAGGCTGGATGCGACCCGGAAAATGTGCAGGAGCGAAGCTTCATCCAGCAAGCGGTAGAAGTGCTTCCATTCGCACAGCTTGAGTCCGTAATCGGCGCCGAGCATCCGCATCACGGAGTTGGCGGCCAGGGTGACATCGCTTGCCCACAGCCAAAACTCAGTGCGGTTGCAGGTAGCCATTACGATGACTTCTTCGATGCCTTCCGCCCTTGACAACTGCACCAAGGCTTCGCAGCGTCGGCTTTCGCTGATCCAGAAACGCTCCCGCACTGCTACCGGTGCAGTACGGTAGTTCAGGCCCACGACCATCAGAGTCGGTTCCACGTCTCCAGCTCCTAACTGCCACTTTATGGAAGAGCACACGGGGTGCCAAAGAAATCTCATTGCCAGAATGGGAAACAGGCTTCGTTTCAGTGGTTTAGCTAAGCTCCGATGAGCAGGGAGGCAGCCTTTAGAGGATGGGACTGAGGGATATCACGCTGGGTTGGTGTCTTTTGGCTCCCGAGGCCTCCCACCACAGAGACACGGAGACTGGGGGAGGACTTCTTGGAATGCACAAATAAATGTGCTTTCGCTGTGCCTCCGTGCCTCTGTGGCAAGAGGCCGTTTCGGCGACAGAAGGCGCACCGTTTAGTGCGCGACTTCCGCCGGCGTAATCTCTTTCACCTTTTTCAAACTTTTCGTCTGCGGCTCGTAAACGCAGAACGGTTCCTCATCGAGATAGTTGCCGGTGGCGGCATAAGCGCGCGCGCGGCAACCCATGCAAATGTTGCGGAACTCACAGCAGCCGCATTTCCCCTCCAGGTTGTTGGTGTCGCGCAGTTGGTTGAACACCACCGAATTCTCCCAGATGTCGGTGAACGACTGCTTCTTCAGATCTCCCGCCAAGGCCGGCAGATATCCACAGGGATAGACCTCGCCCTGATTCGAAATGAAACACACTGCGGTTCCGGCCAGGCATCCCTTGGTCATGGCGTTCATGTCGGAGGGATGAGTTCCGGGGTGTCCCACTGGGCGACCGATCCCATGAGGCTTCAGTTCGATGCCGGTTGAGCCGGGCATCGCCATTTCGGTGGGACCAATACTGGGCGAACGCGGCGCCACTTCAGCGACCGGCGGTGCAGCGTGAGCGGCTGCGGCGGCGGCCTCGGAACGGTGCTCCTTAGCCCGCCGTTGGCGAACCACGCGGAAGTAGTGTGGGGCACAGGTCGCCTTCATTTCGATGCCACCTTCGAGCGAGCGGTCATAGAACCAGTTCAGCATCCGCTCATACTCCTCCGGGGGAACCATTTGTTCGGCAGCGATATCCACGCCGCAACCTACCGGTACCAATAGGAAGGTGTGCAGCGCGTCCGCTCCCAGCGACTTGGCCAGTTCGAGCACCTGCGGAAGCTGATGGGCATTGTGGCGGGCAATCGTGGTGTTGATCTGCACCGACATTCCCAGATTCTTCAGATTGCGAAACCCGGCAATGGCGGCGTCGAACGCACCGGGGATGCCGCGGAAAGTATCGTGAGTAAGCGCATCAGCGCCGTCCAAGCTAATAGCAACGCGTTGCACGCCGCTATCGACGATCATGCGCGCGACGTGCTTGGTAACCAGCGTGCCATTTGTGGCCAGGGCCACGCGCAGACCCTTGTCCGTGGCATAGCGCGCCAACTGGAAAATATCCGAGCGGAAAAGCGGCTCGCCACCGCTTAGCACCAGGATCGGATGGGACACGGTGACAATTTCATCGATGATATCTCGTGCGGACTGGGTGGAAAGGTCGGAGGGAGAACTCAGCTCCGTCGCAGTGGCCCGGCAATGGATGCAGCGGAGATTGCAGCCTTTGGTCAACTCCCAGAAAATCAAACGTGGCTTGTTTTGCTTTACTGGATTTGAATGCTGCCCGTTGCCGTTTAACGAGGCCATGTACGGTTTCCCTTTCTAGCAGAACCGGGTTCTGACGCCCACCCTACGAGCAACAATAAGAGAGAACGAAGCGCCCAGCCGTGACAAACATCACCGCGAATTGTGATCTCGGTCACGAGACTTAAATTCCCTCGAATGTGAGTCCTTGGGGTGGGAGCGACGTTTCAGCCAGACATGGCAGTCGTGCCCTTACGCGTGCGTTCAAGCAAGCCCCAGGAGCGGTGTACGCGGCACTAATTGTGGTTGGCGATCTCGCGCAACGCCGCCGTGTTGCGAATCACCAGAGTCGAGCCTTTCGACTGCAGGATCTGACGCTTCCGCATCTCGGCAAACAGCCGCGTCACCGTTTCGCGGGAAGTTCCAATCATTTGCGCGATTTCCTCGTGGGTGAGTCGAAGCTTCAGGCGGGGATCCCCTTTGGCACCCTCTCCGTTCTTGGAAGTCCATTCCAGAAGCAACTTAGCGAGTTTTTCGCCAGCGGAGTGTGACAGTCCGAGCGCGCCGGCTTCCTTACAAGCATTATGATATTTCTCGCTTAACTGCTCGGCCACTTTGAAGCAGGCCTCCACATCATCTTTCAGGAAACGAAGAAAGTCATCGCGCTTGACGAAATTGACCTGGCAGGGATCGATCGTCTCCGCCGTCACTTCGTAAGGTTTGCCGGAGATCGTGGCGCTCAACCCCAGCACCTCCCCAGGCTCAGCAAGCTTTACAATCACAGTTCTGCCGCTAGGGGAATTAATGGCAAGCTTTACACTGCCTTTGCAGAGCACGAAGATGCCGCGCGGCATCTGTCCCTGGACAAACAGCACGGCCCCCTGAGGATAGGCGGTTGCGTACTTGATGCCTTCGAAAGCCTGCAACGCGGCAGGCGGCAGATCACAGAAGATACGATCAACTCGCAGCTTGCAAGTAAGGCAGCTTTCTACAATCTCCAATCCGTATGGCGAGAGCATGAACTAGCCTCCTGAACAACCTCGGCTCGCTTGCGTGGATCGCTTCTTGCGCAGTCCACCGGCCTCTTGAGCCGAACCTCTGCCGCTAGTGTCCGCCGAGACAAAACGATTGGCTGTGCTGCAAGATACACGCCAGTGTGATCTTCCTCACATGGGGGTGTGCTCTTAGCGTTAGGCGCGGACGTGGGTTTTGCCGCAGGATCCGCCTGGGCCAGATTCCGTAGTTGCCGTGGTAGTCTTTTTGGTTGCCGCAGTGGTCTTCTTGTCCGAAGGGCGCAAAAGGGCAGCTTTTAGCAATGACGACCGAGGGGCACAAGCCAGTGCTTGTGCCCCAACCGGCTGAGCGCCGATTCACGGATGCTCCACAGCCTGCCTACTTTACTTGCAGGGATTCGATGTACTTGGTGAGGTTTACCACGCGTTGCTGCACCTCACCCTCGTGTCCGCTACTCACACTCCAAAACAACTCTCCCCACACCGGCATCTCCTTGGATCCGTGCACGGGAAGGCCAGCCTCATTGCGAATGGTGGACGAGACTTTAATCGAGGGGTATTTCCCTCCGTTGTTCTTGCTCAGCACGGTAAGGTCGGTGGGCGGAACCTTCAGCGCGCTTGCCGCGGGTCCTCCGCCTTTGCCGTCCGTTCCATGGCAAACGGCACAGTATGACGTGTACATAGCCTTGCCGGATGCAGGCGACGTGAACTTAACCGGGACATGCTCGATGACTTTCTCCGTTGGGCAGGGTGTTTGGTCCTGTGCGGCGACCGTCCAGGTGAATACGATCAGGGCAGTGAATATCACAATCAGTTTCTTCTTCATGGACATCGCATTTTCTCCTTTTCAACCAAGGCTCCGCTCTCGAAACTCTAAGCGCACTCAGTAACCACAAACCGGCTCGTTGCTAACTGCCGCTTCGCCGCCCGCTATCGCGATGGGATTTTCCATTCCCGACCGGACCGCACGAGAGCAAGCGTCGATTTCGTCGGGCTGGCATTATAGAAATCAACTTGATATTTGTTGATCAGGGTTTGACGTTCCCAAAGATTGAAGCTTTTCACCAGCGGACCGCCAGCGTCAAACACGTCCCCCAATTGATTGGGCACCCATTTCCAGGTGTATTCGACAATCGCATTGTCGGGCCCGTTCATGCTCACGCCGGCGATGCCCACCAGTTGCCGCTGCGCCAGGGGAGCCTGATACGAGAATGTGCCATCTGCTTCTATCGATTTCTTGAGGCCCGGCACGCCGCTTATCAGGCGCTCTCCTTCGGGTGTGATCGAAACCATCACGCTGCCCTTTGCCGCCTTGCCCAATTTAATAATCCCCGCTTTTTCCAATAACCGATAATTAGGATCCGGTAGTGTTTCGTCGTTTGTCACGAGACCGGTGCGGAAGTGAATAACCGCCGGACCTGGTCCCTGGAGCGCTGCTGTTGCTATCCCGCTCGCCTGCTGCGCGCTGAGAGGCGTTTTGCCCCGGACTTGAAAAAGCACGTAGGTCACCGTACCGCCGATCAGGGCTAGCAGGCACAGCATGAGTAGCAGTGGCAGGACCGATGAGCGTTTTTCCATTTCGACTTCGGCTTCAAACATGGCAGCCCCCTTCTTCAACAGCCGCGAATTCGTCAACCACCTAATTCTCGGTCCTCGCTTTCCCGATTGCTGTGATCAACGGCACAATCAGTGGTGTCTTGCCTCACCGCTGCGGTAGGATCCCGGGCGTCTCCCGAATAAGCCAGGGCAGCGCTTTGTGCGGCCTCTTTTCTGGTAGGGTCTGCTTAAGGTTGCACAGGAAGTGTGCCCGTTCTCACAAACACCAGTGATCTCTGTCACATCCAACCACACCCCTCTACCAAGCATAATGGCTAGGATTTCGTGGTGGTTCTAACACCTTCAGCTCGGAGATTCCATTGGCAAAAGGACGTGTTTCGATCGTTGTCGAGCGGTGCAAAGCCTGCGGCTTCTGTGTGGAGTTTTGTCCCACGAGAGTGCTCGCACTTTCCTCCGCTTTCAATTCCAAGGGCTACCATCCGCCGCACGTCGTGCATCCGGAAAAGTGCAGTGGCTGTGACTTGTGCGGCATGTACTGCCCAGACTTCGCCATTTTCGCTACCAAAACAGCTTCCACTGGCGGAGGTGACAAATGAAGGCTGACCCTCGCGGCGTACTTACCGGAATACACTTCATGGATGGCGACCACGCCTGCTGTGAAGGCGCTCTGGCCGCTGGCAGCCGGTTCGCCTCCGGATACCCCATAACTCCTTCCACCGAAGTAGTTGAGCGCTTCGCTCAGCGTGTGCCGACCGTAGGTGGAGCGTTCATCCAAATGGAAGACGAACTGGCAGCTTCCATCACTCTGCAAGGCGCAGTTTGGGCTGGAGCCAAGGCATTTACGGTGACCTCCGGCCCCGGCTTCTCGCTGATGATGGAACACATCGGCTACGCGGCCATGACCGAAACGCCGTGCGTGTTCGTGGATGTGCAGCGTGGAGGGCCGTCGACTGGCCTGCCCACGCTCCCCGCGCAAGCCGACATGATGCAGGCGCGTTGGGGCTCGCATGGCGACTACGAGATCATTGCCCTCTGCCCCAATTCTCCGCAGGAGTGTTTTGACCTGACCATCAAAGCCTTCAATCTGGCCGAAGAATACCGCGTGCCCGTCATGTTCATGATGGACGAATGTGTGGGGCACATGACCGAGAAAGTGGTGATTCCTTCCGCCGACAAGATCGAAGTGGTGCCGCGCCGCCGTACGCGCAAATCGGTTGACGAGTACCTTCCCTATGGAACGAACGGCGACCTGGTACCAGAGATGGCACATGCCGGGGATGGCTACAACTTTCATGTCACCGGCTTGACCCACGACGAGCGCGGCTATCCCAACATGACCGTTCCGATTCAGGACCAGCTGGTTCGCCGCTTGCAAAACAAAATTCTTAACGCCGTCGACCGCATCACCATGACCGAAGAAGAGCAAATCGATGGTGCCGATGTCGTGGTCGTCTCCTACGGGATCACTTCCCGAGTGGCACAACGCGCCATTGAGGCGGCTCGTAAACAGGGTCTGCGTGTCGGCAAGTTGCGCCTGATCACCGCTTGGCCGTTCCCCGATAAAAAGATCCGCGAACTGGCAGCGAAAGTGAAGGCATTCGTCGTCCCCGAACTCAATCTGGGCCAGATGGTGCGCGAAGTGGAGCGAGCTGCCGCAGGTCAGGCAAAGACCTTCGCCGTGTCGCACGCGGGCGGCGGAGTTCACAACCCGGAAGACATTCTCAAGGTAATTGTGGAGGCCAGCCGATGTCGGACAGTTTGATCAACGATCTCATCAACCCGGTCGAGCCCTTTTTACGCAGCGATCGCATGCCTCACATCTGGTGCCCGGGATGCGGCATCGGCACCACCGTAAACTCTTTTGCCCGCGCCCTCCTCGACTCGAAAGTCGATTTGCAATCGCTGGCCGTGGTCTCGGGCATCGGCTGCACGGGGCGCGTGGCGGGCTACGTGAAACTGGATTCTTTCCATACCACGCATGGCCGCGCCATCCCGTTCGCCACCGGCTTGAAACTGGCAAACCCCAAGTTGAACGTTGTCGTCTATTCCGGCGACGGCGATCTTTCCGCCATCGGCGGCAATCATCTGATCCACGCCGCGCGCCGCAACATCGATCTGAAGGTCATCTGCGTGAACAATCTGATCTACGCCATGACGGGCGGCCAGACCGCGCCCACCACGCCGGATCACTCGACGACTTCTACCAATCCCTATGGTGTGTTCGAGCCGTCGTTCAATTTGCCGCACCTGGTGGAAGCGGCGGGCGCGGTTTACGTCGCGCGCTGGACCACGTTCCACGTACGGCAAATTACGCGTGCCATGAGCGAAGCGTTTCAGAAGAAAGGCTTTTCTTTTATCGAAATTATCTCGCCCTGTCCCACGCTTTATCAGCGCCGCAACAAGATGGGCGACGGTCTCGACGCCATGAAGTATTACAAAGAGAAGAGCAAAGTCCGGCACGGTGCGCCCACCAGTGAAGTTGGCATGACCATGACCGGGGAGATCATCGTGGGCAAGTTCGTAGACCGCGAGCGCCCCGACTACCAAACGATGATGCGAGCTCAATACACCGAATCGCTGGGAGAGAGATACGTGGAAGAACCGGAGATGGTATGCGACTGCAACTGACTGAAATTCGTATCGCGGGTTTTGGCGGCCAGGGAGTGATCCTCTCGGCCATCGTCCTCGGCAAGGCGGCCTCAATTTATCAAGGTGCTTTTGCCACCATGACGCAAAACTTCGGCCCGGAGGCCCGGGGCGGCGCTTGCAGTGCGCAGCTCGTGCTCTCCGATTCGCCAGTACTGTACCCGTATGTCACCCACCCGGACATCATGGTCATCATGTCGCAGGAAGCCTATGTGCGTTTCGCTCCCGAGTTGAAAGATGGCGGCATCTTGATCATTGAGCAGGACCTGGTGCGAGTTTCGGATCTCAAGAAGGAGATCCAGGTCTACAGCGTCCCAGCGACCCGCATCGCCGAAGAACTCGGCAAGCGCATGGTGCTGAATTCGGTGATGGTGGGTTTCTTCACAGCTGTTACGCAGCTATTGGAACCCGATGCCGTTCGAAAAGCGGTCGCGGATTCCGTTCCGCCCCACTCCCGAGAACTGAACCTGAAGGCGTTTGAAAAAGGGTTGGAGTATGGAGTTACTGCCTTAACCAACGCTCCGAGCTCCGCCGACGCCGAACTGGAGACGCAATACTCACCAGAGTAGGTTTTCACCGTTGCATTCTTCAACTTTTGCTGTTGTTAGATTCATCAGTGGGTGCTAACCGGCAACCCACTGATTGCAAAAGGTCAATGCCGTCGTCCAGCTCCAGACACTCAAAACACTGGCGTTGAGCTGTTGCGATTTCCATCAAGGCGTTGTTGACAATTTCATCGTAACAGCCAGCGCCATGAACCTGTCTTTGGTTTATCCCACGAATTCCACAGGAGATCGTTCCTCGCAGCGAACTTGCCCTCAGTTAGCCTCGTCTTGGCACGCCGATTGCCTTTAGAAAAATGCTGAGTGGCTCGCTAGATGGCCCTCCGACGAGGTGACTTATGACGGTCCTTCTGGTTCTCATCTTCTTCGCAACTTTCTTGCTGATTGACTATTTCCGCACCCGGCACGCCATTGTGCAGCCGACGTTGCAGGTTGCCCCGGCGAAGTATGCCGCCGTGCCGCGCTTGCAGCCAGCCTTGGTCGGTGGCTTCGAGGTCCCGGAGAACCTGCGCTACCACCCCGGTCACACTTGGGCACTGAGCGAGAGCCCCAACCTGGTACGTGTCGGCATGGATGATTTTGCGGCTAAACTGACCGGGACGGTGGAGCGGATTACGCTGCCACAACGCGGCCAGTGGATTCGTCAGGGCCAAAAGATTTGCACACTTTATCGCGACGACTGCGCCGTGGATATGGTTTCGCCCATTGAGGGCACCGTGTCTGACATCAACGAAGCGGTCGCTAAGAACCCCAAGCTGGCGCTTAGCGATCCATACGGCGAAGGGTGGCTGGTGACCGCGCAGGCGCCCGACGCCAAGACAAGCTTCAAGAATCTGCTGGGTGGCGCGCTTGCCCGCTGGTGGACGGAGGAATCGGCGAGCCGCTTGCAGCGCCGGATGCCGATGGCGTTGGGTGCCCTGGCGCAGGATGGAGGAGTGGCCGTGGACGATCTTTCACTCCAGATTCCCGACCAGGAGTGGCTGCCACTGGCGAAGGAGTTCTTCCTGTCATAAGTCGAACCCGTAGCGAGGATAAGCAGCCTCGCCGCGCGAGGAATGCAGAGAACCGGCCGCCCGGAGCCAAGGCTGAAAAGCCAGAACCCCAGGGTGGCCGGTCTTTTGGAGCGCCAAGAACTACTTCTGCAGAATGCGCTGCGGCAGGTCCGCGCGCGGAACCGTGACTTGTTCTCCAGAGGCCAGATGCTTGAGCGCGAAGGCATCGGTCGCCACTTCGTTCTCGCCGACGATGAGGATGTATCGCGCGCCCATCTTGTCCGCGGCCTCGAAGGATTTCTTCAAGCGAAACGACTCGTCGCCGAGATCGACCACCAGATCGTGCCGGCGGAGTTCGCGAGCCACGCGGGCGGCTTCGCGATTCATTCCGCCGCCGAGCGGAGCGATGTAGACGTCCGGCTTGCGGACGACCGACTCCGCCGACGCAGTCTCCATTAGTGAAAGCACCAACCGATCTTCTCCAATAGCAAAGCCAATCCCCGGAGCCGCAGGGCCGCCGAGTGCTTCGGATAGGCCGTCGTATCTTCCGCCGCCGAGAATCGCATTCTGCGCCCCTAACGACCCATGAGTAAATTCAAAGGCAGTTTTTTGGTAGTAGTCCAGACCCCTCACCAGGCGCGGGTTTTCGACGTAGGGGATGCGGATGGCGTTTAAAATATTCTTTGCTTCTTCATAGTGGGTGCGGCAGTCTTCGTCGAGGAACTGGCTGATGGTGGGGAGAGTTTTGATGATGGGTTGGTCTTCGGGAACTTTGCAGTCGAAGATGCGCAGCGGATTGGTGACATAGCGGCGCTGGCAGTCAGTGCACATTTTTTCTACTACGGGTGCGAGCGCCTTGCGGAGAGCTTCGTTAAATTTTGCGCGGTCGGCGGGGCAGCCCACGGAGTTCAGTTCGAGCGTCCAGTTAGCGATGCCGACGCGATCGAGCAGCGTGGCGAGGAGTTCGAGGATTTCGGCGTCTCTGGCGGGAGACTGGCTGCCGGCGGCGGCAGGACCAATGATTTCGGCATCAATCTGGTAGAACTGGCGGTAGCGGCCTTTTTGCGGGCGCTCGCGGCGAAACATCGGGCCGATCGAGAAAAATTTGTTGAGGCCGCGATCCCACATCTTGTGCTCTATGTAGGCGCGAACGATGCCGGCGGTGTTTTCGGGGCGGAGGGTGAGGGATTGTCCTTTATCGCTTTCGGCGCGCCCGCGATCCTGCCAGGTGAACATTTCTTTCGCGACAATATCGGTTTCTTCGCCTACGCCTCGCGCGAACAGTTCGGTGGACTCGAAGATGGGGGTGCGGATTTCGTGGAAGTTGTAGGCGCGGAAGACGTCGCGCACAGCGGCTTCGACGAAGTTCCACAGCGCCGTGTCG
>Ga0187782_10002290_pt1 | contig 14095 bp, 15 predicted proteins | sample 0715_SJ02_MP15_2_FD_132454 | JGI IMG/M metagenome (GOLD analysis project Ga0187782, IMG submission 132454) | Tropical peat soil microbial communities from peatlands in Department of Meta, Colombia - 0715_SJ02_MP15_20_MG | ecosystem: Environmental > Terrestrial > Soil > Wetlands > Peat | place...
GAACACGCGGATCGCATGGCGTAACTTCGCCCGTGCGATGGAAAGCGATTATCGGAAGTCGCGCCGGTCCCGGTAGCTCTTCCGTCGATTTCCTCCGCCGACGGGTGTCCCCGCGCACCGTCCGCGCGTTCTCGGATCGTGCCCGCGAGAACCGATCCGCCCTCGCGAGCACGGCTCTGCGCGCGTGCCTTGTTGCGCAGGCGGGGGTCTAGCTCGCCCCCAGGCGGACGTCCCGGGCGCAGTCCTCGCACCAGCCTCGCCCGTACCGACGCAACCCCTCCCGGAGGCAGTCGGTGCAGATCGGTCTCAGGCATTTCGGGCACGGGCCGCTCAATCGGAGGTTCACGACAACGACCGAGCAGGAGGCGCAGACGGCTTTCGCGCCCCCCGAGCGCGGGTGACGCGGGTCGGTTTGGGGATGAGCGACGGATTCCAAGGGGAAACCCAAGCGAAGATGGGGCGGAACCGGATTGATCGCCTCGAGCTCGAGGTCGAGCTCGGGGAGCTCCGGCGGGTGGGGCAGTTCGGGCGTGGGCGATGCCAGGAATGGCCGGTCGCGCGCCGGCCCCTCGTTTTCGAGGGGAAACGCCGCGACGTCCTCGAGGATGGCCTCCGTCTCCTCGGCCGAAACGGGTTCCGTTTCCGGAGCGACGGGTTCTTTCGAGGATACCGCTCCCCAACGACGACCGGCTCGCTCGGTCGCAAGCTCGTGAAGGGACGCGCTCGAAAACCCCACCCTCATCGGCGCCTCGGAGAGGATCCGGGTGCTCCGCTCCCGGTACGGCGGGAACAGTTGGTCCAATTCCTCGTCCGTGAACTCGCGGGAAGTGCTCGGAGGGAACCCCGGGATGCCATCGTCCTTAGACAAGGTGGAAGTCGTTCCGTCCTCCCCCTCCCAAACCGAATGACCGATTCCCCCGGTCGTGGGGGCCACGACCGGTCGCGTTCGGGGCTCCTCGGGGGGTGTCCAGCTGTCGCGCCGCAGAGGGATCGCGACCAACCCGCCGCGCTGACCCGCGGAGTAACCTCCCGAGAAGGCAAAACCGGCCGCTTCGACGCCGAGGCGTCGATGCTCGCGGCCGAGCCAAGAGAACCGGCCTCCCGCAGCGGCAAGGCGGGGATCGGAAGGGACCCGCCATTCCGCGCCGCCATGGAGAAGAGCCAGGTGCAACCGCCGCGTCGGGCGCGCGTCCTCGTGGACCTCGGCTCGCGGCGATGCTGCGGGAACCGTCGTGGGTCCCGCGGCGGGTCGCACGGGAGCCAGAGCGCTGCGCCACGCGTAGAGGCCCCCGGTGCCGGCGAGAAGAGCGAGCCCCGTGAGATAGAGGGCGATCGGGAGGTAGGGCCCGACCGGAATCGCCCGGTCGAGAAAGAGCGCGAGGCCGATCAGTACCAGGGCGACCGCCGCGCTGAGGATGGAGACTACAGTCGAGGAGGGAGCCGCGAGAGGGGGTCGAGCATGACGGCGGTCAATGACGGTCGCGCGGACAACCCCGGACGTCAAGGATCTCGAGAGAGGATGCCCGAAAAGGGAGGCTTGAACCTATCGAGCCACAGGAAGCGCATCCCGGGACGTTCCGGTGCGTTAAGGGTAGGGGAGTCCGCGAACATCCCCCGCTCGCCGGAGCGGAGAGAGCGGTCCGCGCAAGCAACTCCCCCGGTGTCGCTCACCGAAGCAACGTTCCGAACAGGGTCGTTACTTCTTCTTCTTGCCCTTCTTTGGCATCTTTGTGTTTCGGCCCGGCCGGCGACCGAGCGTGATATCCGGTAGAGCGATTCAACTATTTCAACCGGGGTCGCACGCCCGGACTTTCGCCGCGGAGGGTCGAGCGCGGATCCCGCAGCGGCGAACGGGCGGCGCCACCTGAAGCGACTCCGGTCGCCGATTCTCGGGGAGAATCGGAACCGTTAGATACCCAGGGCCAGATGCGACCTCGGCTTCGGCCGGGGGGTTCGTGGGGAGATGGCAGCGCGCATTCAGTCCATCGCTCTGCGGACCGCCAGAACCCTCCGGCCCGTGAGCTGATCGGTCGAGCGCGCCGCCCTTCTCCGAATCCTCGGGACCGGGTCGGGTCCGAGAGATGCCCAACGAGGAGTACCTGGATGCGAGTGTTCACTGGAAGGTGCGGACGGGGCAGGTCGCTTTCGCCGAGCCCACGCACCGCGAAGTAGCGGACGCCATCGTGGAATGCGGCCTGGCGACGGAGGTCGGGCAGCGTCTCGGCTCCGGAAAGGAGGCGGACGTCTACCTGGCCCGGGACGGTGGGGGGCGGGTCGCCGTCAAAGTCTACCGGCAGTACCGGACGGCGCACCGGGGCGGGCGCCCGATCAAGCTCGAGACGATGGGCCAACGCGCGACGCGAGAGTTCGAGATGCAGTTCTACGCGTGGCAGGGCGGCGCACGAGTGCCCCGGCCGATCGAGCGCGTCGAGAACATGTTCTCGATGCAGTACCTCGGGTCGCCGGACCGTCCCGCGCCGATGCTGCAGAAGGTGCGTCTCCCCGAACCGGAGGCGTTCCTTCGAGCGACCACGGACGGCATCGAGGCACTGGCCGAAGCGGGGGTCGTCCATTCGGACCTGAGCCCGTTCAACATCCTCGTGCACGAGGCGAGGCCGTGGTTCATCGACCTTGCGGCCGCCGTGCGGGTCGACCGGCTCGGGTCCCCGCCATGGCAGAGGATGCACGAAGCGACCGATGCGCTCGCGCGCGGGATCGACTCGCTCGGGCGGTACTTTGCGCGGTACGGCCTCGCCCTGGACGGCGTCGACCTCCTCGAGAGGTGCCGACACCAGTACGGGCGATACCGGTTGGAAGGGTGAGGGGGCGACCTCGGGCCGGGTCGGTCAGAGGCCGATCGCGAGGAGAGCGTTCATCGCCTGCTCGAGGGTACGCTCGGGCGTGCCGCTCGCGTCGACCCGCACCCACCGGGGCGGCTGGAAGAACTGCTCGAACTTTCGCTTCACCTTAACGAGATACGGTTCGTCCTCGAACGCGTTCCGCTCCCCCTTTCCCTCGATCCGCTTCATCGCGACCTCGACCGGGGCGTCGAGATAGAGGACGAGGTCCGGCTCGAGGGCGACCTCCCGTTCGATGCGGTCGACCTCCCGCCAACTCTCGGCGCTCAGTCCGGGAAACTGGTAGGCGAGGGTCGAGTAGAACGAACGGTCCTGGAGGACGAGGTCCCCCATGTCGAGGGCCCTCTCGATGAGCGGCCGCATCAACGCGCGGTCGACCGTGAAGCAGAGCGCTGCGGCGAACGAGTCGACCTTGCTGAGGCGCGTGAACTCCGACCGGAGGAACTTGTCGGTGGGTTCCCGGAAGCTCGAGATTGAATGCCCCCGCGCGAGGAGGGGCGGGACCAACCGGGACGCGAGCTCCGTCTTGCCCGTCCCGTCGATCCCTTCGATGACAATGTAGGTGGCGCGCTGGGTCATCTCGTGGCGGACCCCGAATCTCTTCCCGGTCCATAATACCGATTGCGACCGGAAGCCGGGCCGTGCGCGGCGGACGGAGGGTCCGGCCCGCCACCTCGTTACCTTCCCGCTCCCTTCGGACTAATAGGCCGGCCCGGTTGTGGTGGGCACGACGCGGGGGGAAACAGGGTGACGGTGGAGTCGAAGTACGGGGTCCGCATCGAGAGGAACGCGCCGACGCGCCTCCTGCCGTTCGAGCGGTTCTTTCGCGGGTTCGGAACGGTTCCGGCGATCCGCGAGCTGTTCGGCCGGAACACCGATCGGGTGCTGAAGAACCTCAAGGTCGAGTTCTTCTCCGCGCGCTTTGGATACATGGGGACGAGCGACGTCGACGGCCACCTCCTCGTGAGCACGCACCACCTGAGCGACTCGGACTTCCGCACCGTCTACCTCGATGTGGTCCACGAGCTCTGCCATGTCCGCCAGTTCCAGAAGGGCGAACGGTTGTTCTACCCGAGGCTGAGCTACGTGGACGCCCCGTCCGAGATCGAGGCGTACGCGTTCACCGTGAAGGAAGGTCGCCGGATCGGAATGACGACCCGGCAGCTGATCGACTACCTCAAAGTGGAGTGGATCAGCAAGGCCGAACACCAACGTCTCGCCCGCCACATGGGACTGGTCGGAAAGGCGTCCCGACGGAAGCCCCACCGCGCCCGATTGCGGCGGTAGCCTCCGCTCGTCGGCGGTAGCGTCGGCGCCTCAGGGGTAGGGGTTCGCTCGCGAGAAGACGCTCGCGAGGAGCGGGATCTCCTCGAGCGGAACCGGGCGGGCGTCCCGGAGGGGTCCGGAGTGGATCCCCTGGGTGCATACGAGATGGCCCGCCCTCCAGTCCGCCGGGCTCTCGCAATCGAGTTGGAAGACGAAATCGAACAGTTCTTGGCCCGTCCCCACGGCCTCGGCGAAGCCGACCAGGACCGAGAAGCCCGCGTTCTGGTGCACCTCGAGGACCGGACCGACCCGGTCCGCGGGATACAGGGCCATGACCCGGTGCGCGTTCGTGACCGCGAGCGCGCCCGGACGGCCGTCGCGAGGTCGGGTCGACAGGATCCTCTGGGAGGTATCGGGCAGGCGCAGGAACTCCGTCACCTGGGCGATGGACGACGCCGGTTCGTCCCAGCGGATCAGCCCGAACAAGGCCAGGTTGGCGGTCAGGTCGTTCGGGCGGAGCAACTCCGGCTTCTCGACCCGCCACAGGCGTTCCTCCGGGATCCAGCCCCGCTGAGCGGGGTCGGAGGGGACCGGTTCCTCCCCCGGAACCCCGATGTCGATCCACTGGAAATCCGGGGTGATCGCCTCGGCAAAGGCGAAGAGGGCCAGATTGATCGCCGGACGGGACGGCCCGTGAACGAGGATCGTGCTCGGACGCTCGAAGAGACGGACCGGAAAGAAGCTCACCGGGGCCTCCGGGATGCTGCCGTCCGGGGGAGGCACCCGTCGCGGCGGAACCTTGTGCGCTGGCCCACCCTGTCCGCCCGAACTGCGTATCGGTCCCGGGTCGAATGCAGGGGAGATGGGCGACATGCTTGTGAACGGCATCCCGCTGGGTGAGACGGTCGGCATTGCTGGGTCCGGATCGGTCAGGATCCATTGTGGGAACGGCGCCGTGGCCCAATAGTGTGCACCGAACGAATTCGGGGACCCGAACGGGTTCGGGGGACCGGAATCCCCCAATCGCCGTGTTCCGGGGCAATCCGGCAGGCGCGTCGGAGAGCGTCCCCTCGTGGGGACGTTCGGAGGAGACCTCTCTGAACTCCTCCGTTTATATTCCCGGTCTCGATGGCAGGCCGATGGGGGTCCGCAAGGCGGTTCGCGACGGCCGGGGCGAAACCACCGACCGCCGCGGCGCGATGGACCCGCGGCCCCCGGCCGGCGGAGCCGTGCGCGAGCCCACGAACGGCTCGTCCGAGCGTCTGCGAAAGCTGAGGACGAAGGAGGAGGAGACCGCCGGAGAGCGGCTCTTCGTCGCGACCCTGCGGATTCGCATCCCGACGACGGTCGGATTGGGAGCCTTCACCGCGGCTCACCCCGAGATGACGATCGAGATCCTGAACCGCTCGGACGCGAGCAAGGATCTTTCGGTCTCCGACTATTGGATCGGGGGCCACCCGCCGGGCAGGTGGGCGCGCGAGATCGCCTCGCTCCCCGACGTCATCAAGGTCGAATGCCTGACCGAGATCGGCGAAGGGTGCCTCTATCGGGTCACCTACCGCAACCCGCCCGTCATCTACCTCTACCGTTCGCTCGGCATGCCGATCCAGTTCCCCCTCCACGTGCAGGGAGGATGCATCACGTGGGAGGTGGTGGCGCGCCGGGCGGAGTCCGAGGCGGTGCTCGAGTACGTCCGGAGGACCGACCCGGGCTTCCAGGTGATCTCGATACGCCGGCACCCCCTGAGGAGCCATCTGCCGATGCTCACGGAGGCACAGCACCAGCTCCTCACCCACGCCATGGCGGAGGGCTACTTCGCGGTCCCGCGCGGCATCACGCTCACCGAGCTCGCGGGCAAACTGCACCGCAGCAAGTCCGCGGTCTCCGAGGCGATGGCGCTCATCGAGAAGAAGCTCCTCGAGAGCGCGCTCCGCTCGACCTCCCTCGTCCCCTGAGCCGGTCGTCGGGTCGGTTCCGAAGGGGGGCTACTGGCCCCGGGCCTCGTTCGCCGACCGAGGGAACCGACTCGGCGGGAAGGCGATCGTTCCGCCCGGGACGGACCAGGCATGGAGCTCGATCCGGAGGGCCCCCGCCTTCACGGCGGGGTCTTGCCCGGCGAGCCTCTCGGTTTCCTCGGGGTCCGTCCGGTAGATGCAGATTCCGGCGAGGTCACTTCCGGGGGCGGGGTCGACCGGTCCCGCGGCCGCGAGCGGGCCTTCCTCGTGGAGCTTCGCGAGGTAGGCGAGGTGGGAATCCTGGAGTTCGTCCGCCGCCCGGGGCTCGAGAGTCGGACGGTCCTTCCGACGGAGGAGAAGAAGGACCGTCCACCGGTCGAACTTCATCCGGCGCCCCTCCCCCGGCCGGCCGACGGAGGGGATTCGGGGGGGCGGCTCGCCTCGGCCGCGACCCAATCCCTCACGCGCCGCTCGAGCATCCCGAGGGGAACGGCTCCCTCCTCGAGGACGCAATCGTGGAACCGTCGGACGTCGAACCGACCATCGAGCTCGCGCTCGGCGATCGTGCGAAGTTCCCGGATCTTGAGCTGGCCGACCTTGTAGGCGAGCGCCTGGCCGGGCCAGACGATGTACCGGTCGACCTCGACCGCGATGTCGACCTCGCTCTTGCCGGCGTTCTCCCGGAAGAACTCGATCGCCCGGTCGCGCGACCATCCGAGCGCGTGGATGCCCGTGTCGAGCACGAGCCGGATCGACCGCCACATGTCGTAGGTGTACTGCCCCATCTTCGAGTAGGGGTCCTCGTACATCCCAAGCTCGTCGCCGAGGCTCTCTGCATAGAGCCCCCATCCCTCGATGAATGCGGTCGGTCCGGTGAACTTCCGGAAATCGGGGAGGTCCTCCACCTCCTGGGCCAGCGCGATCTGGAGGTGGTGGCCGGGGACCGCCTCGTGGAGGGTGAGACCCTCCATCTCCCAGGTCGGCCGGGCGCGCAGGTCGTAGGTGTTCGCGAAGAACGTGCCGGGGCGACCGGTGGCCGGTGCCCCCGGCATGTAGTAAGCGGTCGGGGAGCTCGCGGCGCGGAACTCGGGTACGGGCAGGACCCCGTACGGGAGGCGCGGAAGTCGGCCGAACTCATGGGCGAGCCCGGGGTCGATCCGCTTCGCGATCACCCGATACCGGTCGAGGAGGGCCTCGGGGGTCGGGCAGAAGAACCGGTCGTCCGAGCGCAGGAACTTGAGGAACTCGGGATAGGTCCCGACGAAGCCGGTCTTCCGCATCAGCTCCTCCATCGCGGTACGAATGCGGCGAACCTCCGCCGTGCCGATGTCGTGGATCTCCTTCGGGGTGAGACCGGTCGTCGTCTCCCAGCGGACGAGGTAGGAATACAGGTCGGAACCGTCCGGTAGGTCCGACGCCCCCGGGGTCTCCCGACACGCAGGAAGGTAGGTCGAGACCAGATACTGGTGCAACCGTTCGAGCGCGGGTACGATCCGCTCGGAGTACGCCTTCCTGGCCTGGGCGACCAGGAGAAGTCGCGCCGAGTCCGTGACGCGGCTCGGGAAGGCCGTGAAGGCGTGGAGCAGTGGGCTTTTCAGGGGGTCCTCCGGAATGAGGCCACGGACCTGGTCCGGGACGCCTCGGATCGCGACCCGGTGGGGCAGGGACCCTTGGCGACGGCCGGCTTCGAGCAGCGCGACGTTCTGGTCGACCGCCGTGCCGAGCGCGTTGAGCCGGGCGACCAAGTCGTCGTAATCCGCGGGGCCGTCCCGGGGCTGGATCTCGAGGGTGTCGGAGGCCGTAAGATGGATTCCCTCCATCTGATTGAGCGGCAACCTGAGGTTGTGCGGGACGCCGAGCTGGAACGGCAGCGGGTCGAGACCGAAGCGAAGGCCCGCTTCGGCGTTCTCGAGCAGCGATCGGTAGAGCTCGTAATGGGTCCGTTCGCGGCGCGGCAGGCGCTCGGGGTCGAGGGCGCGCAGCGAGGCAAGGCTCTCGGAAAGGTGCCGGGTGCGCCGTTCGATCCCCGGGAGCGAATCGTCCGTCCATCGGTCGTTCAGTCCGGGGAGGCCGAAGCTCGTCGCGAGCTCCGGGTACTCCGTCATCCATTTTCGCCAGTCGTCCGCGAGGTAGTCGCGGAGGGAGGCCACTGCGGCCGCTTCCGAGGAAAACATCGGACGTTCCTGCTCCCCCGCCGTCGAGGAGTGCTCGCCTGAGGAAAGTGTCGTATTTGAGCCGACGTGCACCGACCGGTCCCAGTCGACGAACGCCCCCCGGCTCCGGGTAGCGAGATAAGGGGAACGGCCTCTCGGAAGGAGATGGCGCGACGTCCCGTTCGTTTTCTCTACTCGGGCATCCGGGTCCGCGACCTGCCGAAATCGATCCGATTCTACCGGGCGCTCGGATTTCGGGTGGCCGGTCGGGGCCGGATGAAGCACGGGGGCCAGTTCGTGCAATTGCTCTATCCGGGGTCCCGACACTGGATCGAGCTCAACTACTACCCCGAGGGGAACCGGTTCTTCACGCCGTATCGTAAGGGCGATGAGTTCGACCACTTCGGTTTCTTCACCGCGGATGTCGCGGCCTGGCACCGGAAGGTGGTCCGCGCCGGCGGGAAGGTCGTCGAGGACTTTGTGGACGGAACGCATCGGCTCGTCTACGTGAACGACCCGGACGGGGTCTGTCTCGAAGCGTTCGGTCCCGCCCGGACGCCACGTCGACGGCGCCCGAGACCGAAGAGCTGACCCGGCCCCGCGAGCCGTTGCCGTCAACCCCCGGCTCCAAAGCTTAGGTAGTGGAGCCGGGTGCCCCCGACATGGCCGACCGCCCAGCCCCGCCGTTCGAGAGGTATGCCCAGCACTGGCTCTACAGCGACCTCGTTTGGACCCGACCCGGAGAGATCCTCTTCACGAGCAACCTCACCGGGCAGTTCAATCTGTGGCGCATGGCGGTCGGACAGCGGGGCGAACGCGGACCGGCCGAGCCGCTCACGGCCTACACCGACCGCGCCGTTCGCGGCATCGTCTCCGGTCGCGACGGGCGTTCGGTGTTCTTCATGGCCGACGAGGACGGGGACGAGCAGTTGCAGATCTACCGGACCCAGGCGTCCGGCGGAGAACCGGTGGCGGTGACCCACGACCGCAAGGTCCACCACGAGCTCGCTTCGGGAGCCCTCGACCCCACCGGACGCCGCCTGCTCTACGCGGGCAACGGCCGAGATCCCGCGGACATGGACATCGTCCTCCACGACCTCGTCCGGGACGTCACCTCGCGTCCGCTTCGGACCGGCGAGGTATGGGCGAACCCGACGTGGGACCCCGCGGGACGCCGCTTCTTCGTGCATCGGATCCTGAGCAACACGCGGGCCGAGACGCACGTCCACGACCTCGGTCGGAAGACGACCGTCGAGGTCGTTCCGCATGAGACGGACGAGGTCGCGATGGCCCAGGCATGGACCCGCGACGGGAAGGGACTGCTCATGCTGACCGACCTCGGCCGGGAGTTCGCGCAGCTCGAACTCGTGGACGTTGCCTCGGGCAAGCGGAAGGTGCTTGCCAGTCCGAACGCGGACGTGGAGAACGTCCAGTTCGCCCCCAAGTCCTCCACCCTCCTCTACAGCGTGAACCAGGAGGGTTACTCGGAGCTGTACGCCGGACAGCTTGCCGGTCGTGCTCGACGCCTCACGGCCCTCCCGCGCGGGGCGCTGGCCGGGGGGATCTGGGGAAGCGCCCTCGCCCTGTCTCCCGACGGGGCTTGCGGCGCCGCCCTCTGGACGAACGGCGCCCAACCGACCGGACTGACCTGGTTCCCGCTGGCGCGAGGCCGGTCGGTCCCCCTCATCGAGAGCATGGTCGGCGGTGTCCCGGACGGGCCGCTGCCGGCGCCGAAGCTCGTGCACTTCCCCGCACCCGACGGCCGGCAGATACCGGCGCTCTACTACCGCCCAAAGCGCCCGCCCAAGGGTCCGGCGCCGGCGGTCCTCTCCATCCACGGGGGCCCGGAATCCCAAGAGCGGCCCGCGTGGATGTACTCGGGTCTGTATGCTTGGTGGAACGCGAACGGGATCTCCGTGCTCGCCCCCAACATCCGAGGCTCGACCGGATACGGGAAGACGTACCAGAAACTGATCCATCACGACTGGGGCGGGGCCGAGCTCGAGGACCTGCGCGCGGCCGCGGAATGGATGCGGGCCCAGCCCGAGATCGACCCCGCGCGACTGGGAGTCTTCGGGGGGAGCTTCGGGGGGTTCGCGACGTTGAGCTGTGTGACCCGTCTTGCCGAGTACTGGAAGGTCGGAGTCGACCTGGTGGGGCCATCGAACCTCATCACCTTCGTCAAGACCGTGCCCCCGTTCTGGACCCGCTACATGGACGAGTGGGTGGGCAACCCCGACCGGGAAGCGGACTTCCTCCGGGCTCGGTCCCCCATCACCTACATCGACAACGTGCGCGCGGACCTTCTCATCATCCAAGGGGCGAACGATCCGAGGGTGAACAAGGCCGAGTCGGACCAGATGGTCGAACGACTTCGCGCTGCCGGGCGGAAGGTCGACTACATGGTCTTCGAGAACGAGGGTCATGGATTCACGCGACGCGAGAACCAGCGAAAGGCCATCGGCGCGGCTGCACGCTTCCTCGCCGAACGGTTGCGCATGTGACCCGGGCGTGAGGGGTCTCCCGAGCCGCGAGGAAAGGAGTCGGCTCCGGCCCGAGCGGGCGAGGGCGTCGATGGCTCGAGATCGTTCGCGGTCCGCCGTTGCCTCCGGGCATCCGCTCAGCACCGCGGCGGGATGGGAGGTCCTGGAGGCCGGAGGGAATGCCTACGATGCCGCGCTCGCGGTCAGCGCCGCGCTCCCGGTCGTCCAGCCGCACATGAACGGGCTCGGCTCGGACTTCTTCGCCGTGGTCCATGACGGGGTCTCCCGGGCGATCAACTCGAACGGGCCGGCCGCACGCCGGGCGACTCCCGAGCTGTTCCGGCGCCTCGGGCGGACGGGAATCCCCGCCCGGGGCCCGCTCTCGGCCATCACCGTGCCGGGGCTGGTCGCCGCGTGGCCCCTACTCGCGGACCGCGCGAAACTGTCGTGGAAGGAGAATCTCGCCCCGGCCGTCCGGCTCGCCTCGCGCGGGTTCCCCGCGACGGCCAGCCTTGCCCGGGCGGCGCGGAGCATCCCGTGGGCCGACCCGGACTTCCGGGCGATCTACGGCCCGGTCCGCGAGGGGTCGCGCCTCCGCCAGCCCCAGCTCGCGCGGACCCTAACGGGCATCGCTGCGGACCAGGGGCACGGTTTCTATCACGGCCGGCTCGCCCGATCGATCTGCCGGGACCTCGCCCGAAAGGGCGGGCTGCTCGAGCCCGACGACCTCGATTCCTTCCGTCCGGAGGTGCTCGACCCGATGCGGATACGGTATCGGAAGCATACCGTCGAGACGAACCCGCCGCCCAGCCAGGGAGCGACCGAGCTCATCTGGCTCAACCTCCTCGCCCGCCGGGACCTCGCTTCGATCCCCGAGTCGCAGTACGTACGCGTGCTCGTAGAGAGCATGCGGACCGCGTACCACTACCGTGGCCGCTTCATCGGCGACCCTCGCTCCCTCGCCTTTCCGAGGTCCCTCCTGCTGCGGAACGCCCGCTACCGCCTCGCCCGCGTTCGCTCCCACCGCCCCGCGGGCTGGTCCGACACGACCGCCTTCAGCGTCTACGACGGCGAGGTCGGGATCAGCGCGATCCAGAGCAACTACATGGGGTTCGGTTCGGGGGTCTCCGTCCGCGGCACGGGGTGCAACCTCAACGACCGCGGGTGCTACTTCACCCTCGACCCGAACCACCCGAACGTCCTCGCGCCCGGAAAGCGGACGTTCCACACCCTGATGGCCACGGTCGTGACCGGCCCGAGGCTCGTCCTGCTCGGGTCAATGGGCGGTGACGTGCAGCCTCAGGTCAACGTCCAGGTGCTCACCCGCCATCTCGACCGGGGAGCGTCGCTCGCCGAGGCGATCGCGGCGCCGCGGTTTGCGTATCCGGCCACGATCTACGGGTCCGCCCCGCTCTACCGGGAGCCGGAGCTAATGCTTCCCCGCGCCCGTCCCCTTCGGAACGACCGGAACGCCTTCGGCCATGCCCAGGGGATCTCCGTCGGTCCAGAGGTCGAGGTCGGCATCGACCCGCGTGGTGACGGCCTCCTCCCCCTCTCTTCTTAGGCAGGGACGATGTACCCGTGGACGACCCCCCAGCCGGACGGTCCCCGTCCGGCGGGCGATCGGGGGCGGAGTTCCGTTAACGATGCCGTACGTTGAGTACGACGAGGTGGAGGCCGTCTGCCGGGACTGCGGACGTGCCTTCCGGACCGAAGAGGACCTGGAGGAGCACCGTCAGGAGTCCCACTCCACGACCGTGAAGGCAGCCCCCGAGCCGGGGAGCTCGCGGAACGTGAAGTGCTCGCTCTGCCGAGAACGGTTCCACTCTACCGCGGCGCTGCAAGAGCACACCCGAAGGGCCCACTCGAGCTAGGCCGGCTGACCCGCCCCCCGAAGCCGGCCGACACCCGCCGCGTCCCCGGCGTCGGGGAGTTATGTAGGAGGAGTCCGTGCCCGGGACGTTGCCGAACATGCCCGCAAAACGAAAGTCTCGGACGGCCGGCCGCGCGCGACGTTCCACCCCTTCGGGCCTCCCCCCGGGATTCGGGACCGTCACCCCGTATCTCACCGTCGAGGGAGGGCTCGCCGCCCTCGAGTTCTACGAGCGCGCTTTCGGCGCCCGGGAGCTCCGACGGAACGTGACGCCCGACGGCAAGCTCATCCACGGCCGGGTGAAGATCGGGAGCTCGATCGTCATGCTCTCCGACCACTTCCCCGGCTCCGACCTCTCCTCTCCCGCGGCCATCGGCACGACGACCGTCACCCTGCACGTCTACGCGAAGAACGTCGACGCCCTCTGGGACCGGGCGGTCGCCGCGGGGGCGAAGGTCGCGATGCCGCTCGAGAACCAGTACTGGGGGGAGCGGTACGGAGTCCTCATCGACCCGTTCGGCCATCGCTGGTCGCTCTCCACTCCGGTCAAGATGTCCCGGGCCGAGATGGAGGCGAAGCGGAAGGAAGCGGAGGCGTCGTTCGCCCGGGGCGAACACCCCAGCCGGGAATCCCGGTACGGGGACGCCTAGTCTCTCCCCGGGAAAACCCGGTCGGGGCAGGACCGAGGGGCGAGAACGGCGTCGGGCCCGGCCCAAAAAGCTCTTGGCCCGGCTCGCCGCACGGATGCGGGTTCGGTTCGGTCGGGGGGTGGTGGTACGGCGGTCGACTGGTCCAACATCGCGGTCTGGTCTCTGGTCGGGACCTGGGTCCTCGTGGTTGGCACGCTGATCCTGATGTACTGGCAGACCCGTCAGACTCAGAAGCTCAACTCCGCGAATGCGGTGATGGACCTCCGGGAGCGGTTCGACAGCCCGCGGATGCGCGCCGCGCGGCGCCACCTGAGCGAACGGCTCATGAAGCAGGCGCAGCAGGACATCTCGAACCTGGAGGTCGTCACGTTCTTCGAGCTCGTCGGGACGCTGACCCACCGCAAGGTCCTCGACGACGACCTCGTCTGGGAAGCGTTCGGGGGTTGGATCACTTCGTACTACTGGGGGCTGCGGCACCCGGTGGACGCGATCGGCGACCTGCGCGCCGCCATGAAGGACCCGCTCATCTTCCACGAGTTCGAGTGGCTCCACAACCGAGTGGTCGAGCTCGACCGCCGGCACCTCGGACCGGCCGCCGATTCCGGGCCTCCCGCCGCCGAGGACGCGGCCCGGTTTTGGTCCCGGGAGTCGAAGCTCGAGTCGATCTGAACCCTCCGCTACATCGGCCCCCGCGCATCCACCGGGGGCGACCGTAGGGTTAACTGTCCGCGCGAGTTGGGAGGTGAGAGTGGGCCATGACCGGGTCGGAAGGCCCGCCGGAGCCCCTGCCGGACCGCCGGGGGGCGGGGGAGCGTCTCGCGGCCCGTCTCTTGGGCCTGCGCGGCCAGGACCCGGTC
>Ga0187782_10002292_pt1 | contig 14095 bp, 10 predicted proteins | sample 0715_SJ02_MP15_2_FD_132454 | JGI IMG/M metagenome (GOLD analysis project Ga0187782, IMG submission 132454) | Tropical peat soil microbial communities from peatlands in Department of Meta, Colombia - 0715_SJ02_MP15_20_MG | ecosystem: Environmental > Terrestrial > Soil > Wetlands > Peat | place...
CAGGCGATGATCAGAACGGCGACGGCGTTGACGATGGCGTTGGCGAGGCGCGGCTGCGGGCCGAAGATGAACCATGCAACGAACGTGATAACGGCAACCGCTACGACTGCTGGCACGAACCAGGCGGCGACTTTGTCGGCGAGGCGCTGGATGGGAGCGCGGCTGCGCTGCGCCTGGCCTACGAGTTGGACGATGCGGGCGAGAAGAGTTTCCGAGCCGACTTTTTCGGCGCGCATCACAAACGAGCCGGTGCCGTTGAGGGTTGCGCCGATGACTTTGCTGCCGGCATCTTTGGCAACCGGGATGGATTCGCCGGTGATCATGGATTCGTCGATGGAGCTGCGGCCTTCGAGCACGACGCCATCGGTGGGAATTTTTTCTCCGGGGCGGACGCGGAGTTTGTCGCCGGGATGAACGTGTTCGAGTGGAATGTCTTTTTCTGTAACCTCGCCGCCGCTCGGGTCCGCGCTGATGAGGCGCGCGGTCTTGGGGCTGAGGTCGAGCAGGGCGCGGATGGCTGCGCTGGTACGGCTGCGGGCGCGCAGTTCGAGGACCTGACCCAGCAGGACGAGCGTGATGATCGCGGCGGAGGCTTCGAAGTAAACGTCGGGATAGCCTCCCATGCTGCGCATGGAGTCGGGAAAAATCTGCGGCGCGGCCGTAGCTACAACGCTGTACGTATAGGCGACCCCGGTTCCGAGGCCGATCAGCGTGAACATGTTCGGCTTGCGGTTGACGAGCGAGGTCCAGAACCGCTGGAAGAAGGGCAGGCCGCAGTAGAGGACGACGGGAGTGGCAAGGAGCAGTTCGAGCGCCGGCAGATGCGGGTGGAGAATCACAGCGCCTAACGTGAATGCGTCCACGAACCAATGCGGCCAGACCATGCTCGTCATCGCGATCGCCAGCAGTGGCACGGTGAAGATCACGCTGATCCAGAAGCGACGGGTCATGTCGCGCAGTTCGGGATTGGCTTCTTCTCTCGCTGTGACCGAGCGTGGTTCCAGAGCCATGCCGCAGATGGCGCACGCGCCCGGCTCTGAGCGCACGATTTCCGGATGCATGGGGCAGGTGTATTCGGTGCTGGCGACTACAACCGGAGTTTCCGGCTCTAATGCCATGCCGCAGGAGGGGCACGGGACGGGGCGCGTCTCGCGTACTTCGGGGCACATGGGGCAGACGTAAGAGACCTCGGACCTCGGACTTGGGAGCCTGGACTTTGGGCTTCCGGCTTCCGCTGTCCGGCGTCCGGCGTGGAACACAAGGTTCCTCGACTCCGCATCCGCTTCACTGTCGCGAACCGGATGCTCCACTCGGGATGACAGGATTGGGGAGGCGGGCATGCCCAGCGTCACAAGGCCTGAGGGGGCGGGCTTGTTCAGATATTGTTGGGGATTGGTTTTGAATTTTTCGAGGCAGCCGGCGCAGCAGAAGTAGTAGTTTTTGCCCGCGTGTTCGTGGATATGTTTGGCGGTGGCGGGATTGACGTTCATCCCGCAGACGGGATCGCGAGCGAGTGTGGGATTCGGAGCGTTCATGTTGTCTACGGACATTCCCGCGTATAAGGCGGAGTTTCTTTCGCCGCTTCGCGGCTGAACGAGGGCGATTAATGCCCCCGTTTCCGTTGGATCGCCGATGCTCTATATTAGATTCAATCCGGCGAAGCCGCCGGAGCACTCATCATAACGAAGGGTTGGCAGCATGACTTATCTGGATGTGGTTTTCAATTACGGGGCGACGCCGGGGGAGAACGAATTGCGGGCGATCGATACGATGCGCGAAGTGTACGGAATCCGATCGGTGCGCTTCGACGCGAAGCGGCGCACAGTTCAGGTGGAGTTCGATGCCTCGCGGCTGAAGCAGGAGGCGGTGGCCAAACTGCTGCGGAGTGCGGGGATTGACGTGAGGGAGCCGGTGGCGCTGGCGTAGGGGCGCGACTTCTGAATCATCCGTCGCAGCGCTGGAGAAGGTGCGTTGCACCTGGTGCCGTCCCTCGGGAGCCGATGCGAGCTCTACGGGGAAAACCTTAGACCGAGCGGGCAAGTCCACGATGGGAAACAGCGGGAAAACGAGGGGAGTGGGGAGGGCTTGCCGTTAACGCGAAATGCAAGGGGTGCTCACAGAAAACCTCTGGCCGAAGTTATTCTCTGAAGCACCCCGTTGCGCGCCACTTCGTCTGTTTTCAGTTATAGCACGCCGCAGGCCATTGGCAAGAGATTGAAAATACGGAGCGGCGAAAGTGCGGGGCGGGTAGGAATTGCTCTCTGCGGGGAAAGATTTACTTCGGAGCGGCGGGGGCAAAACCGTGGCCAGAGGCTGTTGAAAAGCTGGCATGCGGGGATGAGACAATGGTTGTCGCCGACAAGCCCGCGCTGCCACGGGTTCTTGCTATAATCGAAACGGTTTTCTTCCCTTTCCGTCCGCGCCCTTAGCTCAGTTGGATAGAGCGTCTGGCTACGAACCAGAAGGTCGGGAGTTCGAATCTCTCAGGGCGCACCATCTCATCCCCACAATTCAGGCGTCGAGGAGATCCTGCGGGCGAGGGCGCCCGCGCTACATTCCTCGGTTGTGACTTGGCGCACATCCTGTCGTCAAATCCTCGGGGGAGAATACGCCCATGTCAAAATCCATCCTCGCTCTCATATTCTGGAGTTCCCTACTCTGGAGTTTGCTCGGCTCAGTTGCGGCGCAAAGCGGCTTCTGGGCGCCGGTGACTCCTCCACGCGCGCAGTACCGAATTGAGTGCAGCTTCGATCCCGCGACGGGGCAATTGCAGGGGCATGAAACGATTCGTTTCCGCAATTCCACGATGCGGGCTATAGATCGTTTGGCGCTGGCATGGAGCCTGAGTTCCGATAAGACCGTGAGCGCGACTGCTAACGGGAAGCCAGCGACTTTGCTCGTTCCTCCCGGCCAGAAGGAATTGAATGGACCTCTCTTGTTGCAGTTGCCGGAAGCAGTGAAGCCGGGAGCGGAACTCGAATTGAAAATGGAGTTCCGGAACCCGCATCAAGGCGCGCTGGGCCGTGAGCACGACGCCGCGCTGTGGCAGAGTTGGTACCCGCAGTTGTGGTGGGGATTTGGAACGGCGGACGACTATGAGGTGCGGATCGCGGTCCCTTCGGGTTTGGGCGTGGCGACCAGCGGAGTGTTGGATTCAGCGTCAGGAATTTGGAAGGCGAAAGACGTACGCAACTTCGCTGCGTGGATTTTCGATGAAAAGCAATATGTGGCGGACCGGGCGCAGGCTGGCGACGTGCTGGTTACGGCGGTCCACACCGCGGCTGGCGCGAAGTGCGCGAAGTTGCTGCTCGAGACCGCGGTTGATGTGATTGGGTTCTATCGCCAGCGATTTGGGTTTTATCCGCATCGATCGCTGACCATTGTTCCCGGCATGGATTACCCGGCGGGCGGCTATCCGGTGGCGACGGCGATGGTCGCAATTCACGGCCAAGAGCAGATGGAGAAGAAACCGGAGGCGCATTTCCGCTGGATCACGGCGCACGAGATCGGGCACATGTACTGGTCGCAGTATGTGCTGGCGGAAGGGGAGGACGATCTGGATTGGTTGATGATCGGGTTGGGGATTTTTGCCGACCGCGAATACCGGCGGGCGCGAGGGATTGAGCCGCCGGTCGGCGACCTGCCCGTGAACTATGTGGGCGGCAGGAAAGATGGAATCGACACCACGATGGACCTGCCGGACGAGCAGCAGGAGCTGATCGAGTGGGACTTCAACAACATCGTGGAACACGGCAAGAGCAGCGCGATGATGGATGCGCTGGAATCGACAATTGGAGTAGGAACTTTTGACCATGTGTACCGGCGTGCGTTGCGAGAATTCCACGGCAGGCGGATGAACTGGCACGATTTCAAAAAGCTCTGCGAAGAAGAGAGCGGCGAAGACTTGGGCTGGTTTTTTGAGAGCTGGGTGCGCACGAATGAGTTCACGTTCTATCGCATCACCCGGCAGGAATCGAAGCAGAGCGGGAGCGGATGGCGCACAGAAGTGGAAGTCTCGTCCAAAGGGACGCGACTCGCGCGAGTGCCGGTGGTCGTCACGTTTGCCGACGCTTCTCAGCAGACTCAACACACGGACCGGCTCGCCGCGGTGAGCGAACTGGTTTTTGAGAGCCAATCCCCGGTAAAAGAAGTGAAACTCGATCCGAGCAACGGATTGTGGATGCTGGATTCAGAGCCGGCGCTCTCCGCTGCCGATTTGGCTCGGCGAGTTCTTCGCATGAATCTCACCGGTACGGGCGAAGAGGCATTGCAACTGATGCCGCGGGCGCGGGAAGTTCATCTGGCACATTCGGAGGCGTGGCGTCGCCTTGGATTGATGCTTTACGACGCGAAGCATTACCCGGAGTCGCTCGAATGCTTCCAGAAAGCTGCGGAGACGACGACGGATAAGGACTACCGATTCTTCGCTCTGGCATGGCAGGGTTTAGTGCTTGATGTTCTGGGGCGGCGTGACGCGGCCGTCGAGGCGTACAAGGCGGCGAAGGCGACCGGCTCGGAACAGCTATTTCGGTCTGATCAATACAACTTGCGCATAGACCAAAAATGGGTGGAGGAGCGTCTCGGCACGCCCTTCAAGCGGGAATAGCCCGGCGTTTCGCCGGTCATGACCCGTGAAGCGGCGCAGGATCGGGCCGCGGGGAAACCGGTTTCGCTTTCGGCTACTGCGGGATAACCCATAAATCTGACAGTGGCTTACTGTCATGGCTCAAAGATATAGTTGAAGCTGGCACCGATGCTAACCGGCTGCGGCTTTTCTGCGGTTTAGGGACTTTCTTCTCTATATCTTCTCAAGCAGACTTCTCTATCGCCTACGCCGGGTGCGTGCTAATCTCCTCTACAAGCGCCCTCCCCGGTTTCCCAAACCTCGTTGTGATCGGCTTCAGGGGACAAGTAATGAGACATTGCAATCTGGGCACTTTTCTAAGTGTGTGCCTGGCGTGTGTTTGCCTGCTTGCGGGCTCCGCCGGGCATGCTCAGATTTCGAGCTTCAGCCACATCATTGTCGTGGTGCAGGAAAATCGCACGCCCGACAATCTGTTCCAGGGATTGTGCAGTCCGCCGTATGGGACGAGCAGGTCGTGCAGCACCACGCCCACCGGGTCGCAGTACGACATTCAGACCAGCAACTGGCTGAACAAGAATTCGTTTTCTGGAGTGACGCAGCCGACATCGCTTGCGCTGGCTAATACCTACGACTTGGGGCACACCCATCCTTCATTTACCGAGATGTGCGACCTGAACAAGTCTGGGGCTTGCGCGATGGACGGAGACGCCGCAAATGTCTGCCAACCGAATACGGGAACGACTTGCCCGTCCACTCCCCAGTTCAAGTACGTGGACAACTCCACTGGAATTCTGGATCCGTACTTGAGTATCGCGACGCAATACGGCTGGGCGAATTATATGTTTCAGACCAACCAGGGGCCGAGTTTTCCGGCGCATCAGTTTCTGTTTGGCGGGACGTCGGCACCCAGCGCAGCCGATGATGCCGCCGGCACCTACGCCTCGGAGAATGTCTCTCCGGACAAGTCGAGCACGGTTGCGGGTTGTATTGCGCTGTCGACGACTACGGTCGCGCTGCTGACCACGGCCGGCGAATTCGAGAAGATCTATCCGTGTTTTGAGCATGAAACGCTGACCGACTTGCTGGATTCAGCGGGACTCAGCTGGAAGTACTACACGCCCAGCGCGGGTTCGATCTGGACGGCGCCGAATGCGATCGACCACATCTGCGTGCCTAGCGCGGCTTATGGGGGAACCTGCACGGGCACGGATTGGGTGAACGACGTGGTGTTCAACCCGAGCAATGTGCTGACCGACATCAGCCATTGCAACCTGGCCAGCGTGAGCTGGGTGATTCCGACGGGCGCGAATTCCGATCATGCGGGTACGAACTCGGGCGGCGGGCCGGCGTGGGTGGCGTCGATCGTGAATCAGCTGGGCAATAACGGGAAATGCAAAAGCGGGGAGACCTACTGGGACGACACGGCGATCATGGTCACCTGGGACGATTGGGGAGGATGGTACGACCACGAGCCGCCGACCTTTCTGGCTCAACCGTACGGCGACTATCAGTATGGGTTTCGTGTGCCGCTGATGGTGGTTTCGGGATACACGGCGCAGGGATACGTGGACGACACGCGCAGCGACTTTGGCAGCATTTTGCGGTTCATTGAGCAGAATTTCGGCATCGCCGAAGGGGCGCTGGGTTTTGCCGATGCCAGATCGACGACGAATCTGACCGAGTTCTTCGATTTGACGAAGCCGGCACGGGTATTCACGACGATTCCGGCGGCGCAGGACGCGAACTATTTCATCAACGACAAAACGCCGCCGACCGACCCGGACGACGATTAATGGTAACCACCTGAAGTGTCTTTTCGCTCATCTGTCATGGCCACGTGGTATGGTGTCAGGTTCAAGTCGGAGTATTCCGGCGGAAGCAAGCGCGCCTGTGTCCAAGACAACGCAACAACGGGAAATCGCGGTCTTGTCGGCGGCCAAGAACGGGTTGGCCTCTCTCAAACCCAATGACTGGATCCTGATCGCAGACAAGGCGGCGCGCTGTCGCTTCGAGAACGGCGACAAGATTGTGCGGCAGGGAAAGACGGTGGAAGGACTATATGTTCTGCTGAAGGGGAGCGCGTCGGTGCGGCTGTCGCCGCCGGGAGGACCGCGGACAATCGGGGCGGGCGATGTTTGCGGAGAAATTTCGTTTCTCGACGGACAGCCGGCTTCGGCCGACGTGGTGGCGGAAGAGGAAGTGGAGGCGTATTTTCTGGATCGGCCCACGCTCGAAACCCTGTTCGAGCTGTTTCCTCACCTGGGATCGCGTTTTTACCAATCGCTGGCGTTGATACTGTCGCGGCGGCTGCGGGATGTAATCGAGCATGACGGCACGCGGAGAACCTGAGCGCGAACCGCGGACCGGGAGTGTGCTAGCCTATGAATTCGTTCCGCTGCCCGGTGGGGTGACGGCGGACGCGAAGCCCGACCGTTCGCGTTGGCATGACTGATCCCGTCAATCTTCGACTTGCGCTGTCTTCGGCCGCATTGCTGGGGTTCCGGCACGGGCTCGATTACGACCATATCGCGGCCATCACCGACCTCAGCAGTGTGCAGGCGAAGGCGCGCGACGCCATGCGCTACGGGTTGCTCTATGTGGCTGGACATGCCACAACCGTTGCACTGTTGGGATCGCTTGCCATTGCCTTCCGGGTGTCGCTTCCACCGGCAACGGACCGGTGGGCGGAACGGCTGGTGGGGATCACGCTGCTCACGCTTGGAGTCTATGTGCTGGGAACATTTTTCCGCATCACCACGCACGGGCACAAGCACGGTCCGCGGACGCGAATCACGCTGCTGATCAACGGGCTGCTGTGGGTGTACTGGAGGCTCAGCCGGATTTTCGGCGGTAGCCGCGCGGAAGCTCCGCAGGTTTTCAAGGATGGGTATGGGACGAGTTCGACTTTCCTGGTGGGCGTGATCCACGGCTTTGGCGCCGAGACGCCGACGCAGTTGCTGTTGTTTCTGCTGGCGGCGAATCTGGGAGGAACGGGCGCGGGACTGCTTGGACTGCTGATGTTCATTGTTGGGCTGCTGGCGATGAATACGCTGATGTGCGGCGTGGCGGCGGGATTGTTTTCGGCGGACAAATTTCTCGCCTGGCTGGCTCCCAGGGAAACATCGAACAGCGTCCTCTCGCGAGGATTGACATCCGTGGTGACGCTGCTGCGAGCCAACGCGCTCAACGGGCTGACGCTGCTTACTTCGGCCTATAGTATCGTGGTGGGAACGATCTTTCTGATCGGGTCGGCGGGAAAACTGCCCTCGCTGACTTGACTCTGGCCGTTAGGCGGGTTATAGCTGGTTTCCGCAACGGAAACCCTCGAAGTCGCAAAAGGGTGTTTCAAGTGTGCATCACTTTGCACTTGCCATTCCGGAAATCGCGCGCTAAATTGTCGTAAGTCGCTGATTGTAAACAGTATACAATGATGGCTAATTTGGAACCGTAGATGCTCTAGATTGACCAGCGTGGTATCAGGTTTGGTGCGCCCTGTTTACCGCGTGTCGTTTGCAGTCCTAGGGAAAAAAGACAAGAAAAGGATTTTACTCGTATTCAGGAGGAAGTTCGTTATGAAACGCGCGATTTGGCTGCTTCTCTTGATGCTGGCGCTGCCGATGGCGGCGTTTGCCAACCAAAACACAGATTTCACCAACAGCGGTGGAACTTTGACAGGGAGCACGGAAGGGTTGAGCCTGACCGGTTCCGAGCTGATCGCCATCAATGGGTTTAACGGAATGGGTCTGCTGACCGGCGACTTGGGTACTCTGTCGTTCACGACCGGTGCTTTGACCAGCGGCAACATTCAGACGGGGGCGACCTTTGCCGCCGGCGGCTCGTTTGTGATTACCGGAAATGGCAGCGACGGGCTCCCGAACGGGACCATCTTCAGCGGCACATTTACAGGTACGGGCGAGACATGGACGATGGTGACCCTGGCGAACGGCACGCACAATTACACGCTGACGGGCACGCTTTCGGGCACGGAGTGGGTCAACGGCCAAGCCATTAACGTGAACGGCGCCACGGTGCAGCTGACCATCAACACGGGCAAGGGCTACTTCAACGGCACGACCAAGATTTCCAGCGGCGACACCAACATCTCGTCGACCATTCCCGAACCGGGTTCTTTGACCTTGCTGGGAACGGGGCTGGTTGGGCTGGCCGGTGCTATATCGCGTCGGAAAAAGGCATAGAAAAAGGCATAAGAGAAACCCTCACGCTCCTGAATATAGGCCCCGCCGAACAGGCGGGGCTTCTTGCTTCTAGGGATGTTTCTGGAAGTTGAAGGCGGCAAAGACCCTTAGATCCTCTGACTCTGCCGGGCACGTGGTTGAGAGGGTTGGCGGGGACACTGCGGCCTCGGGTGAAAGCGTACGAAAGGCGTTCCGCTCCTGAATATAAGCTCCGCCGAAAACGGCGGGGCTTTTTGCGTTTTACCAGGTAACGAACTGGGTTGCGAGTGAGTTACGTCAGTAATTCTAGGGAGGGGATTAGCGTTGACCGGTTGGACCGGCGGCTCTTAGAGTGCCAACAGGGGGTTGTATTAAGGATATTCACGAGGTCCTGCGGCAGAAGCAAGCGAGATACGCCCAGCTCGGCAAACAGATCGAAATGCTGCAGCAAGCGGCGGAAAAGCTGCGCGAAGTTGCGCCGCTGTTGGCCGAAAGCGAGGAAGAAGAAGACAACGTGGTGCTGGCCGAGGGCGACGACACCGCGCGGCAAGGCGATGCGCTGGCGGCCAAGGCAGGCGCCAATGCCGGCGCGGCGGCCGCGAAAGCGGCCCGGCCGACTGCCCCACGCTGGCCCTAAACTCGCTTGACGGCCCGCGAAATCCCAGCGATTTTATGAATCTGCAAGCATTACTGGCGTCCAGCGACGACGCTGCGACTGAGGTCTTAAGCCGGGTTCTGTCCGGCTACGGCCTCGGCACCGAGCGCATCAGCGATCCGGAGACCGCCATGGCTCGTCTCGCGCAGCAAAAGTTCGATGCCTTGGTGGTGGACTTCGACGATCCGGATGTGGCCATCGGAATCCTGCAGCAGGCGCACAAGCTCGGCACGGAACCGCTCGGCATCGCGCTGGGGGCAGACCCCGCGTGCGGACGGGAGATTCTGAACGCCAAAGCGCATTTTGTGCTCTATAAGCCGGTTTCGGAGGAGACGGCGAAGTCAGCGTTGCGAGCCGCGGCGCTGCTCTTGAGCCGGGAACGGCGCCGTGCGGTTCGCATTCCTGTGCAAGCTCCGGTTGCGATCACGCATTCGGACCAGCGGACGCTCGACGGCATTCTCCTGGACCTCTCGGAAACTGGAATGGATGTGCTGACGGCGGAGCCACAGGCCGTGGGCGCATCGTTCTCGTTTCATTTCCGCTTGCCGGATGGTTCCGTCGAGGTGAGCTCGACGGGACGGGTGGCGTGGGCCAATGCCAATGGGCAAACCGGAGTGCATTTCCTGGAGTTGGATGAGAGCACCAAGGAGCAACTGAAAAGTTGGCTGAAGGCGGCAACCACGATGCTGCCTTCCGAGTCCGCTGAAGCGTTAACGCAGTGTAAGCTGACCGATCTCAGCCTGGGCGGCTGCTACGTGGAAACCGACTCGCCGTTCCCCGAACAATCGATGATCGATCTGTGTCTGCAGACAGAAGGGCGCGAAGTTCATGCGGAGGCCATGGTGCGGGTGGTTCATCCCGGCTATGGCATGGGAGCCGAGTTCCCGTCGCGTACGGAGGAGCAACGAAACAAGGCTCTGGAAGTCATTGACTTTTTGCGCACCAGCGCGGGTACAACGCCCAAGCTCAGCATTTCTCCGGTTGCCCTGGTGGCCGACGTTAGCCAATTTGAATGCACGCCATCTGAGTGTGAATCGGCTAGTCCGGGAGCACCTGCCGAAGTGTGGGACGACCCGTTGCTGGAGCTGCTTCGAAGAGGCCCCTCGCTTTCGCAGAGCGAATTTCTCGCCGAACTGGGACGCCAGAGGAATCCTCAGGCGGTTGGATCGTCTGCATAGGCTTGCATTCTGCATTAGGTCTTTAGGCCTCAGGCCTTAGGTTGTTAGGCCTCAGGGCTTGTCCTTCCTTTCTGCTGTCGAAACACTCCCTCTGATTCCTTCCTGCGCTGCCAAGACCCAACACCGAAGACCCTAGGAATGTAAAAGCCTCCCGTGGCAGGTCGTGAGCGGAGAAACATCGGGCAGAGTCTTCGACTGGGCAGTACGGTGAGAGTGTGAGGAAGCGAGAGGCTTCTTGTCGTGGAGTTTGCCGAAGAGTTGAAGAACCCGACCCCGTCTCTGGTACGGGCCCCTCAAATCTTCGTGGTCTGTTCCACCTCAATGCGAGTACGGTACTCAATCTCCATTGCAAGATGATTTCAGCAGTATTAAATCTGAGTTAAAACCTGAGCGGGTTTCACGGTAGACTGTGGAAGTTTTCAGGTGTTGAAGTCTGGCTGTTGAATTCTGTGGCGAGCGAGGCGCGGTCTGGGCCAAGATTTGGCGGCAGTGTATTCACAGAAGGCTCTCAGCAAAGAGGCGGGCCCGCCGCTGTTCTGGGCGCCATTGCTGACCATCGCGGCCGCAACCTTGGCGGCGGAAATTCCTTTCTTCTTCCTCGGAACGCCTTCCGGGCACGACATCGACTTTCATCTTTATTCCTGGCTGGAAATTCTGGCGCAGTGGAAGCAGGGGATATGGCTTCCGCGCTGGGCGGCGCTGGCGCATTTCGGGTACGGTGAGCCGAGATTCGTGTTTTATCCGCCGGCATCGTGGACGCTGGGAGCCGCGCTCAGCGCGATCTTGCCGTGGACGCTCGTGCCTGCGGTGTACCTCTGGATCGTGCTGACTCTCGCCGGCGTGGCCATGTTTTTTCTGGCGCGGACATGGCTCCCGCGCCGCGATGCGATCTTTGCCGGCGCGTTGTATGCAGTCAATCCTTATCACCTGGTGATTGTTTACTGGCGCAGCGCATTCGCCGAATTGCTGGCGAGTTGTCTGGTGCCGCTGCTGTTTTTGTTTGTGCTGCGCGCAGTCGATGGAAAGCGGCGCGCATTTATTTTGCTCGCGTTGGTGCTGGCAGGGGCGTGGCTGACGAATGTTCCGGCAGCGGTGATGATCCACTATTCGTTCGCGTTGCTGATTGTCTTTTTCGCGGGGAAGAAGAGATCGCCGCGACTTTTGCTGGTGGGCGGAGGTGCGGTAGCGCTGGGAGCTTGCCTCGCAGCTTTCTATCTGTTGCCCGCAATCTATGAGCAAAGATGGGTCAACGTCGCGGCGGCGCTTTCGGCGGGATTGCGTCCGCAGGATAACTTTCTGTTTGCGCACACCACGGATGCAGATCACGACACGTTCAACCGAATTGTTTCGTGGTTAGCGGTCTTTGAGATCGCAGTGATCTTTGTCGCCGCCCTCCCCGGGAAGCTGGTGCGGAGCCTGCAGCGCGATCGGCTGGATGCCCTGTGGATCTGGGCAATGGTTTGCAGCGGCCTTCTGTTGCCACTAACGACGATTCTGTGGCGAATCCTGCCGAAGCTCGCGTTCATGCAGTTTCCCTGGCGATGGCTGCTGTGCCTCAGCATGATCTGCGCAATTCTGGTGAGCTTGGGCCTGCGGAGCTGGTGGGTGCGAGGCGCGGTATGCGCGTTATCTCTGTTGTTGATCGTTGTGGCCTGGCATCGCGTGCAGGCGCCGTGGTGGGACTCGGCGGCCGATCTGCGCGAGATTCAGGACAACATGGCCTCGGGCATCGGCTCCGAGGGCACGGACGAATACACGCCGCTGGGCGCTGATCCGACGGAGATCGATCAGGCTGCGCGCAATGCGACCGTCGTGGGGTCGGCGCGCACGGCGATTCACGTACTGCGCTGGGACGCGGAATCGAAGGTGCTGACGGCTGAGATGTCGGCTGCGGATCAACTGGCGTTGCGGCTGTTTCGATATCCGGCATGGCAGGTGCGCGTGAACGATCATGTCGTCGAGATGTACGCGCGCGCCGAAAACGGGCAAATGCTGGTTCCGGTGGGTGCGGGGATGAATCGCGTGGAGATCACGTTTGTAAGGACGTGGGATCGGACTGTGGGGGGATGGATTTCGGTGGCGAGCGTAATTGTTATTACTGTCATTTTGCTGGCAGGGCGGAAAAATAGTTCCGCGTGATCAAGATTTGCAAATGAATGATTCACCACAGGGGACGCAGAGGCTCACAGAGGAAGAATGCGACGGATTCTGATTGCTACCTCGAACGCGGGCAAGCTGCGGGACTTTGCGGGAGCGGCGGCCGCGCATGGGATCGAGATTGCCGGACTGCCGGCCTTCTCTTCCCTGCCCTCGGTCGTGGAAGACGGACTGACGTTCGAGGCCAACGCGCGCAAGAAGGCCGAAGCTTACAGCCGCTATTCGCCGGGAGAGATTGTGGTCGCCGATGATTCGGGGCTGGAGGTGGATGCGCTGAACGGGGCTCCGGGAGTGCATTCGGCGCGGTATGCGGCCAACCAGCCACACCTTGCTGACGAGAACACAGATGATCGGGCGAATAACGAGCGGGTGTTGCGTGAGCTGCAAGGCCTTCGGCCGGAGGAGCGCACGGGTCGATTCGTTTGCGTGCTGGCCGCGGCGCGGGATGGCGAAACGTTGGCGACGTTTTGCGGCGTGGCCGAGGGAATCATTCTTAATGCGCCGCGCGGGACGGATGGTTTTGGGTACGATCCGTTGTTCTATTTTCCGCAGATTGAAAAGACGTTCGCGGAATTGAGCGCGGAGGAAAAATCAAGATACAGTCATCGCGGCGCGGCTTTGCAGAAGTTTCTGGAGTGGTGCGAGCGGATCGGCCCCGGCTGATCATTTTGACATTTTGTGCCGATGCTGAAAGCCGTTGAGCTTGGCTCGATCGGACAGCCAGGGCGGCTGTCCCTACATTCAAGACGGTGCTGCTTTCCTTGACTTCCCTTCCCCGCGCGACCATAATAGTCGGTTCTTTTGTCATTGTGGACTTAATAAGGAGCTCTACGTGGCATCTGCAGCCAGTTCTCCTGCTCCCGCAATCCAGCAAGGCGTGGCTCCCCTGCGGGCGGGGCAGGGATATTCCTTCTTGCTGCGCCGGTTGCATTCGCTGACCGGCATCGTTCCCATCGGAGCATTTCTCCTCGAACACTACATTTCGAATTTTGAAGCGTTCAAAGGCCCCGAGGCCTACGGCGCGCAAGTTAAGTTTCTGAACAGCCTGCCGTTCGTCGTGGGACTGGAGTTGTTCTTCATCTGGATTCCGATTCTTTACCACGGTCTGTATGGACTGTGGATCTGGTATCGCGGCGACACCAACGTGGGCGCCTATCCCTGGACCGGCAACTGGATGTATACGGCGCAGCGCTGGACGGGCATTATCGCTTTCGTCTACATGATCCAGCACACTTACTATTTGCGCTTCACCGGCGTGCATCTGCCCGACCATCCGATGCAGTCATTTGCCAAGGTGCAGGCGGAATTCCAGAATCCGTGGATGGTCGCGTTCTATGCGGTGGCG
>Ga0187782_10002293_pt1 | contig 14092 bp, 13 predicted proteins | sample 0715_SJ02_MP15_2_FD_132454 | JGI IMG/M metagenome (GOLD analysis project Ga0187782, IMG submission 132454) | Tropical peat soil microbial communities from peatlands in Department of Meta, Colombia - 0715_SJ02_MP15_20_MG | ecosystem: Environmental > Terrestrial > Soil > Wetlands > Peat | place...
CACTCTGATCGAAGACAGCGGCTTGAGCCAGTGCCAAGCGTTGCTGCACGCCTTGGATCGGCTCGGGGACAGATTTGCCTTGGTTTTCACGATGCCCAATGCAGATCCCGGCGGGCGGAGGCTGGTGCGTGAGATCGAAGCCTTTGTATCCGGCCGGCCGCATGCCCGCGCCTACACCTCGCTTGGTCGACAACTTTACCTCAGCACAATGGCGCAGGTAGACGCAGTGATAGGTAACTCCTCCAGTGGCCTGTACGAGGCACCGACGCTTAAGCGAGCCACGGTCAATGTCGGCGATCGCCAGGAAGGCAGGATCACAGCGGAGTCGGTGCTGAGCTGTGAAGCCGAGTCCGGACAGATCATTAGGGCAATCGAAAATGCAATCAAGCTGGACTGCTCGGCGGTAGTCAACCCCTACGGTGACGGGCGAGCTGGCGAGCGGATCGTGACCGAGCTCCTCCGGTCCCGCGGTTACGCGAGCCTCGTGAAGAAGAGGTTCCATGACCTCCGTTTCTAAACAGGCACACAGCCGAGTGTACGTCATTGCTGAGGCCGGAGTGTGTCACAACGGCTCGCTGGAACTGGCGCGCCGTATGGTGGACGCGGCACGCCGTGCGGGTGCGGACGCGGTTAAGTTCCAGAGTTTCCGAGCAGTCGAGATGGTGTGCAGGACGGCGCCGAAGGCCGCCTACCAGCTAGAGACCACTGCACAGGACGAGACACAGTTCGACATGCTGCGGCGGTTGGAACTGGATGAGGCAAGCCATGCTGTGCTTGCCCGCCACTGCCGCGAAAATGGCATTGAGTTCCTCTCTACGCCTTTCGATCTCGTGAGCCTGGGACTCTTGACCGAAAGGATAGGAGTGCAGCGTATCAAGCTCGCATCTTCGGAGATCACCAACGCTCCCCTGCTGCTGGCGGCGGCCCGAACGAGGAGGTCGGTAATCCTGTCGACAGGAATGAGCGCGCTCGCCGAGGTAAAGACCGCGCTCGGCGTCCTGGCGTTCGGCTATGTCCGGCCGGTGTCTGTGCTGCCATCGGTGCGTTCCTTCGAGGATACCTACTGGTCATCGGAAGGGCAGGCGGCCTTGCTAAAGAACGTCACGCTGCTACATTGCACCAGCGAATATCCAGCCAGGTTCGAAGACGTGAACCTGCGAGCGATGCAAACGCTGCGTGAGGCGTTCGGACTCCCCACGGGTATTTCCGACCACACACCGGGGAGTACCGTACCCGTAGCAGCGGTGGCACTGGGGGCTGTCGTCGTCGAGAAACACTTCACGCTCGACCGGGAGTTGTCCGGTCCAGACCACAATGTCGCCTTAACTCCAGACGAACTCACTGCCATGGTCCGCGGAGTTCGCGAGGTGGAAGCTGCACTCGGCTCACCAATTAAGTCGGCCGCCGAAGGGGAGCTGGAAGTGCAGAAGGTTGCGCGCAAAAGCCTGGTCGCTGCGCGTCCCATTGTGCGGGGGGAGGTTTTCAGCGAACAAAACCTGGGCGTGAAGCGGCCCGGGAGCGGCGTTTCCCCGCTCTCTTACTGGGAGACCTTGGGGAAGGTGGCCGACCGGGATTATCAGTCCGATGAACTCATAGTCTTGTGAGTGCACCAATCATCATCGTTGGAGCGGGCGGGCACGCGCGCGTCCTGATTGATGCCCTGCGGGCGCTTCGGCGCGATGTGGTTGGACTGGTTGACGTGGATCCCGCGTCCCATAGCAAGGCCGTGCTTGACATTCCGGTCTTGGGGGGGGATGAGGTGGTTCTGCAATACCCGAGGAGCGCGGTCGAACTAGTTAATGGTGTGGGCTCGACCGGCTCAACCTTACGACGACGGCGACTGTTCGAAAGCTTCAAGGACCACGGCTTCGATTTCGCGATCGTGGCGCATCCAAACGCCCAGATAGCATGGAAGGTAGAACTTTGCGAGGGAGCGCAGGTGTTCGCGGGAGCGGTGGTACAAGTGGGCTCGATCGTCGGGCGCAATGCCATCATTAACTCCAACGCCACCGTTGACCACAATTGCCATGTAGGCGCTCACGTGCACGTCGCTCCGGGCGCCACCTTGTGCGGTGATGTGCGCGTGGGCGACGGCGCCCACGTAGGGGCGGCCGCCTGCGTGCTGCAGGGCGTCGAGCTGGGGGCGGAGTGCGTGGTAGGTGCGGGAGCAGTGGTTCTCAAGGACGTTCCCCCTGGGCACCGAGTGGCGGGAGTCCCGGCAAGGGAGCTGCACACGTGACCGCCTGGCGTTCCTGCTGTGTCCGGCCCAACAGTTCCATCCGCGAAACTCTGACGCGAATTGACGAGAGTTCGCTGCAGATCGCGCTAGTGGTGGACGCAGACGGCCGGCTGCTGGGCACGGTGACTGATGGCGACGTGCGGCGCGGCATCCTGCACGGCATCTCGATGGAGGAGTGCGTACTCCGCGTGATGAACCCGGCGCCGACCGTGGCAAGTAGCGACGACACGCGCCAGCGCAGGCTGATGCTGATGCAGAGCCGGACCATCCGCCACCTCCCCTTGTTGGGTGAGGCCGGGCGGCTGGTGGGCATGGAAGTGCTGGAGGATCTGCTCAAGCCGCCCAGGCGCGACAACCTGGTGCTGCTCATGGCGGGGGGACTGGGCACGCGGCTCAGCCCACTTACGGACGCCTGCCCCAAGCCAATGCTGCCCGTGGCTGGCCGCCCCATGCTGGAGATCATCCTGCTGAACTTTGTCCAGCATGGTTTCCACCACTTCTGCATCTCGGTTCACTACAGGGCTTCGGCCGTCACCGAATATTTCGGCAATGGCGCGCGCTGGGGCGTAAGCATTGACTACATCCACGAAGTCGACCAGCTAGGAACGGCGGGCGCGCTGGCACTGCTTCCCGAGATCCCGCGCGAAGCCGTGCTAGTGATGAACGGCGATGTGCTTTCCACCGTTAACTTGAGCCAGCTTCTCGACTTTCATTTGCACGAGCATGCACTGGCCACGATGTGCGTGCGCGAATATGAATTCCAGGTGCCTTACGGCGTTATCAGGCTCAACGGGCACGAGGTGTTGGCCATCGAGGAGAAACCGGTGCAGCGGCATTTCGTGAATGCTGGTATCTACGCGCTCGAACCCGAGGCAGTGAAACTGGTGCCACGTAATTCCTACCTGGATATGACCACGCTTTTCGCCACCCTGGTAGAGAAGGAGAAGCGGGTGGCCGTGTTCCCCGTGCGCGAATACTGGATGGACGTGGGACGGCCTGCTGACCTCCAGAAGGCCAATGGCGACTTCGGTGAGGGGTTGCAGTGATCGCCGGCAAGCGGGTGTTGGCTGTGGTGACGGCACGCGGAGGCTCTAAGGGCGTACCGCGCAAGAACCTGCGGGAAGCCGGAGGCAGGCCGCTGCTGGGCTGGTCCATTGCCGCCGGACAGGCCTCGCGTTACATAGACCGGCTCGTACTTTCCTCGGAAGACCACGAAATCATGGCGGCCGCCCTGCGCTTGGGTTGCGAAGTGCCTTTCGTGCGTCCGCCGGAGCTCGCTGCCGACGACACGCCCAGCATCGAGCCCGTGCTGCACGCTCTGGGACAGTTGCCCGGGTATAACTACGTCGTGCTTCTGCAGCCTACTTCTCCATTGCGCACTTCCGAAGACATCGACCGCTGCCTGGAGCTGTGCGAACAGCAGGGGGCGCCGGCGTGCGTCAGCGTCCGCCGCAGCCGCGAAAATCCCTATTGGACTTTTCGCATCGGGCCGGACGGCTACATGTCTCCCGTGGTCGGCAACGGAAACCACAGCGGGCGGCGGCAGGACTATCCCATTTTTTTCGTGCTCAACGGCGCAGTGTACGTCGCCCGGCCGGATTGGCTGAAGCGGACGCGCTCATTCGTGGCCGCCGACACCATCGCCTACGTTATGCCCGAGGAACGTTCGCTCGACATCGACGAGGAAAAGGACTTTCAACATTTCATCTCCTTAGCAGGAGGTTAGCTAAGTGGCGCGGCCAACTTTACGATCCGTCAGGGCCTGGCGCTCACCGTCGGCTTGCGACATGAACGTTGGGACCTTCCTGCCTTCGCGGTTGCGCCACAGCGGAGTGCTTTTGCTTCGTTCACAACGGCAGCTGACTGAAATCTTTCTACTTCCTTTGAGTCAATCCGCCGGTCAAGAAACTAGTGAGAACTGTCGTCCTGAGGGAGCGCGACCGAAGGACCTGCTTTAATTAACCTGTTTGTCTAATCGATGCAAAGAAGCCTTCTAAAGGGGGTCGCTGTGAGTGCGCACGAGTTGCTGGTGCGAAGGTCGGTCACAATTCCAACCCCTTTAGGCTTCCGTTTCGTACTGTCTCCAGGGGATCCCAAGAGTTTGAAAATGGCCAGCGGCTTCTATGAGCGAGAGGATGTCGCGCTGTTTCGTAGGTTGCATCTGCAGGATGGCTGGGTGCTTGATATCGGAGCTAACATAGGTTTCTTTTCGCTTCTCTTCGCAAAGACGTGGCCGGATTGCAAAGTTTGTGCCATAGAGCCTAATGCGTACGCTGTTGGCAGGTTGAAGGAAAACCTCAGCGTGAATGCAGGACTATCCAGACGTATTCAACTTGAGCAGTGCGCGCTAGGAGCGAGTGCGGACTGGGTAGATCTAGTCGCGTACCCTGGCGCGCGTGGTCATGCGTGGGGGCGTATTGGAATAGAACCGAAACCCGAAATGCTAAAGCAGCGAGTTTTGCAACGCCGGCTTGACGATGTGGTTCCCAAGGAACATAACGTCTTGCTGCTGAAGATTGACGTCGAAGGATATGAGCTCGATGTTCTCAAGGGTGCGATGGGAATCATTGAGCGCCGCCAACCCATAATAGTATTGGAATGTTCCCTCTCGTTTCTAATTGAAAAGCCAGGGGCATACCAAGAACTGTTGTCGATTGCGCGGGCGAATGGCTACCGAATCATGGTTGCTGACAGGGGGAAGAGGCTCGTCCCTTACGAGTGGCCCTTTGCTAGAGTTTTCAACATGTGGTGGCTCCCTCAACGACATCACACTGCCAGTTTGTCGGCTGCCGACTGAACGAGACTGAGGACAGAGAACACCGTCCTGGAGTACCCAGCAGTCCGACTGTACTCGGCTGATTTCCCTATCTGTGGAGGCCTCCGGCCGAAGAATTCGTCAGCAGTAAGAACGAACCGGAGAAAGGCAGAAGTGGGTTCGGTCCGATGAGCGCACTCGCGCACGTCTTCGTGCATTTGGTTCCTCGCCATGATGATCCCTTCGACGGCATCCGCAAGCAGCTTGCCTGTGCGCCCGAACGTCACGCAATCTGCGAGCTCAGGCTTTCAAGCGAAGCCTACGAGTGCGTCCGCAGGGTGGAGTATTCATTTCGCAGGCGTTGGCGCTTTCTTTACTACACACAGGTCTTTCGGGAACTAGAGACCGCACTGGAGAAAGCGCTCAGCAGCTCACAGACGGCGGTGGTTTATCTACCTGAGGAGGGGGTATGGGCTGAATTCCTGCGCAGTTTCCGGCGGCGGTGGCCGCGCGCCTTCCTGACTGTCAATGTGCAGCACGGGTTCGGTTACCTGGTGCGACCTCGCGGTACCCTGGTTCGTCGCGTCGTGAATGCTGCAAGCAGCACTCTGTTCGGTTTCCCCATTTTCGGAATGGGTTCGTTTGGAGGAGTGGGCGCCGGTGTGTTCGACGTGTATCTGACCTACGACGGAGCCGCTGCTGCTTTTGTCACCCGCCAGATCGGTGATTTGGCTTTTGCTTGCCCCGAGGTCATCAAACACGCCTTCCTTACGCGCGCGCATAGAGAGCGGGAGCAGGCGCGGAGCAGCGGCCAAGACTGCGAGCAGGTCGTCTTTGCCATGCAACCGAATACCGGGGGCATGTTCAACCGCATCCGCTTCACCTCGCTGCAGACCATGGAGCACTTGCGCCCGCTGGCCAGACTGTTGCTGGAAAGGTACCGCCGTCGACTGAAGCTACGTCTTCATCCCGGGATGGACCGGGAACGGGCGTTGCAGGAGTTCCGGCGCAGCGGTCTCGCCGAGCTGGCCGACATCGATGAAAACCGAGACCTCGCTGCTACGCTGGCGCGCTGCTCGCTGGTCCTCTCTTACGACAGCACGGTCCTGTGGGAGGCGCTTCTGCTGGGAGTGACTCCCGTCTCGGTGCAGGGCCCCTGCTTCCGCGGCGATCTCGGCTTTCCTCACGAGGTGCTGCAGATCGATGACGGACTCCCCGCCGCCCTGGAAGGGCTGTTTGCAGCCGCGGCGGCCGGAAAGTACGCGCTCTCTAACTACGGGCAATCGCTGGATTGGGAGCAAGTGGTGAGCCGCCTGGTGAAGGAGCGGCTTTTCGATGTCAGCGCCGACTTAAGCCGGGCCACCACCGTCCGCTTCCGACGTGCGACTTGAGGTCGGCGGAGTCACAGCGGGGTGAACACGCTGCTTTTCGTAGACGGGGCTACGACGGGGTGATGGCCCGGCTGTTGGCGAATATAGCGAGCTCGATGCTGTTCCAACTAGAGCAGGTGGCGTCTAGCGCTGAATTTCAGCGACGGCATCTGCGGGCTGAGAACCTCGGTCTCAGGTTATCAGCGATCATAATATTGTGAGTAATTCTGCTGGAGATTATCTGAGCGCGGACGCTTTAGCTGCTGAGCGGGTATCGCTGCAGCCGTCTAGCCTACAACCGTGGGTACCCTTCACCGTGTTTTTTCTGCTGATGCAGGGCGTCGGTTGGATCCCAGAGACACTGCTGAAGATTCCGGCACTATATTCCGTCAGCCTGGGTGAGTTGTCGCTGGCGCTCGCAGTGGTTCTCAATTGGCGAGCTGTGTTTGGGCGGCTCGTGCAGCCGAGGTCTAGGACCGCCCTAGACATCCTGGTGTTGGTCATCTTGGCAGGCGTTTGTCTGAACATGGTGCGGAACGTCTTTGAAGGGTATCCCCTCCTGGAGGTGCTCCGGAACGCCCGCCGGATGTTCTACTACTTGTTCTTCTTTATGCTCGTCGCTTCCATCCACGATCGGCGGTCTCTCGTGAAGGCCATCGACATCTTTACCGTGCTGTTCATGGTTGGAGCCGCCTCCTATTTAGTGACCGCAATATGGAAAGTGCCGCTGGCATCGACGGTGAGTGATTTCGCGCCAGGAGATGATCGCCAACGCGTCTACCACGTCATCTTTCAAATGGCGATCGTGGTTGGGTTCGTGCACTTCGCATTACCCCTGACGGGCGTGCGGCAGCGGTTTGGAGTTCCATCCTGGGCGGCCTTCACCACGGCATCCCTCCTCGTCTACCTTTCGTATTACAGGACCTACTATGTCACCTATCCTCTTGGCTTGCTGGTCATCGCCGCAGCAGCCGGGGGGGCACGGGTACGCGCGCTGCTGCGCACCGGTGCGATGGTCATGGTCGTCTTGGGCGCACTCACCTTGGTCGGCGCCACGGATGCAACAATCGAGCGCGTGCGAAGCCTAGGAGACGAGGTCAGCGAGCTGAGCGGGACTTTCGCTCTGCGCATTATCATTTGGAAGGTTCGATACGACACGATTCCAAGCATTAACCCGCTGTTTGGCGCGGGGTTCATTTGGGAGCACGATCCGGACCGCACCGTGGAGGAGGTGATTCTAGATCCCCTCATTCCGGCCAACGATAACGGTTATGCGGCAGCATTAGTGGTGCTCGGGTTCGCGGGTATTGGTTTGTTTGTCCTGCTGTACTTGGCGGCGTTTTGGGTGGCGGCCAGTCACCTCCGCGGCCATCCGCCTGCACTCGAACGAGCGCTTTCGCTCGCTTTGCTTGGCCTAGGATTGTATGTGTTGGTGAACAGCATTGGCCTGGACAATTTTTGCTGGCCGTTCGCAGTGCTCCCGAACTTAATACTTCTTGGGACTGTCAATGCTGCGGTGTTACTGGGGCGGAAACGCACGAAGTGGGACCAGAACCCGGGTCTCAAGGTGGCGGGGTCGCTAGTTGCATGAGTGTGACGTCCACGCGGTCCAAGGTGATCGTTACAGTGACGGGATCGTACATCGCAACGGCGATGAATATTGTCACGGCCTACATCTCTCTCTTAGTGCTTGGCCCCGAACTGATCGGGCTGTACCAAGCGTTCCTTCTGATCAGAAACTACGCCGTCTACGCAAACCTCGGAGAGGTAGAATCGATTCGCAAACAAGGCGCAATTCTGTGGGCGCGCGGGGAGCATGACGAGCTCCAGCAGTATCAGGACCAGACCCTGACAGTTGCCCTACTCACCATTTGCGTCGTCGTCGCGACGATTGGTGTTGTCGGCGTTGTGCAGCTCAAGCCCACCGGCCTCAAGGCACTCACGTTCGCAACCGTCCTGGTTCTGTTTGGCATTCAATACGTTGACAACGCTTTCGAAAACTGCCTATCGGCGCGAAATGAGTTCGAACTCCGGGCCCGCGGCGGCATCCTTTACGCGGCTGTAGCATTGGTCTCGTTGCTGCTGATTCTGCCGTTCCACTATGTTGGCTTCCTGCTTGGCCGAGTCGTTGCTGGCATCGTGGCTGTGCTGTATTTTCACCGCGTTCTCCATTACCGCGTTCGGCTGACCCGCCACATCACGGAGTTCCGGACGATGGTGAAGACCGGCTTGCCGATGTCGATTATCGGTTTCCTGTTGGCCTATTTTGTCACTGCAGACCGGCTGGTCGTAGTGCATCGCCTCGGTACCCTTCAAATGGGCATCTACAGCATCGTCCCGATGATCGGCGTTCCGCTTGCGCTCTTCGTGCAGGGAACGTCAACCGTGTTATTCACGCGTTCATCTCATTTGCTGGGGACTCGCACGAGTTTGAAAGCGATTGTGGAGGATGCGGCTGTATTCACGCGGAGCGGGGACCGGTTCGCGCCGCAGCTTGTGTGCGTGCTGATCTTCTTTCTACCCTTGGTCATTACCTTAATGTTGCCGCGTTACGAGGGCGCGATCGCAGCCGCTCAGATCGCGGTGCTGGGGTATTGTTTTTATGGAATGGCTTCTCCCTTTGCCAACCTGTTTATCGTGCTTGATCGCCCACGACTGTTCGTTGCTATTCTGCTTGCATCCGGCTCGGCGATTGTCGTGCTTGGCAACGTTGGGGTCGCGGCTGGACATGGACTGGCCGGTGTAGCAGTGGGTAGTGCCGTGGGTTGCTTCGTTTATTCGCTATCGACGATGTACTTCCCGTTGCGCTGGGCCGGTCACGGGATCGTTGACACGCTTGGTTTGCTTGTTCGACAGATTCAGTACACGCTCACGTTCATGGGCCTTGCTGCGGTGATCCTATTGATCATCCGGGCTTTCGCCGTCAGATGGGTCCTGGTGAGCACGATTGTAGGCGTCGTCTTTGCAATCGGCTCGGCACCGACGCTTGCGCGGGTTCTGCGGAAGGCAGTCCAGTATTCTAGCGGGCTGAGTTTGCCAGGAAAGGCAGCGGTACCTTCGTCAGCTCTTGAGATCACTACCTTGCAACCGGGCAGCGTGTGTGGGACGGACGTAACGGCTCGACCAACAAGTGGGCTAACATGAGGCCGTCGGAAAGCTTCGGGGCCCTCCCCCCGATGGATGTAGTCATCTGCACCCTCAACTCCGAACACTCCATCGAAGCATGTATCGAAAGTGTTCTGCGAGAGCTTGCGGCGCAGCGCATTCACATCGTGGACGGAGGCTCAACAGACGCCACACTCGATATCGTTCACCGCTTCCCCCAGGTCACGGTGCACCTGCGGCCAAACCTAACGCTGGGCCAAAGCCGCGCGTTTTCCTTCACCCTACCCCAGACTGATTGGTTTCTTCAGATTGACTCCGACGTCGTATTGCGGGAAGGCTGGGCCAAGGTGGCCGCTGAGCATTTCGGGCGCGCCGATGTGCTGGAGTTCGGCACTGTGAACCATTGGGAGTTCCTGAACCCCCCGCCCGAAGCTGTGGGGACGCGGACATATGAGCATCGCGCTTTCTTCTTCGCAAATGTGATGCGTACGGAAGCGGTGCGTGCCATCAATCTCGATTTCCCGCCGCTGCAGAATTGGGAGGAAGAACTCACGCGCCGGCGCATGAGCGAGCGGGGGTTTTCGTGGCTCAAGACCGGAATCACCCACGCGGATCACTGCTCTCGGCCGGTTCGGTACCAAGGGCGGTCCATCGTCAAGCTGGTTCGAGCGCGCCCGTTTCCGGCCTTTGCCCACTTCGATCATGGGAGAGTGGACGGACTCACAGGCGTTGGGTCGCTTCGTGCTTTACTCACGTTGCTTCGCCTGATGGCGGCAACTCTATTCGGGCCCCTGCTTTGGGTTCTCAGTTCGATCGGCAATCCCTTCTCCGCCGCTGGCGCTTACTTGCGGGGCTATTCTGCCGGCCGCTGGAGACGTTCGGCGTAGCTCGCGTCCAAATCGTCGGCCCAGACTTTCTTGCCGAGCAACAAGGGCCGGAGCTATCGAGAACAAGACACATGTGCACTCCAACTAGACGCAACGAAGGTCCCCTGAACGTGGTGGTCACGGGCGGCGCCGGCTACGTGGGCTCGGTGGCGGCGCGCGAACTGCTGTGCCGCGGGCATCGCGTGACTGTGCTCGATTCCTTGATGTACGGCGGGCGCTCGCTACTGGGCCTGTATGGCGAGGGGTTCCGCTTCTGTTACGCCGACATCCGCGATGCCGACGCTGTCAGCGCTGCGCTCGTTGATGCGGACGCAGTGGTTCATTTGGCGGCCATCGTGGGCGACCCGGCCTGCGCGCGACAGCCTGAGTTGGCGCGCCAGGTCAATCTGGGTGCCTCTCTGCAACTGCTGGATTTGTGCCGGCGCAAGCGTGTGCGGCGGCTAGTCTTCGCTTCCACCTGCAGCAACTACGGTCGCTTGCCAGATCCTTCCCGATTGGCCACGGAAGACACCGCACTTGCGCCTGTCTCCCTTTACGCAGAGAGCAAGGTCGCAGTAGAAAAGGAGCTATTGGGCGGCAGTCACACCGCTCCTCCCGAGGTGACGGTACTGCGCTTCGCCACGGTTTTCGGCCTCTCCCCGCGCCCGCGCTTTGACTTGACGGTCAACGAGTTCACCGCAGAGTTGGTGACCGCGCGCAAGCTGGTGGTATTCGGGGAACAGTTCTGGCGGCCCTACATTCACGTGCGCGATGTCGCCCGCGCGTTGGCGCTCGCAGTGGAGTCGCCTGCGCCCAAGCTACCCGGGGAAGTGTTCAACGTTGGCGACACTGGCCAGAACTATCAGAAAAGGCAGATTGTGGAGCTGGTCAGCCGCCACATCGGCGGCCAGATGGATATCCAGTATGTCCACCGCGACGAAGACCCGCGCGACTACCGCGTCTGTTTTGACAAGATCCAGTCGCAGCTCGGCTTCGGCATCACTGCCACTGTGGAGGACGGCATCCGCGAAATCATTAGTGCCCTCCACCACGGGGTCATAACCGACCCTCAAAATCCGGCATACCGCAACTGAAACGGAATTCCCGCATCAGGAAAGACATATCCATCATGGACACGGATCACCCCACTGCCATCAGCGATCCTGCCCAAGCCGCGCGCAACATTCCCCTCGCCATACCGCACTTCGCGGGCAATGAGTGGAAGTACGTCAAAGAGTGCCTGGATACAGGGTGGGTCTCTTCGGTCGGCCCATTCGTCACTCGCTTCGAACAGATGTTGGCCCAGCGCGTGGGCACTGTCGAAGCGGTGGCCACCACCAGTGGTACCGCGGCGCTGCACCTAGCGCAGCTGGTGGCGGGACATCAAGCAAACGAAGAAGTTCTCGTACCCGCGCTCACCTTCATCGCCCCCGCCAACACCGTGCGCTACCTAGGCGCCGTGCCGGTGTTCATAGACGTCGAGCCTGAGTACTGGCAGATGGATGTGGGCCGAGCCATCGAGTTCTTAGACAGTTGCTTGTGGCGCAATCAGTCGCTGATCAACAAGGAGACGGGGCGGCGGGTGGTGGGTATTCTACCCGTGCACCTTCTCGGCCACCCGGTGGACATGACGCCCCTGCTGGAGAGGGCGCGCCAATACAAGCTGACTGTCATCGAGGATGCCACCGAGAGCCTTGGGGCTCTCTACAAGGGAGTGCCCGTAGGCAGGCTCGGTGACGCCGCCTGTTTCAGCTTTAACGGCAACAAAATCATCACCACGGGCGGAGGCGGGATGTTTACGAGTGACAACACCGCTTGGTGCCAGCGCGCTCGCTATCTCAGCACCCAGGCGAAAGACGACGAGGTGGAGTATCTCCACAACAATGTGGGCTTCAATTACCGGCTCACGAACGTGCAGGCAGCGCTCGGATGTGCTCAACTGGAACACCTCGACCTGTGCATTGCTGCGAAGCGCCGCATTGCGGCGGAATATGAGCGCCCGTTAGCTGACGTCCCTGGCATCCGACCGATGAAGGAAGCGCCTTGGGCTTTCAGCACTTTTTGGCTTTACACAGTTTTGGTGGACGAAAGCGCCTACGGTCTCAGCAGTCGCGACTTGATGCGCAAGTTGGCGGCGGCGGGCGTCCAGACACGGCCCCTGTGGCAACCTTTGCACCTTAGTCCAGCCCATGCGCGCAGTCTCGTCCTGGGCGGCGAAGTGGCCGAGAACCTCTACCGTTGCGGACTGAGCCTGCCCTGCTCTGTGGCGCTGGCGCTCGAGGACGTCGGCCACGTGGCTGAGTTGATTCGCAGTTTTCATCGGCCGACGCAGGTTGCGGTTGCCACGGAGTTGACGTCGGGCTAGACCGCGAGCGCGCTGCGCGCAGTAGAAGTGTGCTAGCGCGCGAACGAAATGTACTTCTGTCTGCGTCTCCTGAAATGAACGGATTTACTCGCTGTCCCAACGGGACCCACTAGGAAACTCGATTGCCGCTTGCTTCACCCATCAAAAAGATACCCGTTTATGCCCCCGTCATCGACGAGCAGGACATGCGTTACGTTGCCGACGCATTGAAGGTGGGCGACGTGTCGGGCACGGGGGGAGAATACCTGGAACGTTTCGAAGCTGGTTTTGCGAGTTATTGCTCATGTCGACATGGGGTGACTACGAGTAGCGGTACGAGTGCGTTGCACCTTGCGCTGGCAGCCTTGGGGATTGGCCCCGGCGATGAAGTACTCGTCTCGACTTTTACGAATATGGCGACTTTTTTTGCCGCCGTCTATACAGGAGCACGCCCGGTTCCCATCGACATCGAGTCCGACACTTGGAATCTCGATCCCCGGCAGATCGAAAGCAAGATCACTTCCCGGACAAGAGCGATCCTTGTGGTTCATATTTATGGGCATCCGGTGGATATGGATCCCGTGCTGGAGGTGGCTCGGCGTCACCATTTGGCGGTGATTGAAGATGCCGCGGAAGCGCACGGGGCACTGTATAAGGGACGCAAAGCAGGCTCGCTGGGGGATATTGCTTGTTTCAGTTTTTATGCAAACAAAATCCTGACCACCGGCGAGGGGGGCATGGTTACGACTAGCCGTGACGATCTTGCCGCCCGCGCCCGTCTCTTGCGGGGATTAGCCTACGGGAAGCAGCAGCGATTCATGCACCGCGATGTCGGCTTCAATTACAGGCTCACTAACCTGCAGGCAGCGTTGGGATGCGCGCAACTCCAAAAAATTGATTCCGTGATCGCAGCCAAGCGGCGCGTCGCCAGCCTCTACGACCAGGGTCTGGCTAGTACACCCGGTCTCCAGTGCCCGGTGGAAAAGCCGTATGCGCGCAGCGTTTACTGGATGTACCACGTTGTGCTCGGTGAGCCGCTCAGGGGGCGGAGGGAGAAGCTGCTAGGATGGCTGGCTCAACGGGGCATCGAAACGCGCGAGGCGTTTATCCCGTATAACATGCAGCAAATATTTATCGACCGTGGGTGGACCAGAAAGGAGGAATGCCCGGTCGCAAATGAGGTGGCCCAAAACGGCTTCTACCTCCCCTCTTCGCCGCGCCTGAGCGAAGAAGACATCCATAGCATCACGGCAGCGCTTCGAGAGGCGATTTCCAACATCTAGCTCCCCTTGGATCCAGGACGGAAGTACACCCCATGAGAAAAAGAACAGCGTTTATCACCGGCGTGACCGGTCAAGACGGGACTTATCTGTCCGCGTTTCTGCTGCAGAAGGGCTACAAGGTATTCGGGAC
>Ga0187782_10002294_pt1 | contig 14090 bp, 17 predicted proteins | sample 0715_SJ02_MP15_2_FD_132454 | JGI IMG/M metagenome (GOLD analysis project Ga0187782, IMG submission 132454) | Tropical peat soil microbial communities from peatlands in Department of Meta, Colombia - 0715_SJ02_MP15_20_MG | ecosystem: Environmental > Terrestrial > Soil > Wetlands > Peat | place...
ACCACAACGCTTGTGGTCCACCGCGGCGTGGGGAGCACGGACGTGCGGGGCTTTATGGTGAATGGCGATACCTACACGACAACGGCCACGCGCCCGGACGCCCCGAGGATCACGCTCCGGATCAAACAGGGCGTAGGATCGGTCAGGATCGAGGCGGTGTAACCGGGATGGCAGTTCCCGTAAACCGTTATGGGGGGAAAGCACCATTGTACCCCGCAGCAGGACCAGTGGTACCGCAACCGGGCACCAGAAATGAACGATTGATCCGGAAAAAACAAACGGGAGCCGGTCCCGGCTCCCGGTACACTCCAAAGGCATTACCATGACAGACGATTCACCGGGAAATGGCAGCACAGCTGCAGGAATGCCGTACAGCGCACGGCCGGCAGGTGCAGCGGATGGGCCCGGCCCGCAGGCGATCATCCGGATCGAGCACCTCTCGAAAGTATTTGCCGGCAAAACAAAGACGGTGACCGCGGTAAACGATGTCTCGTTCGAGGTCATGCATGGCGAGATCTTCGGGCTTCTGGGGTCAAACGGTGCAGGAAAAAGCACGCTCATCCGGATCCTTACCACGCTTCTTTCGCCCACCTCGGGGAAAGCCACGGTCAACAGTTATGATGTGACAAAAGACCCGGAAAAGATCCGCGGGATCATCGGGGTCTGCCCGCAGAACTACACAAGCGATCTCGAACTCACCGCGTACGATAACCTGGAGTTCTACGGCAAACTCCAGGACGTCCCGGCGGCCATCCTCCCCGCCCGGATCCGGGAACTGCTCGAAATGGCCGGCCTTTCCGACAGGGCAAATTCGCCGGTAGGCACGTTCTCGGGAGGCATGAAGCGGAAACTTGAGATCGTGCGGGCGTTCATCCATAAGCCGCTCATCCTTTTTTTAGACGAACCCACCATCGGCCTTGACCCGGATGCCCGCCGGGAGGTCTGGCAGCAGATCATGATGCTCAACCGCGAACACACCACGATCATCCTGACCACCCACTACATGGACGAGGCAGAAAAGCTCTGCGACCGGATCACGTTCGTGGACCACGGGAAAGTGATCGCGCTTGACACCCTGGAAAACTTAAGGAAACTCATCCCCGCCGGGGACCTTATCGAGATCGGCGTGGACCGCATGGACGTGCAGGCAGAAGAGGCGCTCCGCGGGGTACCGCTGGTCAACGCGGTCTCGGTAGTTGAGCACAAGGTCACCATCTCGGCCACAAACGGCAGCGAGGCGATCCTGTCCATCCTTGCCGTGTTCGAACAGTACCGCATCCCCGTGATCTCGCTTTCCATCCGCTCGCCCTCGCTTGAAGACATCTTCATCTACCTTACCGGAAGCGGTCTCGACACCGGCAATACAAACGGCGGCGGCCCGCCGGGCGGGAGGCAGAGTGCATGAGCGGAAACGCCTTTGCCATATTCAAACGGGACTTCAGGAAATTCTTAAGCAACCCGGCCATGATCGTCATGACCCTCTTTATCCCGATCATGTACCTCGTGGTCTTCGGGAATGCCATGGGCGGGACCATCAGCCATATCCCGGTCGGCGTTGTCCAGGAAGTCCCGCCGTACAACGACACGCCGCTCTTTACCGAAGCATCGTACCAGCTCAACCATATCAGCCAGGGCAACAGCAATGATGCGGAAAAACTCCTTGACGTGACCATTTACACCGACGAGGATGCGGCTAAACGGGATCTTTTGGACGGGAAGATATCGGCGATCATCGTCTTCCCGTCATCGGTCTCGAACGATAATACCGTCCGGGTCTATGTGGACAGTTCGGATTCGGTGACCCCGCCGCTTGTCCAGGGGGCGGTGACCGCGATCCTCCAGCAGCTCGGGGCCGCAAATCCCATCGAGGTTGACAAGATCTACGGTAACATCACCTACCTCCAGTTCTTCGGCGTGGGCGTGATCATGATGGCCATCTTTTCTGCAACCATGTTCGGCGGGGGCATGGCGCTGATCCGCGACCGGGAGAACGGCATTCACGAGGGTTACCTGGTCACCCCGGTAAAAAGGTCCAGCATCGTTCTTGGGATGATCTTCAGCGGCACGGTGAGGGCATCCCTTGCCGGCATTACCATATTCTGGATTGATCTTCTGATCACCGGCATTGCCCTCCAGAGTTTTACCGACTTTTTGCTCGTGCTCCTGGTTATCCTGATAGCGTCCATCGGCGTAACCAGTTTTGTCGTTTCCCTTGCATCCCGGTTTACCGCCCAGCAGGAATACATGTCCCTGATCGCGTTTTTTAACATGATCCTGTTTCTGACCTCGGGGGCGTTCTACCCGGTGCTCGGCATGCCCGGCTGGCTGCGCTGGATAACCACGATCAACCCTGAGTACTATGGCATCCAGGCGCTCAGGGGAATTGTCCTGCGCAACCAGGGGATTGGCGTGATCGGGCCGGATCTTTTGGCCCTGCTCATCTTCTCGGCGGTCATGATCGTCCTTGGGATTGTCACGTTCCGGAGGACACTGGAGTAAGGAGGAAAAAACGATGGTCCGCGAAAATGTCACGGAAGGATCCGGCAGGAAGGGAAAAACACGGGAGAGAAGTGTGAGAACATGAGAACCATCATCTACTATTTCACCGGCACGGGAAACTCCCTTGCCGCGGCAAAAAGGATCGCTGCAGACCTGGGGGACTGCGAACTCGTACCCATTGCATCGTTTGGCAGCACCACCGGGGACATCGTTCCTCCGGCAGGCCGGGTCGGGATCGTATGCCCGGTGTACGATGCCGGCCTCCCGGTGATCGTTTCGGAGTTTGCAAAAAGGCTCAATCTTGCCGGTACCCGGTATGTCTTTGGCCTGGTAACCCTGGGCGGGGCGGGAGGGACTGCTGCACTGCGGCAGCTCAATCGTATCTTAAAACAGAAAAACCGCCGCACGCTCAACGCCGGGTTTGCCGTAAAGATGCCCGGCAATTTCCCGCCGGTCCACCGCCCGCCGGAAGGAGAGGAGAAGGACGCGATCCTTGCCGCGGCAGACAAAAGCCTTGACGGGATTGTCGCCCGGGTAAAAAACTGCGATGAGGTACCGCCGGGATTTTCGCCGCTTGCCTGGGTCATGCACGCTGCCACCTACCGGTTCTTCTCCGGGGCAGTCCGTGCCGGGGACGCTAAATTTTCGGTCTCCGATGCCTGCACCTCCTGTGGCACGTGTGCAAATGTCTGCCCGGTCAACAACATCAGACTTGAACAGGGACGGCCGGCCTGGCAGCACCACTGCGAATGCTGCTGTGCCTGCCTCCACTTCTGCCCGACCGAGGCAATCGACCTCCATTCCATGCAGGGGACAAAGGGGCGGGGACGCTACCGCCACCCGGCCCTGACGAGGGAAGACATGAAGGTGCAGGCGGGGAAATGATGGCGCGGATCCCGATCCATCCCGGTCCCTCATTGCAGGAGAAAAGCAAAGAGAAAGGAAAAACAGCGGGGGCCCGGCAGCGGTGCCTTCCGTTATGCAGAAAAATTGCAACCACAAAGGAAACACCACCATGAGATCATGTACTATCATCACCGGCATCCTCCTTGCCGCCCTGCTCGCACTGGCGGTCGTGCCGGTGCATGCTGATGACATCCCGACGGTTACTGTCGGGAGCTACACCGTGAGCCCTTCCGTCATGATGCCCGGGAGCACCGGGACGATCACGATTACGATCAACAACACCGCACGCAGCGCTTCGGTTACCCAGGAGACCGGCGAGCTCCAGTCCTCGACATATACCGAGGTCCGGACCAACGACGTGAACGTGAATATCGAAAACGTCCATCTCGAAGGAAACGGCATCAGGGTCCTGACGCCGGATTTCGACCGGGTGGGTGCCATTGGCCCCGGCCAGTCAATTCCCCTGACCTTCCAGATCCAGGCGCCCGATACCTCAGGGCTGTACTATCCCCAGGTCTGGGTCGATACCGATGGCGGCCAGAGCACGAAGTACCCGATCCAGGTCAACGTGGATACCCCGATCGGCATCCAGAAGCAGGCAGTCCTCATCTTAAGCAGTTCCGTCAACGGTACGGTCAGCCCGGGGGACGATATCCCGGTGGCGCTCACCATCAGTAACGCAGGCCAGCTCCTGGCCGATGACATCACCCTGAAGATCGCCAATGTAAGTGGCGATATCGCACCGAGGAACACGGATACGTACGATATCGGTCCGCTCAATGCAAACCAATCCAGTACCACAGATGTCGTCCTCCTCTCCTATAACCAGGCCAGCCCCGGCCTCGTGCAGGTGCCGGTCACGATCAGCTACAAGGCGATCGACGGGACCCCGGTCACGCAGCCCGCGGGCATCGATCTGGTCCTTATGGGGAAAGCAGAACTGGGCATCGTCTCGGTGGACACCAATCCTTCGCCCCTGGTAGACTCGCAGCCGTTTGACTTTACCATCAGGATCGAAAATACCGGTACTGGCGATGCCAAACAGGTCGCGGCGACCGTGGACCTCCCGGCACAAGGAACAAAAGAGGCATTCATCGGAAAGATCCAGCCCGGGAACGATGCGCCGGCACTCTTCTTAATCGAAGGAATGAAAGGCGGGACCTATCCCTATAACCTCACGGTCACCTACACCGATGACCTGGGCAACCACACATTTACCCGGCCGATGACGCTGCGGGTGCCTCCCTCCGACAACACCGGGAGCGTAATCCTTGGGATCCTTATCCTTGGAGTCCTCGCGTTTCTCGCCTACCGGTACTGGTACCTGCCCCGGAAAAACAGCGACGGAATGTTCTCATGGGTAAAAAAGAACTGAGCGTTGCGTTCCTGCTTGCCCTCCGGTCACTCCAGCGGGGCAGCAGGTCGAGCACGCTCCTGACGGTAGTCATCATAGGGATGTGCTTTACCAACATGATCTTCTTGCCCTCGCTCTTCAACGGGATCGAGGACAGTATCACGAACCAGCTCGTGGATTACGAGGTGGGAAACGTACTTGTGAGCCCCGAACTGGGCACGGGTGACCAGTACATCTTCAACCTCAGCGACACACTCGGCCTTATCAACGGGATGCCGGGCGTGGAACGGGCCACCCCGCATCTTTCGGAGGGGGCCACCCTCCTCTACCGCCAGCGGGTCCTCCCCGTCACGGTCCGGGCCATTATGCCTGACGATGAACGGTACGTCTCGCCCCTGTATACGAAGATGATTGCCGGCAATTACCTGGGAGACACCGACACCGGGGAAGTCATTATCGGCGAGCCGGTTGCCGGCAATCCCGCGATCCGGGCAGAGGACGAATACCAGCCCTCCCTTGGCGGTGTCCGCGTCGGGGATTCGATTACCATAAAGTACGCAAACGGGTACACAAGGGATTACCGCGTCGAGGGCATCTATCTCACCGGCTGGAGCGAGGCGGACAGCGCTGTGTACGTGAGCTGGACGGATATGGGGAATGTGCTCGGGCAGCAGCCCCTCGACTATGCGGATGATATCACGGTAAAAGTGGCACCCGGCTACTCAGAGACATTCGTAAAAAATGAGCTCCAGCAGTACGGGATTTCGCAAAGGGTCCAGACTACCGCGGACCTGCTCGCAAAGAGCCTGGGCCAGGCATTCCAGAGTTTTGCAATCATCAACATGGTATCCCTCATCGTCAGTATCATTATCACGACGGTAGTCCTCTTTATTGTCATCACGATAAAGACGCTCAACAGCCGCCGCCAGATCGGGATCCTCAAGGCAATTGGCGTGGACAAGGAGGTCATCATGCACAGTTACGGGTTCCAGGTCATGATCCTGGCAGTTCTGGGGATTATCCTTGGGATCGTCCTGACACTGCTGCTCGCGGTCTACATGTCGTTACATCCCATTGTCACGCCCGCCTGGTCTGCAACCCTGTCACTGACGCCGTTCTCGCTTGCGATAAATTCCCTGATCCTCTTTGTGGCCGCCATCGTTGCCGGGTACGTCCCGGCCTACCAGGTATCGCGTGAAGACATCCAGAGTGCTATGAGGGCCTAAAAAAACCATGATCGAAATACGGGAGTTGACCAGGATCTACCGTATGGGAACGGTAGAGGTGCGGGCCCTTGACGGCATCACGCTCGATATTGCCAAAGGCGAGTTCGTGGGGATCATGGGAGCAAGCGGCAGCGGGAAGACCACCCTCCTGCATATGCTCGGGCTCCTTGACGAGCCCACATCGGGAAGCGTTATCATTGACGGAACAAATATTTCCCAGCTGGACGATTACCAGAAAACCCTGTTCCGGCTCTATAAACTGGGGTATGTCTTCCAGGACTATGCGCTCGTCCCCGACCTTACCGTTATGGAAAACGTATCCCTGCCCGCCATGCTCCGCCGGGACAGGACACCGGACGAGATCACAAGGGACAGTTATGAAGTCCTCGAAAAAATCGGCTTGTTCGACAGGAAAGATCACCTTCCCCGGGAACTCTCGGGAGGGCAGCAGCAGCGCGTCTCGATCGCCCGGGCAGTGGTAAACAAACCAGACATCCTGTTTGCCGACGAGCCGTGTGCCAACCTGGATTCGGAAAACAGCCGGATGGTCCTTGACCTCTTCCGCGAGATCAATGAAACAATGCACCAGACGATCGTGATGGTCTCGCACGAGGACTGGCACAAGGACTATTTCCACCGCATTGTTCAGCTCAGGGATGGGAAGGTGATAAGCGATAGCATCAATACAAGGTGACCGCTTTCCTCCCTTTGGATACCTGAAAAGAAAAAAAATGGGAGACGGCCGATTGCATAGCGGCAGATCCGCCATCACGGGACAACAGAATCGTTGCCGGACCGCACCAGGACCATGAACCCAATCTCCCCTCCTTTGACAAAAGATCCGCCAGGAAAGGACCATGATTACCGGAAACTGCTGGATGCCTCCCTTGCAAAATCATTCCGGCAGGCCCTCCGCATCGTGGCTGCCGAGCCGGCACTTGCCCTTACCGGCATGCAGATCCTCGCCCGGACGGCCGCATTCGGGGCAGACGGAGTGGAAGGAGCGGCCCGTATAACCGCAGTGGGGGGCAGGCAAAATCCATATTTTTGGCCGGTATTAAAATCTCCCGGGGAAAACCGTCCCCTAGTACCTGAAGTTTTTTTTACAGGAATCTAAATGGTTTCTCCTTTCCGCACCAAAAGAAAAAAGGGAGCGCCCACCGGCCTACCGGGATCTTTTTCTCCAGTACGCAAGGAACAGGGCTCCCAACGCACACCCGGCCGCCGCAGGCAGTGACGTGAAGCCCGGCACGAGAGAGGGTGGCTGGCTCTCCGCATAGATGGTGGTATTGAAAATATCCTCACCCGAGAAATGCCACTCCGCCTTGTTCCCGTTCACCGTGGTCGCCGTGGTGTTGACGATCTTTCCCGGCATCTCCAGATAATAGTCCACGGTGATCCCCGAGAGCATGGTCCGCACCATCTCCTGCTCTTCTGATGCATTGAACTGCGGGACCGGCGCAGGGGTTATATCGATTTCCGTGTACTGCCGGCGCGAGGAATCCCAGATCCATTTTGTCGGCACCGGGGTAGGGGTAATGGTGACCACCTGGTAGCTCCCGGTCGAGGCATTCCAGATTGTCTCAGATGTGGGAGCCGGCGGGGGCGGCGGGACAGGGTTCATCCCGGCCCCGGCAGAAGTAAACGCCTGGAGGAGCCCCGGGGAATAAAACGTGGTGTCCTGGAAGGTGACCGTATCGTCGTCATCTTCCTGGATGCTGATCCTGGAATCGGGTGGAGGGGAATAGGTATCCGACCGGGAAAGCGAGATGGTCACGCGGTTGGTCTGGGGATCCCATACTTCGGCATAGGCGATGTTCCCGTTGCCCATATTCCGCGAGAGGTTTGCCTCGATAGCGTCCTTTACGGTATTGTATCCTTCCTGCCGGGCCGACAGGGCAAGGAGATTGTATGTCGAGCAGTCCATGGCCAGGTCGTATTCGGCATGGGAGATCTGTGCATTGCTGTCAACGGAATATTTCTCGGTCATCCCAAGATTCACGCACCCGCACAGGAGAACAAAAAACATGAGGATTCCCGCAAGAGCGGTGAGGATTCCCGATTTTTTCATAAAAGAATAATTTATTGAAGTAAAATAAATGTTTTGAAATAGAGTTCCCGGGAAAAACGGGAACACTGCTGGCAAAAGGCAATGGGCTTATTCCATATCCGCAAGCATTCCGGCGGTGAGCAGCCACTGGAGCTCACCTGCCGGAGACTTTTCAAACGAAAAATGCCGGACCTTTGCAAGCCCGCCTTTCCCAAGGGCAACCGAGGCCCCGCTGCCGCCGCCGATGATCCGCGAGAGGAGGCCCGAGAGCGACGGCTCGTGGCCCACCAGGAGCAGGACTGCATCCTCCCCGTACTGCGACGCATGGTAACAGAGGGTATCCGGGTCGCCACCCGGCCCGAGCTCGTCCCAGACCACCGTCTCCGCGCCGGTGCCTGTTACCCTCGATACGATCTCCGCCGTCTCGCGGGCCCGCATCAGGGGGCTTGTCGCAATCGCATCAAACCGGATCTTCCTTTTTTTGAGGAAACGGGCAGCATTCCGTATCTCTTTTTTCCCTTCCGCGGTCAGCAGCCGGGCGGAATCGTCAAAGCCGTCCGATGACTGGCCGGCCCTGCCGTGCCGGAGAAGATAAAGGTCCATAATCTGATCCTTCGCATATGGTTAAGCGAACCTTGCCGCTGCCGGCATATCTCTTTTTTGTAAAAAAATACCGGGCTCCGGTGATGACAAGGGGAAAAATGCCGCAAAGAGTGGGGGTGTGGTGGAAGGTTACTTGATAGTCACCCCGAAGGGTTCATCTGTTGGTGCTTCCCCATTCTTTTTGGGGATTCCCGCTCAAAGGGGTGTTAGTCTGCGGATGAGGGGATCCCAAAGAAGTGTACTTCCATCATATCATTTATAACTATTTCTCCTGGCATCCCCGGTACCCTGCACCGGGAATTACCAGCAGGGCAAACAGCAATTATCCCGGGAAACATACCTGAAAAAAGGCCACCATGCCCGCTCCCCTCACCGATCTCGAAGGCCGGCTCGGCTACACGTTCCCGGACCGCACGCTCCTTGTGACCGCCCTGACCCGGCAGGCGTACGTAAATGAAAATCCCGGCACCGCACAGGACAGCATGGACGCGCTTGCCACTGTGGGCGACGCGGTGCTCGGAGCCGTGGTCGCCGCCCGGCTGTACGAAAGCGGGATCCACGATAAGGGCACGCTCACAAGAGAGAAGATCCGGGGAGTGAACCGCGACCGGACCCGGGAGTTTGCCATACAGTTCCGGCTCGACGAGTACATCCGCTGGGGAAAGGGCGAAGAAAAAAACAGGATCTGGGAGCAGGGCAACCAGGCATTCGACACCGCGTTTGAGGCGCTCATCGGCGCCATCTTCCTGGATGTGCGGCACAATGGGGGAAACGGGCTCCTTGCGGTACAGGAACTGCTCGGACAGTGGGGATTTTTTTAAAGAGAAAGGAATGCCTGCAAAAAAAGGACTACGGGAAAGGGGTGGTCAGCCCGGGTTATTCCCGGGTAAGTGTATCGATCGCAACACCGATCTCCGGGCCATCGTTATGCCAGTCAAGCTCGATGGTGTTCCCGCTGGTAAAGGTCCCGGTGGTGTAGCCGAAGTTTTTCTCCACCAGCACAAAACTCTGGCGATCGGCTGACAGGATGCCCGCGACCGGAACGGTGTACACGGTCCCGTTGGCCTGGATTACCATGGTGCCGGAGAAGAGCCGGTCGTGCTGCTCTGTCACCGTCATGCTGATGGACCGGTTGGCGTTCCCGGAATATCCGGCACTTTCGTCATAGCTCACCATGGTCCCGGTCCAGTTCCCCACAAGGGTATTCCCCGGCGGGGTGAGGACTTCGTACGGGGTCGGGGTGGCGGCAGGAGTCGTGGTCGTAACCGTTGAGGTGCAGCCGCTGGCAAGCAGGATGATCGCAAGGAAGACAAGCGGCAGGAATGCAGGCAGTTTCATGCCGGAGGGTGGGAAGCGGTGCAGAATAAATGGAGCGGGTTTGATCCGGAAACCGGAATCCGGCTCAGATCCCCACGAGCACCTTTTGCTGGATCATCAAAAGTGCAATGGAGATGAGCATGATCCCGAAGATCCGCCGGATATGGTCCGGGTGGATCCGGGGGGCGGCATATGCACCGGCAAGCGCTCCCACACCGGCCCCGGCCCCGTACAGGACAAGGAACGGGACCGAGACATGCCCGAGGAAAGCATGCGTGAGGGCGCCGGAGAGCACCTCGGGCATGATCGCAAGAAGCGAGGTAGCCACCGCCGCGTGCACCGGCACCCCGACCGCAACAAGCGCCGGGACAAAGTACGGCCCTCCGCTTGTCCCGGTAATCCCGCTCACGAGCCCGCCAAGCGCCCCCCAGGCAGCAAGGTGGACATAGGGGACCCGGACGATCTTTTCTTCCCCGTCATGGTCCCGGCAGGCCAGTTCCATGGACGGGCCGATCCTGATCACCCGGATCAGGCGCAGGCCGGGAATAAGCATCTCAAGCGAGATCACCAGGAGTGCCAGGGAAAACAGGGCGATGATGAGCCGGGAGTCGACGTAACTGGTCACAAGCGATGACAGCACCGCAAAGACAATGCCCGGGACCGCGAGGATCGCCGCGGCGCGATACAGGATCTGGTCCTGGCGGCGGTACATCACGGTCGCCGCAAACGAGGCAAAGACCATCACCGCAAGGCTCGTGCCCACGGCACTGCGGGAATCGAGACCAAAGACAAGCGAGAGCGTGGGCACGTACAAAAAACCGCCGCCAAGGCCGACGACCGCGGCCACTATCCCGATACCGCACGAGATCAGGAATGCTGCAAGTGGAACGATCAAGGGAGCCCTGCCGGAAATATTACCGTGAAGATGTGGTGCCTCTTGATCCTTTGTCTTTCTGCGGTTTTAATAAACCTGCCCAACAGGCATGGGATTTCCCGGGACGCACCCGTAATCCCTGCGTTTCCTGCCGAACCCGGGAACGGGGAAATGCGGGAGAAGGTACTGCAAAGGTGACAGCACCGGAAATTTTTTTTTAATTTACAATCCGCCCTAGAGGACGAGGTCGCCGGTCTCTTTTGTCTGGATCCGGATGGCTTCTTCCACGGGGAGGACAAAGATCTTGCCGTCACCGTTATGGCCGGTGTACGCGCTGTCGGAGAGGGCATCCGCCACCTGCCGGACCGCGGCGTCCTCAACCACGAGCTCGACCCGGACTTTAGGCATGAACTCGTAGAGCGGAACCGCTACCTCAGCCTGGTGCCGGCTGATCTCCGGTTCTGTCCCGCGGTACCAGACCTCATAATGAGTCATGGACCGGTGGCCGGTCTGGGCGAGTGCACGCCTGACCGCATCGAGCCGCTCGGGCCGGACGAACGCTTCGATCTTCTTCATACGCAATTATAGAGTTTTAAGATTAAATATAGATTTCGTTTAAACAAATATAGAGCTGTGAATGCCTGCACTACCGGCGGCACCGGGAAAGGACGGATTTCCGGGAAAAAGGTATTTCGAGAGAAGGCGATGGTACCCTGATGACTACAAATCCACCGGAAGATCAAAATTCTCTCATGATAATAGCCGGGGTAATAAAAGGTGCCGGCCCTCTCATCCAGTCTTTTGGGGATGCCATGGACAAGGGAGATTATACCAAAGCGCACGAGGTGGCAACAACGCTCTGCACCTATATCGACAAGGTCCTTCCCGGGATCCGGGAATCTGCCAAGATCCCCGGGACGACCCAGCCGGCCCTTGATGAGCTGATCGGCGGGCTCGAAGAACTCCGCACCGGGGGAGAAGACACCATCGCGTGGATCGAAGAATACGCGACCTTAAAGAAAAAAGTAAAACCCATTGCAGAAAAGGTCTGTTCGGCTACCGACCATATCAACAACTCCGTGGCGCTGGCCCGGGATGCTGCCGGCCATAAACCTCAGGAAGAATAACGGGACCCAGGAGAGAAGAAGGGAATCGCAGGCTGCCGGCCGGGTTTTTTGGAGACAGCGGCGGTGCGGGAAAAACAAGAGGAACCAAAGGCGCAGGCATCCGGCACCGGCCGCCTTCCCCGGGTATGAGGTCAGACGTACCAATTGAAGGATGGACGATGGTGCTCCGGTGCCGGTTTTTTTAGCCTGCCAATAGAAGGGTCTGTCCGAGGATATCTCTTGGGAATTCGGTATCTCGTGTGTGTGCTTTATTTGTGTTGCGTGCATGTGTCCGGTTGGTGCGTGCTTTTCCAAAGGGACACTACCCTATTGAATGCGCACCTATATCAACTTTATTTATTTGACATTTAGTGAATATCAATTGAAAAAGTTTGACGACGGATCGACGGGATTCTCTGACGGGAGGAGGCCGCAAAAAAGGGTGATGAGATCCGGGCGTACCGTACCCCGCTGCAAGTCCCCTAGGAAACATATTTCCCGGTCCGCTGCCGGGGAGAGTGGATCAGAAGACGATCACCGAAAAGGTGACGGGGACTTGCAGAAAAAACCGGCGGTCTTGTGATCATTCAGTTGGGGAGGTTTCTTCTGCCAGAAGCCGGAAAATTAAAGGCTCAAAAACGGGAAGATCGGCCGGTTCATACCAGATCTCAATAGTTTTCTCCCCGAGCACCGCACGCATGTTTAAGGCCGGCGGGTGCACCAGGGTAAAAAGGGGCTTTGGGAGAAACTCCATAATATTCACCGACCCAAACGAGGAGAGCAAGTGGGCGGTCTCTTTTGAAAACGATTCCTGGAGCAGGTACTCTTTTTTGACCCGGCCGTCGGCGCAGTTCTTGAAATTTTTTTCACGCACTATGGGCATTTTCCGCCACCTCGCGGATGGATGTTGCAGCGCTACTGCATTCTTCTTCGGTAGTCAGGAAAGACGGGCTGAGCCGGACCGATCCCCGCCCCCCGTCAATCCGGTCGTGGACAAGCGGGGCGCAGTGCAACCCGGTCCGGGTGACGATCCCATACATGCGCCGGAGGATAAAGCCGGCGTCATCATTTCCAAGATCATGGAAATTAAAGGAGACCACCGGGAGATCAGGCGAGGGATTGTACACCCGGATCGTGTCGGTCCCGGAAAATGCCTTAAGGAAAATACCGGTCTGCGTTCTGATGCCCTGCGTGATCGCACCCTGGCCGGTCTCTTCCAAAAACGAAATCCCGGCCGCAAGCGAGACAAGACCGGGGTAGTTGTGCGTGCCGGCTTCGAACCGCTCCGGCATCTCCTGCGGCTGGAGAAAATTGCGCGAATCCGTGCCGGTCCCGCCCTGCCGGGTCGGGGCCACACGGCCGGGATCGCGGATGAAAAAGCCGCCGGTCCCCGGGAAACCGAAAAGGTACTTGTGGCCGGTGAAAGCAAAGGCATCAATCGGCAGGCGCCCGAGATCGATTTCCACAAGACCGGCGGTCTGGGCCCCATCGGCTACAAAGAAGACCCCATGGTCCTGCAGGATCTTCCCGATCGCGGTAATATCCTGCACTGAGCCAAGGACGTTTGACCCATGGGACAGGACCGCAAGCCTGGTGTCGGGGCAAAGTGCAGCAGAAACGGCATCCGGATCAACCCGTGCCCCCGTGGAGGGGACAACCGTGATCCGGCACCGGCCCTCTGCTTCGAGCGTGCGCAGCGGGCGGATCACGGAATTGTGTTCCAGGTCCGAGATGATCGCATGAAAGGGTGCCGCCTCTTTTTTCGCAAACCCGCAGATGAGCGTATTGAGAGCGTCAGTCGCGTTTGCGGAAAAGATCACGTAATCGGTTTCGGGCGCATGGAAATGCCGGGCCACTGCCTCGCGTGCATCGGCAACGCAGTCTGTGGAAAGGCCCCCCGCGGAACGGCCAGCCTCGCCAAATGGCATGGCCAGTGATTCGTTTACCGCGGCAAGAACACTCTGCGGTTTTGGCCAGCTGGTTGCGGCATTGTTAAGGTAGATGAGAGGTGGTTCCATGGCCGGCTTCCTCTTTGTGGTATGGATGCGAAAAGGAGATACCCTTTATGGGTTCAGATCCCGACCTTCCAGACCATCATGCCCAGGAACATCTCGTTTTCGAACGTGCATTTCCCGTCAACCGCGGTCTCCGTGTA
>Ga0187782_10002295_pt1 | contig 14089 bp, 2 predicted proteins | sample 0715_SJ02_MP15_2_FD_132454 | JGI IMG/M metagenome (GOLD analysis project Ga0187782, IMG submission 132454) | Tropical peat soil microbial communities from peatlands in Department of Meta, Colombia - 0715_SJ02_MP15_20_MG | ecosystem: Environmental > Terrestrial > Soil > Wetlands > Peat | place...
ACCTGCTCTTCTATCAGTTGGTGCAGCGTCATTTCCGGATACGATTCGGCAGTGTCATTCCATTCGACCAACATCTGCCGGCGCTCGTCCTCGGTGAGTAACGGCAATTCGGTGATCTTCTGTTCCGGCGCCGTGATAGCCGCGGAGAGGAGAGTAAGAAGATGGTTTGCCAGCCGTGCGATCGTTCCCGTGGCAAACAGTTGGGTGCTGTACTTCAGCGTGGCCGGGATGATCCCGCCGGTATCCAAAAAATTGACGTCGAGATCAAACAAGCCTTCCTGCTGCCGCAGAGGAAAGGCTTCCAGTCGCAACGAACCAAGTTGCAGAGGGGCGCCATTTTCATCGTGCAGCATTTGTCCCGGGGTCACGCCGAACTGCGTGGTCTTGATCAGATTCAAGGTGACCTCGAAGAATGGCGTGCGGCTCGTATCGCGCACCGGCTGTAAGCGCTTGACGATCTCGATAAATGGAAAATCGCCATACTGCTGGCCGGCAACGGTCGCCTCCCGCATCGTCGCAAGGTGCTGGCGAAAAGTGGCTCCGGCTTCCACCGGCGCGCAAACCACCACAGGATTGATGAAATAACCTATCGTGTTTTGAAACTCTCGACGGCTCCTTCCGGCCAGCGGCACCCCTATGGGCACCTCGACCGCTCCGGTGTAACGGTGCAGCAATGCATGAAAGGCCGTGGCCAGCACCATGAACGGAGTGGTGTTTTCCTCTCGAGCGAACTGGCGGAGACGTGCGCTCAACGCAGCGTCGAGTTCAAAGTGATGAGTTGCGCCGGTCATCTTGCGAGCGGCCAGTCGCGGGTAATCGGCGGGCAGGTCAACCGGCGACAGGCAGTGCTGCAATCGCCCACGCCAATATTCCCAGGCCTTACTACCTTCCTCCGAATCGAGCATTGCTCGCTGCCAGCTTACGAATTCGGCGTACGATCCCGGTGGAGGCAAGCTTGCAACATTCTTTCCTTCATACAGCGCTCCTACTTCGTTCAATAGGTACCCGAAGGAATATCCGTCGAAGATGATGTGGTGCACCGCGATCAACAGTACGTGGTCAGTGTCGTGCCGAGAAAACAGGCTCGCTCGAAGCACTGGCCCGGCGATGAGATCAAAGGGACGGTCGAACGATTGTTGTACGCGTGCGCGCAGCTCTTCTTCGCTCCAGCTGGACGCATCCACAATTTCAAGGCAGCGTTCCGGGACGGGCTGTACGCGCTGCCGCAGCTGGATCCCGGATCCGATGAAGGTGCAACGCAACATGGGGTGACGCTCCATCACTTTCAGGAGCGCCATCTCCAGCTTTTCCGGCTCAACTCTGGCGCGAACACGGGCGCAGAAGGCGATGTTGTACGCGGGATTTTCGGGAGCAGACTCATGGAGGAACCACAGCGCCTCTTGTCCCAGGGACAGCGGGAACGGTTCGCCGGATTCCATTTCCTTTTGACGCAGAAGCCGGGCGAGCAGCTCCCTCTTTGCTTTTGCGTCCAATCCTTCCAGGCCGTAGCGATCTTCGATCATAGTTCTGCCCTTGCAGCGAGTGTCTCCTTCAAGAGTCGATCAACTTCGGCGTCGGACAGGGCGTCCACCCTGGAGTCCCCGACCGCTCCAGTAAATACCATGCTGGTTGCCGCGACCGGCACCGCTTCGGCGGGTCTACAACCAGCGCTGAATTTTCCAAAAATGTCGTTGGCAAGATAGTCCACAAGAGCAGCTATCGAAGGATGCTGGAAGATGAGCGTCGGCCGAAGCGCTTCTCCCGCGACCGCCTCCAGTCGCGTTTTGAGTTCGACGGCCATCAGTGAGTCCATCCCCATTTGCAGCAGCGCTTTGTCCCGATCGATGCTGTCGGGTTTCTTGATTCCCAGGACACGCGCGACTGCGTCCCGCACCGCTCGTTCAATAATTTGACGGCTCTCCTGCGGGGAAGCGGCGGATAAGCGCGCCCGCAGTTGCTCATCTTTGGCCGGAGCTCCCGAAGTGCCGGTCGCTACGGTGGCTTCCAACCCCATCTTTGTTAGCAAGGGTCGAGCGCGACGTGTTTCGTGAAGGGCCCGAAGAGCTTTCCAGTCCACTGCTGCCACGGTGACTTCAGGAACGCCCGACGCCAGCACCATGCCCATGGCGTGTAATGCTTGGTCACAGGGCATTGGGATCACGCCGCCGGCTCGCAACCTCCTGCGGACATATTCAGTCGAATTCCTCATCTTGTCCCAGGCACCCCAGGAGATAGCCGTAACCGCCAAGCCTGCGGACCGTCCCCGGTGTGCCATAGCGTCCAGGTACGTGCTGGCGGCGGCGTAGTGGGCACCCCCGCTGTCGCCAATCACGCCTGCAAGGGAAGAGAATAGGACAACAAAATCAAGCGGTTGCTTCGATCCGAGTTCCAATAGGTGCTGTGTGCCGGCGAGTTTCGCCGAAAACGTGCGCAGAAATTCCCCTTCGTCCAGATCGCAAACTGCAACCATGTTGACCGCCAACGCAGCGTGCACGATGCCCCGAAGTGGGGGCCATTCTCTCCCGAAACGCGAGAATAGGTCCTCCATCTCGGAGCGAACCGCAACATCGGCCGCGACAGGCTCTACGCTAACCCCGAGGGCTTCCAGCTCCTTGATCGCTCCGATGGTTTGGCCGATGTCGCTGGCCGGATCCTGAGCAGCCCAGCTACTACGGTCGGGTAGTCCGCGCCGGCCCACCAGCACAATGTGCCGCGCACTGCGATCCACCAACCCGCGAGCGATCTTCAGTCCTAAGCCTCCGAACCCACCGATGATCAGGCACGATCCGTCTGGCTTGACGGCAAACGGCCTTGACGAATGCAACGGCACACGCACAAGTCGGCCCGCAAGACAAACACCTTCGCGGATAACGAGTTGATCCTCGCCTTCTGGACGAACAACACTCTCGATCACCCATTGGGCTTGTTGTTCCGGACGATCCTGCGGATCCAGGTCCAGCAAACCTCCCCAGGTTTCCGGCTGCTCGAGTGCCATTGTGCGTCCCAGGCCCCATAGCGTCGCCTGCTCGGCATTCGGAACAGCCGTTCTGCCTGTGGCCTGTGCTCCGCAAGTGACAAACCAGAGCTGCGAGCCATTCACCGCCATTGCTCCACGCAGCGTGTGAACGGCGGCGCTGCACATGGCCGCAGCCTCTTGAGCCGCATTGTCGGATCCTGAACCGTTGCCACAATCCAAGCCCCAGAGGAACAGAATTTTGGCCGGTTTCCGCTCCGCCGCTTCTTCGATGGCACGTTCGAAATCGGCCGGACAGTGAGCTTCTACGGTGAAATGGCCATTCCCGCGCTCATACTTGTTACCCGGGGAGATGGCCGCAACCGAGTGTCCCTGTTGGCGAAGAGCTTCGACGAGGGCGCGCCCGGCAGGGTGTGCTCCACAGAACACGATCCACGGGGTCGACCTCCGTTCGAAAACGGCATTGTGATTGGAATTGTCGGTCGGCGCATCGGCGTGGATCGGTTCCCAATCCACACCGTAAAACCAATCCGTCTCCGCCGGGAGCCCAGACTGTGTTGAACGTGATGTGGGGAGCGTCGGCGAAGCGGGCCGTGAAACGCACCGCCAGTAGCCTTGCCGTTGGAACGGGTAAAGGGGAGCGCTAATTTTGTTGCGCAGGTAGTCCCTGTCGAAGCCAGCCCAATCCACACACGCGCCTTCCAAATAAAGAGACCGGAGACTCTCCAGCATTTGCGTCCAATTGGATTTCAACGGGCTCAACGATCCAAACCACTTGCATTCCGAAGCGTGGGAATCCATTCCCACCGCGCCCAGCACGGGCTTGGGACCTAGTTCGAGGAAATGTCGCACTCCATGCTCATAGATGGTTTCCAAACCAGTGGAGAAGCGCACTGTTTCGCGCAGATGGTTCCGCCAGTAGGAACCGGGGAGGGGTTTGTCCGCGTCGATGAACGCGCCCGTCACATTTGAGATGAAGCCGACCTTCGGACAGGCATAGCTGATGCTCAGCGCAACCGCTTCAAACTCGTCCAGGATGGGCTCCAGCAAGGGAGAATGGTAAGCGGTAGCAACGTTCAATCGGTGAAACTTGATGCCTTCGGCCTGCAACCGCTGGGCGATCTGCTCCAGTTCCGCACACCCGCCGGAAACAACAATATTCTCCCGACTATTGATCGCTCCCACCGATATTCTGTTCACATACGGCGCGATGGCCGCGCGCACGCGGTGTTCCGGCGCGAACACCGCCATCATTCCACCATCAGGCGGCAGGGATGCAGTCAGCCTGCCTCGCGCGGCCACAAGTCGCAAGCCATCGCCGAGACTGAAAATGCCTGCTGCGCACGCGGCCGCATATTCCCCCAAGCTGTGACCCGTCACCAGATCCGGTTTGAGCCCCCAAGACCTCCACAGCTGCGTGAGAGCGTACTCGAGCGCAAACATTGCTGGTTGCGCGTAGATTGGCTTATCGATCAGGCGCGTATCAGCCGGCACCGGGAACAAGATTTCCCTCAGCTTACGATCCATGTAAGGGCGCAGCAATTCTTCGCACTCATCAAGGGCAGCACGAAAGGTTGGAGAGGTGCGATACAACTCCGCACCCATGTGCGGGTACTGCGCTCCTTGGCCGGTGTAAACAAAAGCAATCTTGGGTCGTGAAGCTACTGACTCGAAATGCGGCTGGGCCACCAAATCAGCCAGTCCGGTCCGGATTTCCGTCGCGTCTTGCCCCACCAGTCCAAGTCTGTAGGCGAAGGTTGACCGGCCTGCGTTTGCCGTGAAGCACACGTCGGCTATGTCGCCGTTCGTTTCAGTTACAAGCCGCTCGTATCGGCCCGCCAGCTCGCATAAGGCGGTTTCGTTGCAGGCGGAAAGCGCCAGTACGTGCAGCGGCCGCTCCGGATCGTTGCTCGTCTTCGGCCGAACCGGGGCGGCTTCCAGCACGACGTGCGCGTTCGTGCCGCTCATCCCGAATGAGCTAAGCCCGATCACGCGCGGAGCATTGACTGGCCACGGTGTCAGTTCGGTTGGAACGTTTATAGGAAGGTTTTTCCAATCCACAGCGGGATTCTTCTCGCGCAAATGTAGGTGCGGTGGGATAGCTTGGTGCTGAAGAACCAGGATCGCTTTTGCCAGACCTGCCATTCCGGCTGCGGCTTCCAAATGACCAATATTCGTCTTCACCGAACCGACCAGCAGCGGGCGCTCCGGAGAGCGGTGCTGTCCCAGAGCAGCAGCCAGCGCCTGTACTTCGATTGGGTCCCCCAGAGCCGTTCCGGTTCCGTGCGCTTCAACGTAAGTCACATCTTCCGGAGACACGCCCGCGTTCTTGAGCGCAGCCTGGATTACTGCTTCCTGTGCCGGCCCATTGGGGGCAGTGATTCCTGCGCTACGTCCATCCTGATTGATGGCTGATCCGCGGATGACTGCCAATATGTGATTACGATCGGCAAGCGCCGCCGAGAGCGGCTTGAGCACGGCTATGCCACAACCCTCACTGCGCGAGTAACCGTCCGCCGCCGCGGAGAAGCTCTTGCATCGGCCATCAGGAGCGAGGATATGGGCTTTGGCAAGGTTGATGTGCAGCTCTGGAGCTAGGATCAAATTGACGCCGCCCGCGAGTGCGATATTGCACTCGCCCAGCCTCAGGCTTTGGCAGGCAAGATGAAGCGCTACCAGGGAGGAAGAGCAAGCTGTATCAATCGTGACGCTGGGGCCGTGCACGCCAAGCAAGTAGGATAGTCGGCCGCTGGCAAGGCTAAAGCCATTTCCCGACGCGGCATACGTATCGATTTCTTCCTGGTTGGCGTACAGCATGCGCAAGTAATCCCCATTGGCGATGCCGATGAACACGGCAGTTTGGCTGTCGGCCAGGCTGGCCGGAGACTCAGCCGCATGCTCCAGCGCCTCCCAAGACACCTCCAGCAACAGGCGCTGCTGAGGATCCATGCTGGCCGCTTCACGGGGTGAGATGCCGAAGAACTCCGCATCAAACTGGTCCACGTCATCAACAAAACCGCCATGGCGCACATTCATTTTGCCTGGCCGGTCAGGGTTGGTGTCGAAGTACGCATCGCGATCCCACCGGTCCGGGGGAATCTCGCTGATCGCGTCTTTTCCCGCCGCCAACAATTGCCAGAACGAAGACAGATCCCCGGCGCCTCCTGGAAAACGCAGGCCGATGCCAACGATGGCGATGGGCTGATGATAGCGGCTTTCCGCTTGCTGCAGTCGAGTGCGCAACTCACGTATTTCAAGCAGAGCGCGTTTGATCGGGGTTAGCTGTTCCATGCCACCATCGCTGATCATTGCTGCGACCTCACGGCCCCGCTGAGTTCTTGCATCAACATCGCTTCCGCTTCCGCGTCAGTCATCGCGGCCACGGCTGCGAATGCTTTATCCGGGCGCCGCACCTCGGGTGCAGCTTCCTCAGTCAATCCCAGAACGCCAGTCAGATAGGTCGCCAACGTGCTCACTGTTGGATAATCAAACAGCAGTGTCGCCGGCAGTGGTCTGCTGACAGTCTCGCTCAGGCGATTGCGAAGTTCGACGGACAGCAGAGAATCGGCGCCCAGTTCGCGTATAGGCTGGAGTTCATCAATGCGGTAGCCGGCTCCAAGGCCGAGTACTTGGACGACGCATCGGGAAATATGCTCTACAAGCATGGCGCGGCGCTGGGATGCTGCCGCCTTCTTGAGCCGCTGCAGCAGGTCGTCCGCCGCCGGTTGTACGAATGTGTTTTGGGGGCGGACATCGTCGAAGAAAGGCGAATCATAAGGCGCTCGAAGAAACGTTTGCCACTTCAGGCGCATGAAGCCGGCTTGGGGAACGTCGCTGCCGAGGAGGAGTTCGAATGCACCCAGAGCTTCGGCTGGCGCGAGAGGCGTCATTCCGAGCGTTTCTAGACGCTCCGCTGTCTCCTTACTGAGTGGCGAATTGCTCGTGTCAGCCCAACAGCCCCAATCGACCGCCATGGCCGGCAGCCCTTGTGCTTGCCGATAATGAGCGAGGCTGTCCAGGAAGGCGTTCGCCGCCACATAGTTTGCTTGTCCCGAAGCTCCCAGAATCGTGGCAGCGCTCGAGAACAGAATGAAGAAGTCCAGTTCGCAGCCGGCTGTTTGCTGATGCAGGTTCCAGGCCCCGCGCACCTTGCTTGCAAACACCCGCGCGCACGCATCCCAGTCCAATGTTGCCAAAGTATGATTGTCGACAGTTCCTGCTGCGTGCACGATGCCACGCAGGGGCGGCATTGCATCCGCTATGTCCTGGAGGACCTTGCCCGTTTGTTCCGACGACGAAACGTCCCCGACGAGACAGCAGACCTTGGCGCCAGAACTTCTCATTTGCTCAACTACCTCAAGCTGCGATTCCGTCGGGGCACTCCTGCTCACCAGCGCCACGTGACGGGCGCCATGCTCGACCAGCCAGCGTGCGACTTGCAGACCAAGCTGGCCCAGTCCGCCGGTAATCAGATACGTACCTTCGTGGATCGTCGGTGCAGTTCGTGGTGGCAGCAGCACGATTTTGCCAATGTGCTTCGCCTTCGCCATATACCGGAAAGCCTGGGTCGCGGCGTCGAGCTTAAACGTCGTGACGGGAAGCGGGTGCAGTGTCCCCTTTTCAAACGCCCCCATGAGCGCCCCGTATATCGCTTGGACCAGCTTTGGCTGCGTGCGAAACGCGTCGTTCAGATCGCAAGCGTGGTAACGAACATCGGGACGTAGAGAAGCCGCCTCGTCTGGTCGGAGGATTCCTCGCTTCCCAAGCTCCAGGAAACATCCATCCGCAGCGACAATGGCCAGTCCCTCGCGAATGAAATTACCTGTCAGGGAGTTGAGCACAACGTCAACTCCTCGTCCCCCGGTGCTATCTTTGATTTGCTGAACGAACTCCAGAGAGCGCGAGTCCATGACCTGCTTTACGCCCAGGGAGCGCACATAGGCACGTTTTTCTTCGCTGCCCGCTGTTGCGTAAACTTCCGCGCCCGCCAACTGAGCAAGTTGCACTGCGGCCAAGCCAACCCCGCCGGCGGCGGAGTGAATCAGGATGCTTTGCCCTCTGCCCAGCTTCGCCAAATGCTGCAAGCCATACGCAGCGGTCAAAAACGCGACCGGAACCGTTGCCGCTGCGGTCCAGTTCATGCCCGCGGGTTTTCGTGTCAATGATTCGGCGCGCGTGACCGCAAATGTGCTGAAGTTACCGGGAGACAGGGCCAGGACTTCATCACCGGCCTTCCAGTCCTCCATTCCAGCGCCGACCCGCTCAATCGTGCCAGCGCACTCGCCTCCGAGTGCAAGATGCGATCCAGGGTACATGCCAAGTGCGGTAAGCACGTCGCGGAAGTTCAATCCCATCGCTCGTACGCGGATCTCGACTTCACCGGGTCCTGGGGCGCGCCGGGCAACGGAACGCAGCTTCAAGCTCTCTAGCAGTCCGGGTTGTTGAATTTCCAGTTGTAGCTGTCGATCGTCAGCGTCGTTGTCAGCCGGGCGGATGGCGAGCGATCGGCGCACCAGTCGTGGGATGAACCGAGTGCCCTGTCGGAAGGCAACCTCCTCCTCACGATCAGGGCACCACATCTCCTCAAAGAGGAGTTGCACTTCCTGCGCGTGCTGGGCCGGGTCGAGATCGATTCGAGCGCACCGCAGTTCGGGGTGTTCGATCGCGATCGCTTTTCCTAGGCCCAAAATCGAAGCACCCGCCAGCCCAGAGGGACCTGCGTCTGATACTCCACCTTGTGCTCCCCGTGTGACTAACCATAGCTTCGGTACGTACGACGGACGTTCTGCTGCGATGGCTTGGACGATACGCAGAACGCGGCTACACACCCGCCGCTCAAACGCGGTCAACACCTCGGTTGTCATGTGCTTGGGGTCAGGTGTATCGATGCCAGCCAGATAAACCACGCCCTGCAACGCCGCATCAGCCATCGCACCGCGCACGACTTGCCGCATCGGCTCGAAGCCCTCGGCGATACTTTCAGGTTGCACCATCATGCACCGCTGACCCTGTGACTCGAGGGCTGTTGCCAGCGCTCGACCGGTTCCAGCATGGTCGGCAAATATCAGCCAGCGGCCGTCCTTTGGCGGCTTCTCAGTCCCGGGCTGCTTGGTGGCGGAGTGCCACTCGATTTCGTATAGATCCCCAATATTTGTCTTGGGAGCAAACTGAGCGATGTCGATGCACTTCGTCTCCGTTGGGCGCTTCTCTGTGGTCTCGATCCAATAGCGCTGCCGCTGGAACTGGTACGTCGGCATCGGAGCCTTCCGTCGCACGTAACCCGCGTCCCAGCCTGCCCAGTCGATCTCTACTCCCGCCGCATATAGCGCCTGGACGCTGGCGCTCATCTGCTGCCACTCGCCTTTCCCTTTGTGCAGCGATCCTACCCAATGCTGTCCTTCGCGGCCCAGGCACTCCTGCCCCATCTCGTTCAGAATCGGCGTCGGTCCCACTTCTAGCATCACCCCGCAGCCCAGCTCTCGCAGCGTTTGTATCCCTCGTGCAAACTGCACCGCTGCACGTGTGTGCCGCGCCCAATATTGCGGCTCGGTCACTTCCACACCGGCTACCTTGCCGCTCACATTCGAGATCAATCTCAGTTGCGGCGCCTGCATGCGTACCCCACCGGCGGCTGCTTCCAGCCGTTCCAGCACCGGATCCATCCTCCGCGAGTGGAATGCATGCGACACCCGCAGGGGGCGGCTTTTGACTCCCGTTGTCGCCAACTGCTCCCGAATCCCCTCGACCTCCGGTTGGTCCCCCGAAATCACCACATTGCGCGGCCCGTTCACTGCCGCAATGGATACGGCTTCATGGCCCGCCACGGCCGCCCGCACCTGTTCCTCAGAGGCAAATACCGCCGCCATCGCACCGCCTGGAGGCTCGGCTTGCATCATCTGGCCGCGTTCAGCGATCAGCCCCAGCCCCTCTTCCAGGCTGTACACTCCCGCGACGCACGCCGCCACGTACTCTCCTACGCTGTGTCCCAGCACGGCGATGGGTTGTACTCCCCAGCTTCGCCACAGTTCCGCTAATCCGTACTCCAGCGCAAACAGTGCCGGCTGCGTGTAGCCCGTCTGGTCCAGCAGCCCGTCTCCGTCGCCCAACATTACCTCCAACAGGCTTCTCGGCAACTTTCCCCGCAGCAGTTCGTCGCACCGCTCCAAAATCCGCCGGAATAACGGCGACGTCTCGTACAACTCACGCCCCATCCCGGCGTACTGCGATCCTTGTCCCGTGAAGAGCATGGCTACTCGCGGTTTCTGCTGCGTGCCAACTTCCCCGCGAACTACTCCGTCGCCACTTCCCAGTTTCAGCGCTACCTCTGCTCGCGTGTTCCCTCCGACAATTAGCCGCTGCCCAAAATGGGCCCGCCCCACGTTCGCCGTGTAACACAGGTCTGCCAACCGATCCTCGTCTTTCGCCTGGAGTCGCGCTCGATATACCTCCACCTGCGCCTTCAGTACCTCCGCAGTTTTCGCCGATATCGTCAGCAAGTGATGCGGCCGCTCCAGCCCCGCTTCTGCCACCGCCACTGCTGGCGCTTCCTCCAGCACCACGTGTGCATTGGTCCCGCTGAACCCAAACGAGCTGACCCCAGCGATCCGCCGGCCGTTGACTGGCTCCCAGCGCCGCAGTTGCGTCGGCACTTCGATTGCGTATCGCTCCCATGCGATGTTTTCGCTCAGCTTCTGCAGGTGAAGGTGTGGCGGAATCGCCCGATGTTGCAAACTCAGCACGACCTTGATCAGACCCGTCACTCCGGCCGCTGCTTCCAAGTGCCCCAGGTTCGTCTTCACAGACCCGATCAGTAGCGGCACCGTGCGCTTGTCTCTCTCCGCCAGAGCCCGGCCCAAGGCCTCTACCTCAATCGGATCGCCCAACGACGTCCCCGTCCCGTGGGCTTCGACGTAGCTCACTTCTTCCGGCTCGACGCCGGCATTGACCAACGCTTCCTTGATCACCGCTTCCTGCGCCAGCCCGTTGGGAACTGACAAACCGCTGCTGGGACCATCCTGGTTCACCGCCGTACCGCGGATCACCGCCAGGATGCGGTCGCCGGCCGCTTGCGCATCAGACAGTCGCTTCATCACCAGAACGCCACACCCTTCGCCGCGCACAAAACCGTCGGCCTCCGCGTCGAACACTTTGCAACGGCCATCGTGCGCCAGCATGCCCCACTTCGACGCGCTGATGAATGTATCGGGTGTGATGTTAAGGTTCACGCCACCTGTGATCACCAGGTCCGATTCGCCTTCGCGCAGGCTCCGGCAGGCCCGGTCGATGGCCACCAGCGAAGAAGAACACGCCGTATCAATCGCCATACTCGGCCCTTGCAGGCCCAGCGTGTACGACACCCTGCCGGCAATCACGTTGAGCGTATTGTTCGTCGCCACGTAAGCATCAATGTCTTCTTCGCTTTGAACTTTGGTTTGCAACTGCAGGTAGTCATTCGTGGTCGCACCTACGAACACCCCAGTCCGTGTGCAGCTCAGGCTTTTTGGAGAGATCCCCGCCGCTTCCAGCGCTTCCCACGCAACCTCCAGGAACAACCGCTGCGGTGGACTCATCCGCCGCGCTTCCGTCGCCGCTATCCCGAAAAAGGGTGCATCGAACTGATCGATACCATCGATGAAACCGCCCCAGCAGGTATAAGTCTTTCCCGGTGCCTTTGGGTCGGGGTCAAAGTATTTGTCTGGGTCCCAGCGTTCCGGTGGCACCTTCCGGACAGCGTGCCTCCCATTCTCCAGCAGGTCCCAGTAGTCCTCTGGATTCGTGACCCCGCCCGGAATGCGGCAACCAATGCCGATAATGGCGAGTGGTTCCGAGCGTCGGCGCTCCAGCGTTTCTAATCTTGCACGCATCTTGCGCAAGGCAACCAGCGCCTGCATCTCCGGACTCGGTGTTTTGTCCTGGTCGTTCATCGCTTCTTCCGCACTCGCTAACCTCTCAGCTCCGGCGGCAACGATTCCAGTTCCCGTATCAGGGCCTTCGTGGTGTCCGCATCCGAAAGATCTTTGCCCTTAGACATCGCTCCCACCGCCGCTTTTCTGGTCAGTGGTGCCTTTTCCTGCCCGGCGCTGTCGCCTAGGAGGTATCGAGTGATTGCCGCTGGCGTCGGGTAAGTGAAAGTGAGCATTTTGGGCAGCGTGCGCCCGAAACCCGTCTCCAGCCTCTTCCTCAACTGCACCGACATCAGCGAATCCATGCCCATGTCGAACAAACCACGCTCGGGATCGATACTTTCTGGGATATCGATCCCCAGCACCTGTGCGACTTCCTTCATCACGCGGGCTGTGACTAGATCACGCCGGTCCTCCGGTGCCATGTCGACAACGGAAATCACTGGACTTCCCGCTGCCGGTGGGCTCGTGGTGACTACTGGTTTCGCCGACTCGCGGGGCAACGGTAACCTGTCCCCGACAAGCTCGAGGACGGGACGGCACTCAGAGGAAAGTCCTGAACCTTCCCGCGCCGGTGAAGCTGGAGTCACTACCGGTTCTGCGAACCCGCGATTCGTCGTTGACTCGGCCCCGACGTAGTCGAGGAACGGACGGCGTCCGCAGAGTTCGAAGGCTGGCTTCAGCAAGCTGGCGTCAATATCGGCCACCATCCGTTGTTCCACCCCGGCCATCGCTAGCTCGAACATGGCTTGGAACGCCACATTCGAATCCATCGGCACAAGCCCGGAACGTTCGAAGAATTCTCGTTGCTCTGTTGTCAGGCTGCGGGTTTCATCCCATTCTCCCCAGGCCACGCTCGTCGCTGGCAAGTTCAAGCTGTGGCGGTAGGAGGCCAAACCATCCAGGAACTGGTTGGCGGCTGCGTAGTGCGCCAGATCTTTGGCCCCTAACTGGCATGCAGCGGAGGAAAACAGAATGAAGAAATCCAGCGGCAGAGTTTGCGTCAACTCATGGAGGATCCACGCCCCGCGCACCTTCGCGCGAAACATGTTCTGCCACGCGGCCGAATCGATGGCCGTGATCGGGCAAAAATCGATGGCCGTGGCGCAATGGATGATTCCTGCAAGCGGCCGGCCGGAAAGATCAATCTGCTGCAACAGGGTGGAAACCGACTCGGGATTCCCAACATCAACTCGTTCCACCCTTACCTCAGCGCCAAACCGTTCAGCCACGCGAATGGCATTGACTGTCGCGCGCGATGGGTCGTTGGCGGCCAACCGATCCCATTCGGACCGCTCCGGCACGCCGCTCCGGCCGATTAGAACCAAGTGCCCGGCGCCACGCTGCGCCATCCAACCCGCGAGCTTGCGCCCCAAACCACCCAGCCCGCCAGTAATAAGGTAGGTTGCATCTTTCCGGAACTTCGCGGTTCCGGACGGAAGTTCGCCCGCAGGAACCAATCGCGCGACATATCTGCGTCCTCCGCGCAGCGCAATCTGGTCTTCGCCGTCCGAGTCGCAAATCTCCCGAACCACGCCCGCGGCTATGGTGTCCGGATCGCTGTCGTCGATGTCGATCAACCCGCCCCACCGCTCCAGTTCGTCAATTGCCAATCCCCGCCCCAAACCCCAAGCCGGAGCTTGGCCGAGGGACGCAGGAGCGTTCGACAGCGCCATTGGTTGCGCATGTCGCGTAACGATCCAGACCTTCGCGGCCATGCCGCCCAAGGCGCGCACCACGTTCACGACGCTGCCCAACCCCAGCGTTTGTGCGTCCTCGATGGCGTCTAAAGTGAAAGCCGAATTAGCTGGAATATCCAAGTTCCACAGATGAACCACGCCATCAAAAGCTGGCTGGTTCGCGAAGAAACGGATGCAATCGTTTGGGTTTGCGGGATCGATCGCATTCCCCTCGCCCCCATGAGCAACCAACACGCACTCATGTTTTCTGGCTTGCAACTGTTCGGCGATTCGCCCGCCGAGACCCGAGTCGTCGGCGAAAATTGCCCAGCGCTCACGTCGCCCGGTGATCGCCACTTCCGTCGCATTCGGGCGCGCAACCAAAATGCTCTCCTCGAGCGCTGCTCCCTGCGAGTAGACCGAACCCAACGCTTCGCATTGCACAAATCCAGACTCACGCAGAAGGTCGGTCCATCCTTGGGCACTGAGCAACGGATAAGACGGCCTCAGGTCGGTATCGGCAAACCGCCACC
>Ga0187782_10002296_pt1 | contig 14089 bp, 21 predicted proteins | sample 0715_SJ02_MP15_2_FD_132454 | JGI IMG/M metagenome (GOLD analysis project Ga0187782, IMG submission 132454) | Tropical peat soil microbial communities from peatlands in Department of Meta, Colombia - 0715_SJ02_MP15_20_MG | ecosystem: Environmental > Terrestrial > Soil > Wetlands > Peat | place...
CTTGGCGTTCGTACTCGCTCGCCGCCTGATCCGCCAGATCGGCATGCTTGACCGTACCTTCCCGCGTCTCTTGTTCGGCGGCAGCGACGGCATGGTCCAATTCCGCAATGCGCGTTTCGAGAATTTCCTTAAAATGCTCGCGTTGGCCTGCTGGCAACATGCGCTGATCTTTGACCGCTACTAGCTAAACGTCCTTCAGTTGGTTCTCATCCAGCCCGAAATAGTGGCCCAGTTCATGGATGACCGTTCGGCGGATTTGTTCGCGGACTTGGGCCTCGCTGCAGCAGACCGCTTCAATGTTCTTTTGGTAAAGCACGATGTAATCAGGCCCGGTCGGCAGGTCAAACGTGCTTTTCTTGGTCGTGGGCACGCCGTGGAAGAGCCCCAGAAGCAGCCGCCTTTGCTGCCCCGACTGCGGCGATGGCTGGTTCCGCGGCACGTCCTCCACCAGAACAGCAACGTTACGGATGCGACTGCGAAATTCTTGCGGGAGCGAATCGAGCGTCTCCTCGACTACCTTGACGAATTGTTCGCGCTTCATCCTTCACCGACTGACACAAATAAGAGCCTGCTCACACCGAGTAGCCTTCGTCTTCCTCGTCGTCGTCATCCCCTTCTTCGCGGTCGTTCTCCTCGTCTTCTTCTTCGTCGTCTGGCTCTTCTCGAACGAGTACATCGGCAGCCACGGAGGGATCAGAGGGTTCCGAGTCATGGCATTCTGGACGTATTCTGCTCATGCCCAATGGTACGCTCCCGTACCAATGGCAAGCGCAGCTTCTCTTTCCAACCCCGCTCCCGAACTCCCGCCGAATAGCCTTGCGTGCGGCTGATCCTCCATGCACAATCCGTCTGCAATCTTCGCGAGGAGGCATGCCATGGCGAAAGTGAAGCAACTCACGGTGTCCCTCGAAAATCGACTCGGGACCTTGGCCCACATGGCGAAGGTTCTCGCCGACGCAAAGGTGAATATCACCGCACTGCTGAACAGCACGTCGGGAGCGCAAGGATCGGCGCAGGTGGTCGTGGACAATGTCAACAAAGCCAAGAAGGCTCTGGGGGCGGCGGGTCTTTCGTATACCGAGGGCATGCTGGAGCACATCGAACTGGCGAACAAACCGGGCGCGCTGGCGGAACTGGCTGGGAGGCTAGCGAAAAAGGGCATCAACATCGACAGCGTCTACGCCACGATGCCCAAGAGCGCGAAGAAGGCGGTCGTCGTGCTCGCAGTTTCCAAGGCGGGCGGAACAGGTGGCGCTTAATTGTCGGACAAGACGGCTGCGGTGAAAAGTGCCGGCAGCGGCGCAAGACGGCCTGAGACGTGTCCGCCACCGTGCCGCCTGCCCCTTCCGCATCGGCATGCCTCATGGGTTGGGCGGGTTGGAACTGACCGATATAATCTCGGGAAAAGTGAACTGAACCGAGAGCGTGAACTCATCCTTGAAATCGGTCGGGTAGGTGTAGAACCTGCTTCCCCCACCCGCGAGGACAAGGTCAACATTTTGTAGTCTGTATGTCCCGGTCATTACACTTGGCACGTCGCCTTCCACTTCATAGGCCTGCTGCGAAATCTGATGAAATCGGTTGATCCACCAGTAGTTTGGCAATCCCTGCTGGTTCTTCGGTGCTTCTCCTTGCAGGGAGAACATCACTCCGAGACCTTGCACAGCACCCTGAATAGGCTTTTGGAACGTTACGTAATAGTGAATCTTGTCTCCCGGCTTGAACGCCTGCGAAATACTCGGTGCGCCCTGTGCCAGCAGCAGCACAGGCGCGGCCAAAACCAGCAGCGCAACTTTTCTCAACATTTGAACCGCCACAGAACTCAGTAGAGTTCGGGTGAAGTGTACAGCATTCCCATTGTCGGGCAGTCCTTGGCCCGCATGGGAAGGTTCTCCCCGATGGAACGCGAACAACTTGCAGGTCGAAGCAGACGAGATGAAGGATTTCGAGTACGGTGATATGGGAGTTGCAGTGGTGGTCGCCGACAGTGAATACCTGAAAGAAAAAGAGGCGACTCGCGTTCCACATGGTGAGGGCAGCGGTGGGATTATTGTCGCGGTGGTGAGGTGATATGCTTCCGGCGACTACGTGAGCATCTTGACCAAGCACCAGATAATTGAAGCTGTCAGCCCGAACACAAGAACCAGAATCGTGCGTTGGATCGTCTTGTCCATAATTCCTTCCCGTTCAGCCTTTTCCATATCCTTCCCTAAAATGAAACCGCACCGGAAGGTGAAAGTTGCGATAAGTGAGGCCAGATTGACAGTTCTTTACAGTTTCCGGAGCGTCTGGTCGAAATGCCAGCAGAATCTCCGATAATTGCCAGAAAAAAAATGGGTTGGACTGTGACGGATATCGCCCCGTATCTTTCACCTAACGAAACCCGTGCGCTCTTCTACTCCTCCGTGAATGCGGCTTGGGAAAGTGGGGCCATATGAAGGCCGTTTCGAAGATCGTGGTTATGGTCATGCTGCTCATTATGTCGGCGGTGTCTGCCGGTGTCATAGTCGCCCGCTTGACTGGGGCGGGTTACTGACCAGCATTGCGGCTCGCTGGCGGGTGCACTGCCGGATGTGGGAGTAAAATCATCCGGGGTGGCTGCAAAGCTGAAAAAGATGGTGATTTGCCCTTGAATCCGGCCCTGCTCGAAGTCTTGCGCGAGTACTAGAAGCCAGCACCGACTTGCGCACCGTCCAGGCTTTACTCGGCCACGACGATCTAGAAACCACGGCTCAGTACCCGCATCTGTCGCAGCGTCACTTGCAGTCCGCCACTAGTCCACTGGACAGTCTGACTGGCCAGCACCGAGAACCTCAGCCGTAGTTTTAAGCGCAAACACCACGCATGAGTCGGCCCACCCTCGAGTTAGGGATCACTGCGCAGTCACAATGAGTGCGTTACTGGCCTGCGTGCCAGCTCGGCGATAGCCGTGCCGAACGTTCGAATCGAAGTAGATCGCGTCGCCGGTATCGAGGGTGTGGGTGTCCGAGCCGATGACAAGGTCGATCTTGCCGCGGATCATGTAGAGGAATTCCACTCCGGCGTGTTGGTGCAGCCGTTGCTTATCGGCGGCGACTGGCTGGAACTCAGCCAAGAATGCGTTGAGTCTGCGCTCGTTTGCCACAAAATCGAGACTCTCGAACCAGTAGGAAACCTCGCCGCCTGGCCGCTCGGGAAAGCGAATGCGATCTTGTTTGCGCACAATCGCCACCACATGCCGCTTGCGTTCGTCGGTAAAGAAGTAGTCAAGACCGACACTGAACACCATGGCGATACGCAGCAGGGTGGGGAGGGTGGGGAACAGTTTGCCGCACTCCAGCTTCGACAGCATGGCCGGCGAAAGCCCGGTGTGCTTGCCGAGTTGCACTAAACCCATGCTTTTTTTCAGGCGCAACCCGCGAAGCTTCTCCCCGAGTGCATAGGGCTTTAGACCCTCGGTAATGGTCTTGTTCATGGCGATTTTCCTCCTAGTCAAAGAAACGAGGCGCTGTTTGAGTGTCGGTCACATGAGTTTGAGTTTGCTGCGCCTTTTCATAATGTGCAACATTATTTGAATTATAGTCAAGCAGAACACAGACCCAATTGAGGTCAACAGAAAAGGAGATGTCTCAGATGAATCGGATCAAGGTCGGGGTAATGGCTGCGACGTTGGCGATCTGCACGGTGGTAGTCGCAGCGCCAACGAACAACACCGAAGTCAAGGACATTGTAGATACGGCGGTCGCGGCAGGATCGTTCCAGACGCTGGCCAAGGCACTGCAGGCAGCCGATTTGGTGGACACGCTGAAGGGTCCGGGGCCGTTCACCGTGTTCGCGCCAACGGACGAGGCCTTCGCGAAGCTGCCGGCAGGGACGTTGGACGACCTGCTCAAACCGGAGAACAAGGAAAAGCTGCGCGCCATTCTCACCTATCACGTTGTGGCCGGCAAAGTGCCGTCAGCGAAGGTGGTCACGCTCTCGTCCGCCAAAACCGTCAACGGTCAGGAAGTGAAGATCACGGCAACCGGCGGCGACGTCATGGTCGACAATGCACGCGTCGTGAAGGCCGATATTCCCGCCGCCAACGGCGTGATTCACGTGATCGATGCCGTGCTCCTGCCTTACAGCAACTAGAACTGTGAACCAAAAAGTACTTTCTCGAAGGAGGATGAAAGATGAAAACGTTAGACGTGATCGCGGCTGTACTGTTGGTAGTCGGCGGACTGAACTGGGGTCTCGTGGGTATCGCCCACTTTGACCTGGTGGCGACGATTTTCGGTATGAAGTTTGGCGAGACGTCGGCATTGAGCTCGGCCGTATACCTTCTGGTGGGCCTGTCCGCGCTGTACCAGGCGCTGTCGTTTAAGGCCATCCAGCGGCGTTGGGGCTCGGCGCCGGCCGTGGCGCCCATCCGCTAACCATGCTGGCTGCAGGGGGAGAGCGGCCGAATGTCGGCTCTCTCCCGCTTTAAGCAGACCTGGCCCTGATAACGCCAAAGTGCTGGAACTGAGGACTTCCATGAACCCACCACTACGCATTCTTTGCATAGACGATTGTGCTTCGCCACTGAATACGGTGAAAACGATGTTGGAGGATCGCGGATACGACGTTTGGACCGCGAGGAACCTGGCCGATGGCCAACGTATAGCCGAGTGCCTGGATTTCGAGGCCATGCTGGTCGCGCAGAGGTTGGCAAACCTCAATCCGGACTTGGTCCGTGGCCTAGCGACCAGACCCGGCCTCTTTTTTACGTATTGGGGGAATCCTGCTGCGAGCGTAGACCGCTCGCTAAGTCCCAATCCCGCACTCAGCAGCGACAGCGTCGAGGGCATCTTGGCTTTCTTACCGATGCTAAGGAGGCGCACACGCTGAGTGGTGGCTGGTAGTTGGCGGAAAGCACCAGCTTGGAAATGCCATTCCGCACACCGGAGAACAACAGATGACCTCGCTTGAGAAACTGAGCACGGACCCGCGGGTGGCGGTACGGCGGCGAGGTATGCCTGACCCCCACGGCCAGTGCGTGGTGTACTGGATGCAGCGCGCCCAGCGGGCAGTCGACAATGCCGCTTTGGACCTTGCAGTGCGTCTGGGAAATGAGCTGGGCAAGGCAGTGGTGGCCTTCTTTGCCCCGGTTCCGTTTTATCCAGGAGCGAATCAGCGCAATCTTCGTTTCTTGGCAGAGGGAGTCCCGGACATCGCCGAAGGACTGGCGCGGCGCGGAGTTGGCTTCTGCTTCCGCTCTTATCCAGAGCACAGTTTATTGAAGTTTTGCGAGCAGGTGCGCCCGGCGATAATGGTTGGGGATGAGAATCCGCTGCGGGAGCCGGAAGAGTGGCGCCGGCGAGTAGCCGACCGGCTGCGAATTCCATTTTGGACTGTAGACGCAGACGTAATCGTGCCTTCCAGGCTCCTCGAAAAGGAGCACTATGGAGCGCGCACCATTCGCCCTCGGTTGCTCGAACTCTTGCCGAAATTTCTGAAGGCGCTAGAGAACACAGTGGCGCACGTAGCCTGGGCTTCGCCTCCGAGCTCGCGGTCGCAAAGTTGGGAAGACGACTTTACCCGTGGCTGGACGCTGGATCGTACAGTTTCGGCAGTGAACGCCCGGCGTGGCGGTACGACCGAGGCCATGGGTCGCCTGTCGGAGTTCGTTCAAAGCAAGCTGGCTGCCTACCCGCAAGGTCGCAATCGCCCGGAAACGGATAGCACAAGTCGACTCTCTCCGTACTTGCACTTCGGTCATTTGGGGCCGCATACCGTGGCCATGGCAATCCGAGATGTGGATGCACCGGAACCTGCCAAGCAAGCATTTCTCGAGCAGCTGATCGTCCGTCGCGAGCTGGCGATCAACCTCGTGCGGTTCAATTCTGTGTACGACTCAGTCGAGTGCATGGAGCCATGGGCCGATAGGTCCTTTGCGCAACATGCGTCGGACAGGCGGCCGATCCTATACAGCGCTGAACGGCTGGACAATGCCGAGACTCACGATCCGCTGTGGAACGCAGCCCAAAAGCAGATGGTGCTGACCGGCTGGATGCACAACTACCTGCGCATGTACTGGGCCAAGAAAATTCTGGAGTGGAGTCCCTCGGTGGCATTGGCTTACCAGCGCGCGATCTGGTTGAACGATCGCTACGAACTCGACGGCCGCGACCCGAACGGCTACGCCGGCATTGCGTGGGCGATCGTTGGTAAGCACGATCGGCCGTGGTTCGATCGTCCAGTTTTCGGGCAGGTGCGTTACATGTCGCTCGCCAGCACTGGGCGAAAATTCGATGCGAAGAGATACATCGTCGATGTTGAACGGATGGAGCGATCCCATGCCTAACAAATGGATGAGTTGGATTGTGTTTGTTGCCATCTGTTTTGGAGCAGCGGCTGTTGGCAGCTTCTTCACCGCCTCCTCTGTGAAGACCTGGTACCGGGGGCTGCTGAAACCCGCCGGCACACCTCCATCATGGGTGTTCGGCGCGGTCTGGTCGGTGCTCTACCTGCTGATGGGGACAGAGGCCTGGCTGGTGTGGAAGGAACGCCACGTCCATGATGTTTCGCTGCCGCTCAGTCTGTTCTTCGGCCAGCTCGTTTTGAATGCTGCGTGGTCCTTCATCTTTTTCGGACTGCAAAGGCCTGGCCTTGCTCTGGTCGAGATCCTCACTCTGTTCTTGGCAATCGTGCTGACAACGATAAGTTTTTCGGGGCATTCACCTTACGCCTTTTGGCTGATGATGCCCTATCTCGGCTGGGTCGGATACGCGACATACCTGAATCTCGGCCTCTGGCGGCTCAACCGGGGTGCGGCATGAAAATACTGGTGACGGGGGCATCCGGCTACGTCGGTCGGCAACTCGCCGCTAAACTTGCCGAAGCGGGACATGAAGTCACCTGCATGCTGCGCAACCGGTCAAGTGCATCGCTCCGCCCCGGCACCCATACTCGAATCGTTGAGGCCGATGCTCTCCGCGCCGAGACGCTGTCCGAGGCCGTGGCAAACATCGATGTGGCGTATTACCTCATCCATTCCATGTCCGGCCGGGAAGCGGGATTCGACCAGCGAGATCGCGAGGCTGCCTATAATTTTGCAATCGCGGCCAAGAAAGCTGGAGTGCGGCGCGTCATCTACCTCGGAGGACTCGCGGCAGCAGGATCAAATGTCTCTTTACATCTGAAGAGCCGCCACAACACTGGAGCGGTGCTGCGCAAGTACGGGCCCCCACTGATTGAGTTTCGCGCCGGCATCATCGTCGGGAACGGCAGTATCTCGTTTGAAATCATCCGCTGCTTAACGGAGCGGCTTCCCGTTATGATCTGCCCGCGCTGGGTGGTGACACGAACCCAGCCGATCGCAATCGACGATGTACTGGCCTATCTGGTCGCCGCGCTTAACGTAGGCGGGTGTGTGGAGGAACCGATTGAGATCGGAGGAGCAACGGTCGAGACATATCGAAGCATGATGCTCGGTTACGCGCGCCAGCGCGGCCTCAAGCGCTGGCTGTTTCGCGTGCCGGTGCTGACACCCCGGCTCTCATCCTACTGGTTGGACCTGGTGACACCATTTCCCCCAGCGGTTTCGCGGCCGCTGGTTGAAGGATTGAGGAGCGAGTCCATCTGTAGCCGTGCTCTGGCCTCGGAGGTGTTTCCTGAAATCCGGCCAATTTCCTACCGGTCAGCCGTCACCAAGGCGCTTGGCCGTTCCGCCCCTCCTCTGTCTCTGCCTTGGTCTGCGCCACGTGTCCATCAAATCGTCCGCGCAGAGGGAACGATATGCGACGTTCGTGAGGTGGCGATCAGTGCATCTCCCGATCGAGTCTTCGCAGTCTTAGAAAACCTTGGAGGCAAGTACGGCTGGCTCAGTTTTGATGTGCTGTGGCGAGTTCGCGGGTGGATCGATGGGCTGATTGGCGGCGTGGGAAACTCGCGAGGGCGGTCTCGGAGTACAGGAATGCAAGCCGGCGATGTCATTGATTTTTGGCGAGTCGAGCGGGTGGAAGCACCACGTACAGTCCTGTTACGTGCCGAGATGAAACTTCCAGGTGCGGCATGGCTGCACTTCGAGTTACGTCCTGACGTCTCAGGTCGTACGCTCTTGCGCTGCTGCGCATGGTTTCAGCCCAGAGGGCTCTTCGGGGAAATCTATTGGTACGTGCTGTATCCCATCCACCTGCTGATCTTCAACAAAATGCTTATGGCGCTGACCCGCACAGTAGAGCTGCCCAACGTGATAGAGGCTGACCAGGCGGTCGCGTGAGCCCTTGATCAAGTGGCTTTTGCATGTCGCTCATGTTGGGGCGGACGACTGATTTGCAATGAAGATCCATAGTTTTCGATCGGAGGTTTGGGTCCCGGAACCGCGAGAGATTGTCTTCGCATTCTTCTCTCGCGCCGAGAATCTGGAAGCTCTTACGCCGCATTGGCTGCATTTTTCTATTTTGTCGCCCGTTCCAATCGCGATGAAAGTCGGAACGCGAATCCGGTATAGCTTGCGGCTGCACGGGATTCCCATGCACTGGGAAAGCGAAATCACGGCCTGGGAGCCACCCCATCGCTTCGTGGACGAGCAAACGAGCGGACCTTATCGTCGATGGATCCACGAGCACCAGTTCTTGGAGCATGAGGGAGGCACCAAAGTACGGGACACCGTGCAATACTCCGTCGCCGGAGGCGTACTGGTACACGGACTGCTTGTTGCTCCAGATTTGAACAGGATCTTCGAGTTCCGCCGCCAGAAAGTCGCCGAGATTTTTCGCCAGACATCGGGGCCCGCGGTCTGATGGGGTCAGTATTAAGCACAGGCGAAGAGCTGCTCGGAGTGGCATTATTTGGTGTTTGTAATCGTGAAAGTGGTCGCTCCTGCGGCTTTTTCGGCGCCGGGAAGCCGTTTTAAGCAGACCGCCCTGGGGTCTGTTTCCTGGTCCCCTGCGTGGGCGCTGCTGAATCTGGTCATGGAACCACCGCTCGCCGGTCGTCACAATCAATTGGATCTAAAACGGGGAAACCGGAAGTCATCCTGAAACCCGCGATAGCGCGCGTGTGGCGACACGACTTATCTATAGGTTTTCGTGAGAAAGGAGATTTTCGCGAGCGGTCTGCTCGTCGCTCTAGTGGCAACAACTGGCCCAACTGAGCCTACATAGATCTGAGCCTGGTTCCGTCAGTCAGTTGGCGAGTACGGTTTCGTCCGGGTTTTCCACACTAGGTTTTGCGACCTGCTGACCAGCCCGCAGCACCGTCCCGACCCTGAGCTTCATCTCACGCGCGATCACCTTCCAGCCGAGCCCTTGTGCGCGAAGGCTGGCAATCCCTTGAGCAATTCAGAACAATGGTCGGACGCCCGAGGCGCTTGCCCTTGGAACGGGCGTGCCGGAGGCCGACCTTCACTCGCTCCTGGATGAGCGCCCGCTCAAACTCGGCCATTGCACCGATGATCTGAAACATCAGCCGACCCGAGGGCGTGCCGAGGTCGAGGTTGTCCCGCAAGCTGACGAACGCAATTCCGCGGGCCTCGAGTTCGGCAAAGGCATTGATCAAGTGACGCAGCGAGCGGCCGAATCTGTCCAGCTTCCAGACCAGTACCGTATCGAACTTACGCTGTCCAGCGTCGGCCATCAGCCGGTTCAGCGCTGGGCGGCGGGAGTTCTTCGATCCCGACACGCCATTATGGTGCAGATCTCCGCAATCTCCCAGCCGCTGCGTGTTGCGTACACCCGCAGTTCGGACAGCTGCAACTCGGGATCCTGATGGCCGTTAGTTGTGCTGACGCGGGCGTAGAGCCCAACCCGCAGAGGGTGGGATAGACTTTCCTTAGTCATGTTGCCTCCATTTCAGGCGACTTTGGTTAGCGGCGGAAGGGAGAGTTCGAGCGGTGGGAACAGAGCAAAACGCGGCGGGGGTGTGGGTACGCATGGACAAGACCATGGCGGCGGTAATGTTCGCCGGCATGTGTACCTTCCTGAATGTTTATCCGACCCAGCCCCTGCTCCCCTATTTTCGGCAGCTCTTTCACGCCTCGGAACTGGCCGTCAGCTTGACGGTGAGCGCGACCGTTTTCGCGGTGGCCCTGGTGGCGCCGTGTGTCGGCGTGATCGCAGAGCGTATGGGGCGGAAGCGGGTGATCGTTCCCTCGCTGCTACTGCTGACCTTGCCCACCGCGCTGTGCGGGAGCGCGAGGAGCCTGGAGGCGCTGATCGGCTGGCGCTTCCTGCAAGGCGTGTTCGTGCCGGGCGTGATTGCTGTGATGCTCGCCTACATCGTGGAAGAGTGGGAAGGGCGCGGGGTCGGCAGGGCGATGGCGGCCTACGTGACCGGCACGGTAATGGGCGGGTTCATGGGACGGTTCCTGTCGGGGTTGGTCACCACGCACTGGAACTGGCGCGCGGCGTTCGTCGTACTGGGCGCCTTGAACCTGGCGGGCGCGCTGGCGGTGCGGGCGTGGCTGCCGCTGGCGACCAGGTTCGTCCCCGCCGAGCACATGGGGCACGCACTGGCCGAGGCGCGGCGTCACCTGCGAAATCCACGGCTGCTGGCCAACTTCGGAATGGGGGCGGCGATACTGTTTGCCATGGTGGGCTGCTTCACCTACGCCAGCTTCTATCTCGCAGCGCCGCCCTTCCGCCTGAATGCGGCGCAACTGGGGAGCATTTTCTTCGTGTACCTGGTCGGTGTAGTGGTGACGCCGATGTCGGGAAAATTCCTCGATCGTTACGGCTTCCGGCACACTGCGTATCTTTATTGCGGCATGATGATGGCGGGCCTGGTGCTCACGCTGATGCGGTCGCTGCCGGTGGTAATCGCGGGGTTGGCGATTTTTTCCTCCGGCGTGTTCACCGCGCAGGCGGCGGCGACGGTAAACATGGGCGCCATTGCCGGGCGTGCGCGGTCGTCATCGGCGGGATTGTATGTGACCTTCTATTATCTGGGAGGCGGCCTGGGTGCGACCGTGACCGGATGGTTCTGGGAGCGGGCGCAATGGCGTGGCTGCGTCGCCGCGCAGGGCGCGGTGGCGGTGGTGAGCCTCGGACTGGCGCTGCTGAGCAGCCGGCCGGGCGAGCAGCTCCATGGCGAGGAAGCGGAGATCGTGGCGGACTGAAAAAGATCGGATGCTCTAGCGCCACGCCGTAGAAGGATTGGCTGCAAGCAGAATCGGAAGTTTTCAAGACCAGCATCCCAACATGAACTTTTTTCCTGGAACCGGGCATTTCTTCCTCCGTGCGGCTACGTTTCAGCACACTGGTTCTTGCGGTGACGTCTTTTTTGCAACGACTTGCGAAGTTTGGCACGGGTACTGCTCTACGAAATTACCAGCCCCGATCGCTGCCACAATGTGGACATACGATGCCCGCCCTTTCAGATTCGGCGAGCGTTAAAACTACTGGCAACAGCTTCTGGCAGACATTGCAGAAAAATTCAGAGTGACGCATGGCCTGGTGGTGCTGGTGCGCGCAATGCCGCAAAACGCTTATTGCGCAGTCGACACGCGCCGACGTGGCCGCGCAGAAACTCAACCTGGACCCAGCGGGCTTGTGGCCTACGTGGCTCTGTGGATTACTGGGCGGTCCAAGGAAAACAGCCGAGTTCTTCGCTGAATCGACTCTTGCGCCGGGGGTGTGGTACGTCGAAGAAGATAAAAATGAATTGACTTCATCGTAATTTTTGCGGACAGAAGCAGAACACTTTTTCAGTCCTCTTTGGTATTTGCGAATCATAATCCGATATGAACGAGAAAGTCGTCAAACGGTATCTTTTCGCGAGTGATTTCGACCAGACGCTCAGCTTCAATGACTCTGGTCTTGTGCTCAGCGAGTTGCTCGCTATTCCGGTAGAGGAATTCGCGCACAAAGCCAGCGGGATGGCGAAGCTGAACCTCGTTCAACAGGGAGCTGAGCTGGCCTACTTACTATTGCATGATCCGCAGTTCCGCAGCCGGGTACGTCGCGAGCATCTGCTCGAGGCGGGCAAGCGCATCCCTCTGAAGCAAAACATCGAGCTGCTCTATAAAATTCTCGACAACGGCATCGACGGATATCACTTCGACTTTTTCGTACTCTCCGCAGCGCCGGTGGAGATCGTGCGGTCCGCACTCGAGGGCATCGTTCCTGCCGATCATATCTTCGGCACCGAGTTCAAATACAACGCATCGGGCGAGATTGAGAGCATCGCTCATGCCACGGCTGGTTACGGTAAGGTGGCGTGCCTCGACCGACTGCAAGCCGATCTGCAGATCGGTCCCGACCACATCATTTACGCCGGGGACGGGAGCTCCGATCTCCACGCTATGCTGCACGTGAACGGATACGACGGGCTCACCATCGCGGCCTCGGAGAAGCGGGACATCACGCAAGTCGCGAAGCGCACGGTTCTGAGCTCGAATGCCCTCGCCATGCTGGTGCCCATCCTAGAGAAGGTGGCTCGCTGGGACCAAGGCGAAATCCGCGAATTCTTCGAGTCGCACGGTTTTCTCGTCCAGGAGTGGGCAAAGGTCCGGACCGACTGGCTAACGCTCCGCCCCGCCGAACTCGGACTCCCGGAGGGCGCAACATTCTGAGAGCCATGACAATAGCTGATTCGATCGGATGGATCGCAACTGCAGCATTCTCCACTTCGTATTTTTTCAAGGAAGGGAGGATACTGCGAAGGATTCAGGCGATCGCTGCTCTGATCTGGGTGGGGTACGGCTTTATGATCGGCGCTATGCCGGTTGTGGCTGCGAACCTCATCGTAGCGACGGCAGCGATCTACTCCTCGTTCAGTGCAGCGCGGGCGGAAACAATCAGACGGTGAGAGGCACGCCATGTATCCAGTTCCATATCATCGCGCCAAGCGGAACAGCCCTTTTTGGCCGTGCCCGCGCGGACGCCGGTGGATCGCATGCCCGCCTGGTGCCTAGCCCTGCTGTTCGGCGGTGTTATTCTGTTCACCGCCACGGGACTGGATTTCCTTCTGGAAAAACGCTCGCTGTCGCTCTTGGCCTTGATCAAGGCCACACAGTAACCCGAGTACCGAGCCCGGACAGTGCGTGAGGGACATGGGGTAGGGGAAAAGCGTGTTCGGGACGCACCAGCCGGGATGCGGGTTCAGAGTGTCCTTAAGGGAGAATTCCTCTGCGAGCCTCGGCGCTTGGCGATGATGCGTGCCAATACCTCTTCAACGTGGCGCTGAGAACGGGTTGCCCGCCGGGCTTCTGGCGTGGATTCGTCAGAGCCGCGTACCCCGTCACTCGGCTTTGCTGGCATGCGACACTCCTATGACATTCCTTGCTAGCTCAACGATATAACCAAATCCTGCCGGATCAATGTAACCTAAAATCCGCAGCAATGCCGCCATTATCTCAACCCGGAGGTTCCGCGAAACAGTTCCTGATCTCAAAGGTGCTAGGACAGGCAGTTAGCGATGGCGTCATGCTCTCCGATCTTGAGGAGCGGATGCTCAACTTCTCGGAAGGTGCGGCATCAGCGGCAGAAATTGAGCCAGTCGCGAATTTCGACAGCGAATACGACAGCGATGCGTATGAGGCCAAAATCGCCCGCTTGCTTCGCAGGGCGTATCAGCACGACGCTAAGGTGGGACAGACACATCAGTGGCAGGATGCCTTAAATGCGCTGCGAAGTGAGGACTGGTACATCCTCGTAATGCTTCAACAAGCAGGGATAAAGGGAACCGTAGGCTGGGACATCACCGTACTCTGCATCTGCGCTGGGATTGAAACACTCATAGGACTGTCTTATGCACGCGGGGTAATCGGTCTCAGGTGGGCGCTGATCGGGCTTGTTGCATTCGGCTTCGGTATCGTGCGTCAGATCGCGAGGGAGAACTCAATCCACGTCATCAGGAATGTTGCGATGCTTTGATCCTGCATTCAGCCCCGACGACAGTATTCTTGCCTACGGGGCCGGGACTCGACTGTCACGCCTATCTGTGACCCAGATCACGGAAAGCTGGTCGTCTTCTTAATAGAATCTGCCACCCAATAAGCACTTCCAGATCAAAGATCCGTGTCTGCCCGCTGCCGGTAAGCGCCGCGGGCCGGAGAATGGCGGGCCATGACTATGAATCGCAGAGAGTGGCTGAAGCTTGCAGCGGGGGCGGGTTTTGCAGTTGCCGAACTAGGCGCTGACCC
>Ga0187782_10002297_pt1 | contig 14088 bp, 11 predicted proteins | sample 0715_SJ02_MP15_2_FD_132454 | JGI IMG/M metagenome (GOLD analysis project Ga0187782, IMG submission 132454) | Tropical peat soil microbial communities from peatlands in Department of Meta, Colombia - 0715_SJ02_MP15_20_MG | ecosystem: Environmental > Terrestrial > Soil > Wetlands > Peat | place...
ACATTGGCCATGCCGACTGAGGGTACGAACCCTCAAGCCGGAGTCAATGTCCCGGAGGTAGTCTCCGTTGGCCGGTTTTCAGGTGCTCATGCATGGCCGGTTTTGGGTGTTCACCGAGGAGAGGATTAGTCCTATAACCTTACCCCGCGCCTACGCCGGGAGGTGCGCAAGATTAGCTTCGACCATTTTGATCTGATTGCCGAAGAGTGGAAAAGGCATATAGAGGGACAGCGCGATGCAAAAGACTGAACCGATTACGGCCACGGCTATCGAGACGACCCGCGATGCGCTGATTGTGGTGCTCGCTGATCGACGACTGCGGATCCCGTGGGGGCGATGCTCTAAAAGGCTCGCTTCTGCGACGGATCTCCAGCGCTTAACGGCCGAACTCTCACCCGGTGGCTATGGTATTCACTGGCCCCTGATTGACGAGGACCTCTCGATCCCAGGACTGGTCCGGGACGCTTGATAGGTAGCGCGGACCTCCGTTGTTGAGGTCCGCGGTTCTGACTCGAGACCGCAGAGCTTCGCTCTGCGCCAGCCGCGGTTGGCTTAATCGTCATCTGCGATGGTTCCGGTTTCCGAGAGCTTTCCTACCAGCCCCAAAAGCCATCCCAGGGCAAATAGACAATAGCTAACCTTTTTGCTGGCCTCCAATTTTTCTCCGGACGCAGTCCTTTCCGAATTTGCTTCGGCAAGCATGCCCTTCTCAAGGGGCTCTATTTGGTCGTGCCTCAGATCATTACATTCTTTAGTGACCTCGTCAGCCTTAAGCACTATCTGCCGAATGTTCTGTGGGTCATGAGGCGACGCCCAGTTCTCCTCCTTTGCCTTCCGCCATACGATGTCGTTATGCTCTCTTTCCGATTGGACAACTAGCTTGATTCTCGAAACATTGTCGTCAAACAGAGCATTTGGCTCAAGTGCCTCACGAAAGCGCCTCAGATTCCCATCCGCGGCCTCAATACGACTAACGGTAGCAAGCATCAAATCGACCGTATCGCGCATCGTCTGCAAAGAGATTTCGGCGTTTTCGCCAGGGCGAGAGGGAACTGGCGTAACCCGGCCTACACGATAGTTAACATACGCCATGTAGGTAGACAGCTGATCGGTATCAGTTCGCGTCACGAAATTGTTTCCAGCGGTGTTGAGGGTATCCGAACGGTCTTTAAGCTCTTCGCGTACACCCTCGTTGTAAATAAACGCGACGAACACGATCAACGCGCCGATGAACGTCAGCCATTTCTTGTGCCTCGCAAAAAGCGACCGTTTTTCTCCTACCCTGCCGTCTTGTTGAACATCGGGCATGTCGGTTCTCCTATCTGCCGAATGGTTAGCCGGGCGAGCGGGTTACAACTATAACTAAGCCCGCATGCGGGTTGCAACCATCTTTCCGAACTGCTATCGAACCAGAAGAGCTGGTAGCGCAGAGTTTGTGCTGTTCAAACTCTGCGGCCTTTAATCTTGAATAATTCGTCTCTCATCAATGCGGGTTGACCAACACATCAAAAAAAGCCGCAGAGTCCCAACCCCAGGGACTCTGCGTTACCGGCTCCGGATGCCAGACCGATGCCTTTCCGCTACGGAAGCGGTATTCCTGCGGTATTGGAGAAGGTCAGGAACAGGTTGGGGAAGAGGCCGAGATAAAAGATGCCGACTACACTCACTGCCATGGCCGCGCGCAGCGCCATCGGTAAGGAAGCTGTGGACGCGCGAGTCGTGCCTTCCCGCATGTACATAGCGACGACGATACGAAGGTAGTAATACACCGAGACGACACTGTTAAGCAGAGCGATAATAGTGAGACCGATCAGGTGGGAATGGATGGCGGCGCGGAAAAGGAAGAATTTTCCGAAGAAACCAGCGGTGGTGGGGATGCCGGCGAGCGAGAGGAGGAAGATGGTCAAGCAAGCGGCGGTTCCCGGCTTGATGTAAGCCAGCCCGGTATAATCTTCAATTTGCGTTGAGAGTTCGCCATTTCCGGCCAGGTGGGCGATCAACACAAATGCCCCGACGTTCATCAATGCGTAAGCCGTAAGGTAGAAGAGCACGGCCGATGTGCCCTCGTGGCCTCCCGCTGCCACACCGACCAAAACGTAACCGGCATGAGCGATGGCCGAGTAGGCTAGCAGCCTCTTGACGTTGGTCTGCCAGATGGCGGCGAGATTGCCGAGACACATAGTCAAAATCGCTGAGACCCAAATCAGCCAGAAGCTGAGGGAAGCTGCGGAAGCCAGCCCCCCCAAGAAAACTCGCAGAAGAATGGCAAAGGCTGCTGCCTTAGGGCCCACCGAAAGGAAGGCTGTCACCGGCGCAGGCGCGCCCTGGTAGACATCCGGCGTCCAGATTTGAAACGGAACAGTGGAAAGCTTGAAAGCCAAGCCCGCGAACATCAAGAGAAGGGCAACTCGCGCCAGCACTGTCCACTGCGTGGGGTGGGCAAGCCGCCCGCTCAATTCCAGCAGGTTGGTGGTGCCCGTCAATCCATAAATAAAGGCGATCCCGTAAAGGAAGAAGGCGGTGGCAAATGAGCCCAGTAGGAAATATTTGAGCGAAGCCTCGTTGGCGAGAGCGTCTTTTCGCTTAAAGCCGGCGAGAATGTAAGTGGAGATGGAAGAAATCTCGAGGCCGATGAACACCATGATGAGGTCAGTGGAAGAGGCCATGAAGCACATTCCGGCGGCGCCCATCAGTATCAGCGCGTAGAACTCTCCGTGTTGAATGCTGTCGCGCTCGAGATAGTTGATGGAGCCCAACACCGTCAATGCCGCCACCAGCAAGAAAAGATAGAAGAAGTAGAAACTGAAATGGTCCGCTGCGATGGCCCTGCCAAAGGCAAGGCCCGGACTAGCAGAAGCCCACAGAGTGCCGCCCGCCGCCGTCAGCACTCCGACGAGGGCAAGCCAGCCGAGCAAGGACCGTCTCGGGGGCGCGATGAAAGGATCGAGGACCATGACCAGGATTCCAAATCCACAAAGGATGATTTCCGGGAGAATCCTCAGCAGGTCGGTGGGCTGGAAGGTGATCATTGGCCACCTCCAGCAGAGGGATTAGGGTATAGGGAATAGGGATTAGGGGCCGTGGAACTGAGGGTCGCGACTCCGGAACTGGGCTTGCTCCCCGTGTCGACAGTTCCCAGCTTCCTATTCGCTAATCCCAGTCCCCTGTTCCCTAATCGCTGTTCCCTAATCCCCAATCCCTGCTCCCTGTTCCCTATTCCCTGTTCCCTATTCCCTATTCCCTCCACGCGAGACATAACCGCAGCCACGCTTTGGTCCATGCGGCGCAAGAAAGGCTGGGGATATATCCCCATGGTAAGAATCACAATCACCACAGTAGTAAGAATGAGCTTCTCGAGCGCGCTGCAATCAGGAAGATTGCGATTCTTGTCGTTCGTAATCTCGCCGAAAAAGACGCGTTGGTACATCCAGAGCAGATAGACAGCGGCCAGCACGACACCCAGGGCGGCTAGGGCGGCGTAAACGGCCCGGTGGTGGAAAGAGCCAATGATGATCAGAAACTCGCCGACGAATCCGTTCAGCATGGGAAGCCCAAGGGAAGAAAGGGTTACGATCAGGAAAAACGTGCTGTAGACGGGCAGGGAAGTGGCGAGTCCGCCAAACTCGCGGATGAGTCGCGTATGACGGCGCTCGTAGAGCAGGCCGACCAGGATGAACAGTGCGCCGGTGGAAACGCCGTGACTGAACATCTGGTAGATGGCGCCTTCCATCCCTTGGATATTGAGAACAAAGATCCCCAGAACGCAGAAGCCAAGGTGCGCCACAGAGGAATATGCCACTAGCTTCTTCAAATCAGGCTGGACCATCGCCACCAAGGCGCCATAGATGATGCCGATGATGGCAAGGACGATGATGAGCGGCGCGAACTCGCGCGAAGCGCGGGGAAACAGCGGCAGGCAGAAGCGCAACATGCCGTAGGTACCCATTTTCAGCAACACGCCGGCCAGAATCACAGAACCCGCCGTAGGTGCCTCGACGTGAGCATCGGGCAGCCAGGTGTGGAACGGGAACAACGGGACCTTGATCGCAAAGGCCACAAAGAAGGCCAGGAAGAGCCATCGCTCAACGGAGTGCGTCAGCACGGGACTGCTCGTCAATGACTCCATAATTCGAGATAGGTCGAAAGTTCCTGTGAGGTTGTAAAGGTAGAGAATACCCGCGAGCATCAGGGCGGAGCCGACCATGGTGTACAGAATGAACTTCACGGCCGCATAAACCCGCCGCTCATGCCCCCAGATGCCGATCAAGAAATACATCGGGATCAACATGACTTCCCAGAAAACAAAGAAAAGCACCAAGTCGAGCGCCGCAAAGACCCCGATCATTCCTGTCTCGAGCGCGAGCAAAAAAATGAAGAATTCCTTCACCCGCTGAGTGATGCCGGTCCAAGACACCAACACGCAAAGTGGAGTCAAAAATCCTGTCAGCAAGATGAGGAGCGCGCTTAAGCCATCCACACCCAGGCGATAGCTGATCGGCGGTGAAGCGATCCAAGAGTGGACCTCGGTGAATTGCATGCCCGGCGTATCGGCCCGCAAGCCGGCGTAAAGCGCCACGGTCACTAAGAAGGTGAGCAGCGAGGCCAGGAGGGCAACCCAACGGATCTGTTGAGTGCGAGACGGCTTGAAGAAAGCGATGACGACCGCTCCCGCCAGCGGCAGAGAGATTGCGATCGTAAGGAGATGATCAGCTAGCCAGGGCATAATTTGAGCCGGTTAGGTTCCGTCTTGCGTTAGTCAGTTGTCCGGCGTCCGTTGTTCGTAGTCCGTCATCTGCCCACTGCCTTCTAGCGGGGCCACAGAACGTAAACTAGCCACAGCGTGGCCCCCAGCAAGACCCATGACGCGTAGCTTCGGATATTACCGGATTGAATGCGGCGTAAGAGGCTCCCGACCTCCACCACACTCTCCCCGGTTCCATTTACCATGACGCCATCAATAGCTCCCGCGTCCACGCGCCGCCAGAGGAATTTCTCCGAACAGACTCGAATTGGCCTCACCACTAGCCAGTTATAGAACTCGTCCACGTAGTATTTGTGGATCAGTATCTTGTAAGCCGTACTGAAGCGCGCGGCCAATCGGCCAGGCAAGCTAGTGGATTTCAGATAGAACCAATAGGCAACGAGGATGCCGACCGCTGCGAACAGTAATGCGAACATCATCAAAGAGCCGCCGGCGAGCCCGTGACCGGCAGTATGCGCAGAAGACTGAAGGAAGTCCTCAGACGGTTTGAAGACAGGCTCCAAATAACGGTCAAAGGCTTCGGTCCCCCCTAAAGCCTTCGGCCAGCTCACGTCCCCCACCACGATCGAGAAGAGCGCCAGCACGAGCAGCGGCACGGTCATTTTCGAACCACTCTCGTGTACGTGATGCTCGACTTCAGGCGCCATGCGCGAGACCCCGAAAAATGTCAGGAAGAGCGCGCGGAACATGTAGAAGGCCGTCAGCCCTGCGGTGAGGGCGCCAAGCCAGTACAGCCAGGGCTGGCCGAGCGGTCCTTCGTAAGCCCCCGCCAGGATTTCATCCTTGCTGAAGAATCCTGACAGCCCCGGCAGGCCACTAATGGCCAGCGTGGCAATAAAGAAGGTTAGGAAGGTGGTCTTCATCTTTTGCCGCAAGCCGCCCATCTTGCGCATGTCCAGCTCCCCATTGAGAGCGTGCATCACGCTGCCGGAGCAGAGGAAGAGGAGAGACTTGAAGAAGGCATGGGTCATCAAGTGGAAGATTCCGGCAGCGAAAACGCCCACTCCGCAGCCGATGAACATGTATCCAAGCTGGCTGATAGTGGAATAGGCCAGCATTCTCTTGAGATCGTTTTGGGTAAGTGCGATCGTGGCCGCATAAAAGGCCGTCACGCAGCCCACGACGCCCACAACTTCCAGAGCAAGAGGCGCGTGTGAGTAGATTGGGTTCGACCTCGCTACGAGGTAGACCCCGGCGGTCACCATGGTGGCGGCATGGATCAAGGCGCTAACCGGCGTGGGGCCTTCCATGGCGTCTGGAAGCCAGACATAAAGAGGGATCTGGGCGGATTTGCCCACCGCGCCGAGGAAGAGGAGGATGCCGATGGCGGTCAAGGTATTTTGCATTTGCCCGGCCGGAAGCGCTGCGAGGCTGGCAAAAGTTGACTGGAAATTCAGCGAGCCAAACGTCCAGAACAGCAGCGCCACGCCGACGGTGAATCCCGCGTCGCCGAGGCGCGTGACAATGAACGCCTTCTTGCCTGCGTCGGAAGCCGACTGCTTGCGGAAATAAAAGCCAATAAGCAGATAGGAACAAAGCCCTACGCCTTCCCAGCCCACAAACAGCAGGGGGTAGTTGGCGGCCGTCACCAGCGTCAACATCATGAAGAGGAAGAGGTTCAAGTAAGTGAAAAAGCGATAGTATCCGCCCTCGTGCTCCATGTACCCTCTGGAGTAGAGGTGAATCAGGAAGGCGACCACCGTGACGGTTACGGTCATGACTAGAGTGAGGCGATCATAGTAAAGGGCATAATCTGCGTGCAGATTTCCGGATTCAATCCAAGTGAAATAGCGGTGAATGAAAGGCGCAGGTTGGGTTGAGGAGTTTGTATAGGCCCAAGCGCTCAGCAGCGCAAAAACCATGGAGAGACCCGAGGCGCCACAGCCGATCAGGGAAACCATCGCCTGCGAGAATCGCCGGCCCAGTATGCCGCTCAGAATCGTCCCCAGCAAGGGTGGAAGCAGCATGAGGATGAGCAGAGTTTCCATGGTTAGAACTTCATCGAATCCAGATCCTCAATGTTGAGCGAGTCACGGTTCCGATAGACCGCGATGATGATGGCCAGGCCGACCGCCGCTTCGGCCGCCGCCACTACGATCACGAAAAAGGCAAACAACTGGCCGTCCAGGCTTCCCAGATAGCGCGAAAAGCCGATAAAAGCCAGGTTGACCGCGTTGAGCATCAGCTCGATGCACATGAAAACCGTGATGATGCTTTTCCGAAAAACAAAGCCTGCGGCGCCTATCACGAAAAGGACGGCGCTGAGGGCCAACACGTGTGAAAGCGGAACCATCCTTGAAACCTCAGAACTCCTTTTTTGCCAGGACCACGGCGCCCAGAATCGCCACCAGAATCAAGATCGAGGTGACTTCGAAAGGCAGCACGTAGCTCCTGAATAAGAGGTGACCAACGGCGGCGGGTCCGGCATCTATAGATGTGGCAGGGCGCGTGCTTCCCGCGGAGAATTGCTTCCAGACTGCAAGCAGGACTTCCGCCAGGAAAGCTGCAACCAGAGGGGCGCCGAGCCACTTCGCAATTCGACTCCGGTGGCTAGGCGCTTCACGGCCGGCGTTCAGGAGCATGATCACAAACACGAACAACACCATAATCGCGCCGGCGTAAACGATCACTTGGAGGACGGCAATAAACTCTGCTCCCAGCAACAGGTAAACAACCGCCAGCGAGCACAGCACCACGATGAGCGACAGGGCACTGAAGATAGGCGTGCGTTGCGCGACCACGCTGATGGCCGCAAGAATGGCCAGTGCAGCGAAAATGTAAAAGAGCACTAACATAGAGTCAATTGTAGTGGCGCTCTATGAGCGCCGAAAGACCATGCCTCCTCCAGTGGGAAAACGTCGAAACTCCAGGCGGCGGTCATAGACCGCCGCTACAGCGCTCTCGTTAGGAAGAGCTGATCCAGGCAACCACGAGGCTGGTCACCAAAACATTAAGCACACCTACCGGCAACAGGAATTTCCAACCAAAGGCCATCAATTGATCGTAGCGGAAGCGGGGCAGCGTGCCACGCGTCCAGATGTAGAAAAAGAGAAAGCAAAAGAGCTTGAGGCAGAACCAAAAAACAGGGAGAAGCACGCGAAGCACGTAGGGTCCAAAGACGGGGCCATGCCATCCGCCGAAAAACAGTATAGTAGCTAGGCACGAGACAGTAATCATGTTGGCATATTCGGACAGGAAAAACATGGCGAATTTCATGCTGCTGTACTCGGTATGGAACCCACCCACCAACTCGCTTTCTCCTTCCGGCAGATCGAAGGGAACACGGTTGGTTTCCGCAATGGCGGCCATGAAGTATACGAGGAATCCCACGGGTTGCACGAAGATGTTCCAGTGGGGAAGGAAGGTATTCTTTCCCGCGATGTGCCAGAAGCCCCCTTGCTCGTCTACAATGCCCCGCAAACTCAGCGTCCCGGCGATCATTAATACCCCCACCACGGCCAGGCCCAGCGATAGCTCATAACTAATCATTTGCGCGGAAGAACGGAGCCCCCCGAACAATGGGTACTTGCTGTTCGATGACCAGCCGGCCAGGGCGATGCTATAAACCCCCAGCGACGTTACGGCGAAGATAAAGAGCAGGCCCACGTTCAGGTCAGTTATCTGAAAACTGATGGTGTGACCATTAATCGCAAAACTCTCGCCGAAGGGAATCACAGCAATGGACAGCATAGCCAGGGTGAATCCCAAGAAAGGCGCCAGCCAATAAATAATCGTGTCGGCCTCGAGGGGCACGATATCTTCTTTGAGAAAGAACTTGATTCCGTCCGCGACAGGTTGGAGAAGACCATGTAAGCCCACACGGTAAGGTCCCCAGCGGGCCTGGATGTGGGCCACCACTTTCCGTTCCAGCCAGGTCAGGTAGGCGATGGCCGTCAGCATTACAAAGATCACTACCGCGATTTTTATCAGGGTAATAAGCAGCAGCAACCCTGCGTCAGAAAATGTGGCCATAGGGTTTCCTGGCTTCGTCCACTGAATTAAGCGCCCAACTGTAACGGCTTATGCTCCCGGAAGTAAAGAGCGAATCACGAGAGGAAAACACTAGGTCAGGTCTCTCGAGTTCAGGCGGCATTCCCTCGGGCCGAGTCGCGACTGCGCGGCCGACCAGCAGACTGGGAAGAGGCACAGCGTAACCAGGCACCTTGGCGATGATCTCCCGCGTGACATCATCTGTCGATTGGTAATTCCACCTGTGGCCGAACAGGCGGGCCAGAGTAAGCAAGATCTCGAGATCGCTCCGGGTCCCTGCCTTGCGCATGGTCTTCTTGAGCGCTTGCACCTGCCCGCAGGTGTTGGTGACCGTGCCCGACTTCTCAGCGAAGCTTGTGGCGGCCAAGACCACATCTGCCATCTCGGTGGTTTCGGTGGGGAAAATCTCAGCGACCATCAGGAACTCCAGCTTGCCCAAAGCCTCGTTCGGTATCCCAAACGTTTTGGCGGGATTTGATCCGAAAACCAGCAAAGCCTTGACCTCTCCCGATTCAATTCCAGCGATAATTCCGCCCGCATGGCGTCCGGGTTGGGCCGGGATCTTCGTCTCCCAGGCGGACTCAAAACGCGCGCGCGCAGCATCATCCATGATGGGCGAATAGCCCGGAAGCGTCCCCGGAAGAAGTCCCATATCCGCTGCGCCGCGGGAATTGGCGTAATCGCCCAAGGCGATGAATCGTGTCCTGCCGGGAAGCGTGAGTCCCCACCGCACCAAATCGCGAATCGCTGCGCCTTGAATCTCATCGCCAAAAATTATGATCGTATCGCTCTCCTTCCGGAGCTTTTCCCGGAGCGAGCTGAGAGGATCGGCCCCACAATCGAGACCTGCCGAAGAAATTTCACCTCCCGCCAGCCTGCGGATCGTGTCCGGTTCCCCTTGAGGTTCCACCGTAATGTAAAGGCTCGCCTGGCGGCGGAGTTTAATCTCCTGATGATTGATGATGTAGAGCCTCGCCCCATGGCGTTGAACAGCCTGTCGAATCTGGAAGGCGGTGAGCGGATGTTGGTGGGTTGGATCATTTCCGACCAGAAGAATGCTGGAGGCCTGAAGGATGTCCTCCATGGCCGCATGCCGGTCGGCGGCGTGTGATTCGGTCAGGGCGCGCACGAGGGAAGGGTAATCCGCGGTGCGGTGGTGGTCTAAATTGTTAGTGGCCAGGATGGTTCGCGTGAAGCGGCCGAGGAGATAGTCCTCTTCGTTAGTGGTGCGGCTCGAGCCGATGACCGCGAGTGAATCCGGGCCATTTTCCGCCAGAATGGTTTTGAGGCGCTCGACCGTAAGGCCGAGCGCTTCATCCCACGTACCGGTTTCCTGCTTGCCCTTGCGACGGATCAAAGGAGCCGTCAGCCTTTTATCGTGGTTGACGAAGTCCCATCCGAAGCGCCCTTTGACGCAGAGGAACTCGCCATTGAACCCGGAATGGTCGCGATTGTTGGCGCGGATGATCTGATTGTTGCGGACGGAAAGGGTGGTCTTGCAGCCGTCGCCGCAGTGATTGCAAATCGTCCCGGTGTAGGTCATCTCCCACGGCCGGGTGTGATAGCGATAGGTGCCGCTGGTGAGGGCGCCCACCGGGCAGATATCAATGCACATCCCGCACTCTTCGCACTCGAGTTGCTCGCCGCGATTGGGAATAATCTCGCTATGCGCCCCGCGGAAGCCAATCCCGTAGGCGTTCACGTCCATTCCTTCGTCGCAGACGCGGACACATCGGTAGCACAAGATGCAACGCGGCCAGTCGTAATAGACGAGGCTCGAGAACTTCCTCTCGTCGTGATGGAGCTTGGACTCCATGAAGCGCGTCTCTGCCGCCCCGTACCGGAAGACGGCGTCCTGGAGCTCGCATTCACCACCCTTGTCGCACACGGGGCAATCCAAGGGGTGGTTAGTCAGCAGGAACTCGAGCATGGCTTTACGGGCGTTCTTTACTTCCTCGGTCTCCGTGTGGACCACCATCCCGTTGGTCACCACAGTCGTGCAGGCGGTTTGCAGCTTAGGCATTCGCTCAATTGCCACCAGGCACATGCGGCAGGCGCCTTGCAGGGTCAGGTTCGGGTAATAGCAGTACGAGGGGATTTCGATACCCACCTGCTTGGCGGCTTCAATCAGCAAGGTCCCTACGGGCGCGGTCACGGCCTTGCCATCAATCGTGAACTTGACCGGCTCGGGCGCACTCCCCTTCTTGGCTACGGGGCCTGGCGTCAAGGCGGCGCTTCGAGTGTAAGGTGCCGAACTCTGCCGGTTCTCTTCCTTGAGCGGGTGGTCCAAGGCCTCGTAGCCCGAATTTTGCAAGCCTTCCTTCATGCTACGCTCACCGCCTTTTTCCGACCGATTGTAGGGGTAGGGCTTGCCCTACCCGTGCCGCATGGGGCGGCAAGCCGCCCCCCCCTGCAAGAACAGATGGCCCTCGTCGTTCGGAATACCACGACCTGAAGTTCTTCAAGCTACGGTCACCACCTTTTTCTTGAAGGGGCAGCACCCCAGTTTCAGGTGCTCTTCGAATTCAGACCGGAACTTCTTCAAGATGCTTATGGTCGGCATGGCCGCCGCGTCTCCGAGTGGGCAGAGCGTTTTGCCCAGCATGTTGTAGGAAACGTCCAGGGCTGTGTCCGGATCTTCCGGAAGCCCGGCCCCGGAATGGAATCGTTCCAGCAGCAACTTCAGCCATGACGTTCCCTCGCGGCAGGGAATGCACCAGCCGCAAGATTCGTGCGCATAGAACTTCATGATGCGATAGGCGACCTTGACCATGCATGTTTCTTCGTCCAGAACCACGACACCGCCGGAGCCCAGCATCGAGCCGATCTTGGCCACGGCATCGAAATCCATGGCAACATCAATCTCGTCAGCCGTCAGCACAGGGCAGGAAGAGCCGCCGGGAATGACCGCCTTCAATTTCCTGCCGCCCAGCACGCCGCCACCCACCTCTTCGATCATGCGCCGGAGGGGAAAGCCCATCGGCAGTTCGTAGACTCCCGGCCTTTCAACGTGGCCGCTCAGGCAAAAAAGGCGGGTGCCCCCGTTCTTGGGCGTTCCCAACTTGGCGTACCATTCGGCGCCGTTCACGATGATGTGGGGGACATTGGCCAGCGTTTCGACGTTATTGATGATTGTCGGACCCTCATAAAGTCCCACGATGGCGGGGAAGGGGGGCTTGATGCGCGGGTACCCCCGCAGTCCTTCGAGGGAATTCAGAAGCGCGGTTTCCTCGCCACACTCGTAGGCGCCCGCACCCGTGTGGGTGCACAGCTCAAAATCGAACCCCGTTCCCAAGATGTTCTTTCCCAGGAACTCTCGCGCGTAAGCCTCCGCCAAGGCGCGATCCACGATGTCGATCAAATAGCGGTATTCTCCCCGGGTATAAATGAAGCCTTTGTGTGACCCGATGGCAAAGCCGGCAATGATGATCCCCTCGATCATTTGGTGGGGATCGTATTCCATCAAGGGCCGGTCCTTGCAGGTTCCCGGCTCGCTCTCATCGGCATTGCAGACAACGTACTTGGGTCTGGCGGATTGTTTAGGGACGAAACTCCACTTTATGCCGGTGTTGAAGCCGGCCCCGCCACGACCGCGCAGGCCGGAATTCTTCATCTCGTTGATGATGGCGTCCGGCCCCATTTCGAACGCCTTTTTCAAGGCTTTGTAGCCATCGTGCTGGAGGTACACGTCAATCGAGGTCGAATTGGGGATACCAAAGCGCCGGGTGAGAACCTTCACCTCCAGCGGCGATCCTTTAACGTAATTCTGATAATCTGACATGCGTTCCCGGTCCGTCAGGGTGAGGGTGTCATTCCGAGCGAAGCGAGGAATCTCCCTCTGTCCATTCCTGCTCGGCCTGCAACCGACCCCTTACCCGTCCCGCTCCGGCTGATCAAAGCGCCGGAGTGCGACACTCTCTCCCCAGGGGAGAGGGCTGCCCACTGTTTACTGCAACTGCCAACTGCTCCCTGCTTACTCCCCACTGCCCCCTGCCTACTGCCTTCTCAACCTCTCTAAGAGGGCATCAACCTTTTCCGGCGTGAGGTCTTCGTAAAAGTCGTAATTCACCTGCATGGCCGGGGCGCCACAGCAGGCGCCAAGGCATTCGACTTCCTCCAAGGAGAATAGGCCGTCGGGCGTCGTCTCTTTGTGGCCAATTCCGAGCCGCTTTTTGCAATGTTCCAGAATTTCCTCGCCTCCACGGACCATGCACGAGACGTTCGTGCACACCTGGAGATTGTACTTGCCCAGCGGGTTCCGGTGGAGCATCGAGTAGTAGCCGATATTCTCAATCACCTCGATGGGGCGAACTTCGACACGGTGAGCAACTTCCTCGATCACCTCCTCGCTGATAAAGCCGATTTCATCCTGAGCGAAAAGGAGGCAAGGAACGATAGCCGAACGCTTCAGTGGGTAGCGCGAGATCAATTGCTCGAACCTTTTAAGCAGCGCATCGGATAGCATCGCAGCCCTGAAAATCAGAAACCAGAAAATAGAAATCAGAAAATGGAAATTCGAAAACCATAACTCGAAACTGGAAGTTCGAAGCTCGTCAGCGTAAGGGCCTAATCCAAAATCCAAAATCTAAAATCCAAAATCGTCAATCGACAATCGTCAATCGCAAATCCCTTCACCGGTCCACTTCCCCCAGCACAATATCGATTGTGCCGATGCAGGCAACCACGTCGGCAATCAAGCGGCCTTCAATCATCTTCGGCAAGGCCTGCAAGTTGGCGAAGGAGGGCGCGCGTACGTGGCAGCGGAAGGGTTTCGGCGACCCGTCGCTCACCATGTAAAAACCCAGCTCGCCACGGGGCGCTTCGATGGCCTGATACACTTCGCCGACAGGAGGGTGGAAGCCTTCGGTCAGGATCTTGAAGTGATAGATCAGCGCCTCGATGGAGGTCTTCATGCTCTCCCGGTCGGGCAAAACGATGTGGGGCGCGTCGGCCTTTATGGCCCCTTCGGGAAGGCCCTCCATGGCTTGTTGTACGATGCAGAGCGACTGACGCATTTCTTCCAGCCTCACCAGGTACCGAGCATAGACATCGCCCTCCGGCCGCGTCGGGACTTTGAAATCAAATTTATCGTAGCTCGAGTAAGGCTCCTTCTTTCGAATATCCCAGTCCACTCCTGACCCGCGCAAAGGCGGACCCGAAAGTCCCCAGGCAATAGCCTCATCAGCGGTGAGTTTACCGATTCCGACCGTCCGCTTCAGCCAAATGGGGTTCTTGGTCAGCAAATTCTCGTATTCCTCGAGGTGGCCGGGGAATGCCTTCACAAACTTCTCCACTTGCTTGAGCCAGCCCAGGGGAGGCTCGAGGGCCAGGCCGCC
>Ga0187782_10002298_pt1 | contig 14084 bp, 11 predicted proteins | sample 0715_SJ02_MP15_2_FD_132454 | JGI IMG/M metagenome (GOLD analysis project Ga0187782, IMG submission 132454) | Tropical peat soil microbial communities from peatlands in Department of Meta, Colombia - 0715_SJ02_MP15_20_MG | ecosystem: Environmental > Terrestrial > Soil > Wetlands > Peat | place...
CCGGGCTTTCCCCTGATCGCCGCACTCCTGGCGTATTATCTTTTCATCTCCTTCTACCCTAACTGGAATGGCATTTCTTCCTACGGTAACCGGTTCTTTGTGTCACTCACTCCACTCTTTGTTCTGGGCCTGGCTTATCTGTTGCAGCGTGTGGCAGCGCTTTTCTCCTGGCCTCGTCCTATTCTTGTTAGCTCGGCGGTGCTTGCTCTGTTTGCCCTCTGGAACCTGGGCATGATTTATCAATGGGGTCTTCACTTGGTTCCCACGCGCGGCCCCGTCTCTTTGCGGGAAGCCGCGTACAACCAGTTCTGCGTGGTTCCCGTGCGACTCAGCTCCAGCCTCCGCAACTACTTTTGGCGTCGCGGCGACCTGATGCGCCAGATTGAGAAAAAGGACATCCAGGAGTTAAACCAAAGTGCGGCGCCTTAGTTTTCACGCTAAGATGAATTGTTGCTTGCCAATTCAGTTTGCTGAACGTCGCGGTCTGGGCGCAACGGCGCCTCCTCGATTGGCGAGTCTTGTCTCATGACACTGACCAGTTCCAATTCCACGGTCGCGTTACCCATTCCGGGTCAGCCCGATCCCTTCGTCACCACCCGCATCGAACCTCCCCGCGGCTGGTTCGACTTGCGTCTTAAGGAACTGTGGAATTATCGCGAATTGCTCTACTTTTTCGTCTGGCGCGACGTCAAGATTCGCTACAAACAAACCGCTATCGGCGTCGTTTGGGTTGTTCTTCAGCCTTTGTTGACCATGCTGGTGTTCACCATCTTTTTTGGCAAGTTTGCCAAGCTGCCCTCCCAGGGCCTGCCCTATCCGGTCTTCTATTTCGCCTCGGTCGTCCCCTGGATGTATTTCTCCACCGCTTTGTTAACCGCCACCAACATAGTGGTGGAACACCAGCGCATCATCACCAAAGTTTTCTTTCCCCGCCTGATTCTGCCCATTTCGGCAGTCCTGTCCGGCTTGGTGGACTTCCTGATTGGATTTATCGTTCTGGTGATTTTCACTTTTTCCTACGGCATCCATCCCGGCGCCACCGCGCTTCTATTGCCGCTCTTTCTTCTGCTCGCCATTCTGACGGCCCTCGGCGTGGGGTTGTGGCTTTCCGCCCTCAACGCGCTCTATCGCGATGTGCGCTTTCTCATGTCGTTCCTGATTCAATTCTGGATGTTGGCTTCTCCTGTGGCTTATCCCAGTTCCATGGTTCCCCAGCGCTACCGCTGGATTTACGGCCTGAATCCCATGGCTGGGGTTATCGACGGCTTCCGCTGGGCGCTGACCGGGCATGGTCAGACACCCGGGATCACCATTTTTGTCTCCTCGGCCGTGGTTTGTCTTGTGGTGCTCGGCGGCCTGCTCTTTTTCAATCGTATGGAAGTAAGCATCGCCGACCGAGTGTGACCGGTTCTTATGTCTTCATGCGCGATTACAGCCGAAGGTCTCAGTAAGCGCTACCGCCGCGGGGTCGCCGCTACCAGTGGCCTCCTTCGCGACTCCCTCGCCAGGGCCCTCCGTGCTCCTCATCGGCTCTTCCGCCCGGAGCGCGTTGAGAAGTTCTGGGCTCTCAAGGATGTTTCCCTCCAGGTCCAGCAAGGCGAAGTTCTTGGCCTCATCGGACGCAACGGCTCCGGCAAGACTACCCTGCTCAAAATCCTCTCGCGCATTACTCGTCCCACCCAGGGCTGGGCGGAAATTCACGGCCGCGTCGGCAGCCTCCTCGAAGTCGGCACCGGTTTTCACCCCGAACTCACCGGCCGCGAAAACACCTATCTGAGTGGCGCCATCCTCGGCATGCGGAAGCAAGAAATCGCCCGCAAGTTCGACGACATTGTGGCCTTCGCGGAATTGGACGATTTCATCGATACTGCCGTAAAGCACTATTCCAGCGGCATGTACGTCCGCCTTGCTTTCGCCGTGGCTGCCCATCTCGAGCCGGAGATTCTGCTCGTCGATGAAGCCCTGGCTGTTGGCGATATTCGTTTCCAGAAAAAATGCCTGGGCAAAATGAGCGACGTGGCCCGCGCTGGCCGCACCGTCATTCTTGTCACTCATCAGCTTAACCAGATTCGCCGGCTCTGTAATCGCGCTGTGTGGCTGGATGCTGGTGCCATTCGCAGCACTGGTCTCACCGCCCATGTTGTTAGCGCTTACGAGGCGTGCATGACCTCCTCCGGCATCGAAGAGGTCCGCCCGATCGAAGGTGCTGCGCAGTTTCTCCGCTGGAGACTCATTGGCAACAACCGCGCCTCGGACCACACCCTCCCTTCCGATGGCGAAATGTCGGTTAGCTTCCTTGCCCGTGTGAACCAGCGTTTGCACGCCGTTCGGCACGAAATCAGCCTGTACGACCAGGATCGCCACCTGCTGTGGGGCAATGCCGTCGAAGGTGTCACTCTCGAACCCGGTTTGCACGAGTTCTGCTACACCCTCCCGTCGCTTCCTTTGAAACCCGGCGCATATTCCTGGCGGGTAAATCTTGATGACGCCGGTGTGCTCATCGACGATTGGGAGTGCGTTCCCCAGATGCTCGTAGTCACCGTGCCGACTACCCATTTCCGCGATGAAGCTGCCGGTTTCCTGAACATTCCTTCGAAACTTGAAATTGTGTCTGCCGACGCCGTTCTGCGGCAGTCCTCTTAGAGGAGATATTCTTTTGCGCGTACTCGTCACCGGTGGATGTGGTTTCATCGGTTCCCATATCGCGCTGCACCTTCGCGAAAAAGGCCACCACGTTTCCGTGTTGGACAATCTGGTTCGCCGCGGCAGCGAGCGCAATATCTCCGTCCTCGCTCATCACGGAATCGCTTTCTGCCACGGTGACGTACGCAATCCCGAAGATCTCAACAATCTTCCCTCCGGCATCGAACTGATCTGTGACGCCAGCGCCCAGCCTTCGGTCGTCACCGGTTATGCCAATCCCTTGTTTGATATTTCCAATAACGGCTTGGGCGCTATTCATATTCTCGAATTCGCCCGGCTGCGCAAAATTCCTTTAATCTTCTGGAGTTCCAATCGCGTATACGGAGCGGACCGCCTGAACGCCCTGCCCCGCCGGGAAACCGCTACTCGCTTCGCATACGATCCGGAGGCCTGGGATCGCATTCCCGTCGGCCAGCGGCCCGCCGGCTTTCATCCCCATCATGGCGTCTCCGAGGAATTCTCCATCGACGGCGGCCAGCGAAGCATCTATGGCCTCAGCAAACTGATCGCCGACGCCGCCTGCCAGGAATATGCTCACGCTTACGACCTGCCCATTGTCGTTAATCGCTTCGGTGTGCTCTCCGGAGCCGGCCAATTCGGTCACACCGATCAGGGCTGGGTGGTTTGGTGGGCTATCGCCCATTGGTTCCAGCTCCCGTTAACCTATATCGGTTGGCAAGGCAAACAAGTACGCGACGTTCTGTTCGTGGAAGATATGCTGGAACTCCTCGATTTGCAAATCGAAAACATTCCCCGTTTCCGCGGGGACGTGTTCAATGTAGGCGGCGGTCAAGCCAATTCCCTCTCCCTGCGCGAAGCTACCGCCATGATGCAAAAGATTAGTTCGCGATCCGCTCCTGTCACTTGCATCGATCAGCCTCGCCGCGGCGATATCGTTCTGTATTGGACCGACAATCGCAAAGCCCTCCAGCAACTCGGATGGCAACCTCGCACCGATTTGCACACCGGCCTCTCGCGCATCTTCGACTGGATTCGCCAAAACGAGGCTGAGCTTCGCTCTCGCTACTGCTCTTGAACCGCGATACTTTTCATTCGCAAATCTCTTAGCAGTCGCTGCCCGGATTGAGCGACAATATCTTCATCGCAAATTCGCAATCTAGGGAAAGCTAAAACCAATTTATGCCTTCGAAAACCATTCTCGTCACCGGCTCCAGCGGCCTGATTGGCTCGGAAGCTGTCGAGCATTTTGACCGCCAAGGCCACGTCGTCCATGGAATCGATAACAATATGCGCCGCCTCTTCTTTGGCGAGGCCGGCGACACCTCCTGGAATCTCGACCGCTTACGCCGCATCTCCACACGCTTTACCCATCACAATGTGGATATTCGCGATCGCATCGCTTTGGAAACCCTTTTTCGTTCTCAGCGTTTCGACCTGATTATCCATTGTGCTGCTCAGCCTTCTCACGACAAAGCCCGCGATATCCCCATTCTCGATTTCGAGGTCAACGCCCTCGGCACCGTCAATCTTCTGGAAGCCGCACGCCTGCACTGCCCCGAAGCCGTTTTCATTCTGCTCAGCACCAACAAGGTCTATGGCGATGCTCCCAACGAAATCCCTCTCAAGGAACTGGAGACTCGCTGGGAATATGCTCGGCCAGAGGATTACAACGGCATCTCCGAGAATTGCCGCATCGATCGCACCCTTCACTCTCTGTTCGGCGCCTCCAAGGCTTCCGCGGACTTGATGGCTCAAGAGTACGGCCGATACTTTGGCATGAACGTCTGCATTTTTCGCGGCGGCTGTCTCACCGGCCCCTCCCATTCCGGCGTCGAACTTCACGGCTTCCTTTCTTATCTCGTCAAGGTCGCCGTTTCCGGCGGCACCTATACCGTCTTCGGTTACAAAGGCAAACAGGTTCGCGATAATATTCACAGCCACGATGTGGTGCGCGCCATCGAAGAGTTCGCCGCTAATCCGCGTCCTGGCGAAGTCTACAATCTGGGTGGCGGCCGCCAGAATAGCGTCTCCATGCTGGAGGCCATCGCTACCGTCGAACAAATCACCGGCAAAAAACTAAACTGGAAGTACGTCGATCAGAACCGCAAAGGCGACCACATCTGCTACATTTCCGATCTTGCTAAGTTCCAATCCCATTATCCGCGTTGGTCCATCACCATTGGCCTGGACGAAATTTTCCGCCAGATCATCGCTGACCATACGCAGCGCCTGCACGCCGCAGACGCTCGCTAAGTTCGGCGCTTCGCCGCTTTGTCCCTTGATTGATTAACTGTGCAGTTCCGTGTGCCGCCGAAGCGTTGACGACGCCTTTGTCGATGGTCTCGATTGTTGAAATCGAGTTTCTTCTCTACCTCGATGGAGGTTCCCGGACTGCCGGTCGCTAATGCGCCGCCCGTTCCTGCGGAACGGAAGCATTGGCAAGCTCGTCTTGTGGCACGCGTTTGTAATCACCCCTGCTAAAATACTTTTCCAGCCAGACGTACAGGCAGATAAACAGGTACCGGCTGCCCATCTCTTTGATCCTCAGCTTCGGTGCTCCGCTTCGACGGTTTCGCCACGTGATCGGCACTACCTTCCAGGTGTAGCCCCTTACGATGGCCTTCAGCGGAATCTCGATCGTCAAATTAAAATGTGGCGACAGGAACGGCCGGCAGCCTTCAATCACTGTGCGCCGGTATGCCTTGAACGCGTTGGTGGTGTCATTCAAGCTGATCCGGAATAGCACCTTCAGGAAAAGATTCGCCAGCCGGTTCAGTTTCAACTTCAGATAGGGATAATCGATGGTTCCGCCGCCCTTCACAAACCGGCTTCCAAATGCGCAATCGTATCCCTCGTTCAACACTTTCCAATAGGTCACCACGTCTCGACAGTCGTCTGACTCGTCCGCCATCATCACCACGACGGCGTCACCTTTCGAATGGTCGAACCCGTGTACGATCGCGCGCCCAAAACCGTTCAGCCCCGGGTTTTTGGTCGGCGCCAGCGTGGGAACTCTTTGCCGCGCTTCCTGCAGTATCTCCCAGGTGTTATCCGCGCTTCCGTCGTCTACCACCACGATCTCGTGCGGCACACCTCGCAGCCGCAGTTCTACATACAGGTGTTCCACTGTCGACGCAATGCATCCCGCTTCATCTTTCGCGGGGATGATCACGGATAAGAGAGAAAGTTGCTCCATTGTCTCTCCCTTGCCTGGCAATTCTCCTGCTGGGTTCTTTCGGAGATCACCTCAGCTTTTATATAAACACAAAGTCTATCTTGGAATGCCCATTTGGGCTAGTCGTTCGCCGGCGGCTCATCGCAAGGCTTAACCCTAACCTGATCTCGAAAATGTTTCCCCGTGTAATGCATAATGATTGATGCTTATAACCACGATCGACGCCATTCCAGCGCGTCGGCCATCGGAACTTATAGTGCCCGCCGGCAACTCGGCTCGGCCCCGCTGCAAACTATGACGCGGTATACTTGAGAACCTCCGCCATCATGCTTGAACAACTATTTTTTCAGGTGATCTTCTCCGAAGGCCAATCGCCCGAATGATTACTCTCGGCTTGAATTACTCTCAGATGCACGACTCTTCCGCCTGCCTGGTTCGCGATGGAGAATTGCTGTTCGCCGTTGCCGAGGAGCGCATCAGCCGCCTCAAGCACGATGCTCGTTTCCCCGCGCTGGCCATCCGCGCCTGCCTCGACTTCGCCAATATTCGCGCCGATCAGGTCGACGAAGTCTGCGTCGGTTGGCAGGCTCCCGCCGCCACTTATCGCCATGATCTCAAGCTGTACCTGACCAATCGCTGGCCCATCACTTACCTGAATGTCTTGAATTCCACCCGTTCCTTTGCCAGCATGTGGCACCAAAACGGTGGCGCTCATCCCTTCGAACGCTCTTTCGGCCCCACTAAGGCCCGCTATCGCTTCGTCGACCATCACTTGGCTCATGCCATCAGCGCTTACTCCTTCTCCGGATTCGACGACGCCGCCATCGTCGTTATGGACGGCCGCGGCGCGTGGGAGGCCACCTCCATCTGGCACGGCAGTACAGGCCGTGTCTATCCGGTGCTCACCATCGATTGGCCAGACTCCCTCGGCCTGTTTTATGCGACCTTCACCGCTTTCCTCGGCTTTGTCCCCAATGCCGACGAATGGAAGGTCATGGGGCTGGCTCCTTACGGCCGCTCGGGCGTCGACCTGAGCATGTTCCTCGACGTTAAGGCCACTCCCTACAAAGCCAACTGGGGCCTACTCCATGCTTCCGGCAGCAATCCTTTTTCCGATTGGCCCAAGGCTCTCGGTTCCCCGCGCCTGCCCGAATCGGACATCTCCGAACTTCACAAAGACATCGCCTACGCCGTCCAGGATTTGTGCGAGTCCGCCATGTTCAATGTTGTGCGCCTGGCCCTGCAGAAAACGCGCAGCAAAAATCTCTGCCTCGCTGGCGGCGTAGCCTTGAATTCCAAAGCTAACGGCAAAATCGCCTCCAGCTCTATCGTCGACAACATCTTCGTCCAGCCTGCCGCTTCCGATGACGGCGTGGCCCTCGGCGCGGCCCTTGCTCCCTTTCTTGACGGCGGCCAACGCCTCCCGCGCCAGCCCATGCGCCACGCCTATCTCGGCCCGTCCTTTGACGACTCTTCGATTTCCGCCACTCTGAGCACTTACAAAATTGGTGCTTCGCGCCTCTCGGATCCTGCTGCTACCGCCGCCGAACTGCTCGCTAATGGCAAGATTCTCGGCTGGTACCAAGGCCGCATGGAGTTCGGGCCCCGGGCCCTCGGTAGCCGCTCCATTTTGGCCGATCCCCGCGATCCAGAGATGAATGCCAAAGTGAACAACGCCGTCAAATTCCGCGAATGGTGGCGTCCCTTCGCTCCTTCCCTCAAGCAAGAAATTGCTCCCCATTACCTGGAATCTGCTTTTGACTCGCCTTTCATGATCCTCACCGCGCAGGTCCGCCCCGAAAAACGCCCGGTCATTCCCGCGGTCACTCATGTCGACGGCAGCGCCCGTCCGCAAACCGTCGAGCGCCATGTCAATCCGCTCTACTATCGCCTGATCGACGAATTCGGCAAGCGCACCGGCGTGCCTGTCGTGATGAACACTTCCTTCAATCTTCGCGGTGAAGCTATCGTGCACACGCCTACCGACGCCATTCGCACTTTCTTCAGTTCCGGGATGGACGCCCTCATTCTCGGCAGTTTCTTGATTGAGAAATAGACACACCTGCTGCCCCAAAAACCGTAGCCCCCCCGGCGAACCGCTACAATAGCTTTACATGCCGTCAGGTCAGCGCAATCAGGAGCATCCATGGCTAATGTTGATCTTCGCCCGATGACCCTTGGTGAAGTACTCGACCGAACCTTCACTCTGTATCGCGAAAACTTTCTGCTCTTCGCAGGTATCGCCGCTCTTCCTTACCTGGTCATGCTGATTTTCAATTTCGGTCTCCTGTTCTTTATTAGCCAAAGCCCGGCGACTTCCGGACCTCGGCTTCCCTCTTCAGGCCTGGTGGGTGGCGTTGTTCTCGGCACTTTCGGGGCGTTGCTGCTCATGCTGGTGCTCGTCGGTATTGCTCAAGCCGCCACCGTCTCGGCAGTCTCGGAGTTATTCCTGGGTCGCCAGACCACCGTTGGCGAGTCCTACGCCCGCGCCAAGGACAAAATACTCACGGTCCTTGCCATCATGATCGTGACCGCCCTGGCCGCTGGCGTTGGCTTCCTTCTCCTCATCGTCCCCGGCATCTATCTCGCTTGTCGCCTGGCTCTGTCCGTCCCCGCCTCCGTGGTCGAACAAGAATCCCCTGCTCCCTCGATGGCCAGAAGCATGGAACTGAGCAAAGGTCACGCCGGCCAGATTTTTTTGTTGCTCCTTTTGGTTACCGTGCTTACTTATGTGGTGACTGCCATCCTGCAATTGCCCGCCATGGTTTTCAGTGTTAGCGCTGCTCTGGCCAAGCAACAGCCTTCTCTGGCCGTTTCCGCCTACTCCTACGTCGCCCAGTTCGTCTCCCAAGTGATTGTCGGCCCCGTCGGCACCATTTCTACCGTGCTGATGTACTACAATCTTCGCGTCAAGAAAGAAGGCTTCGACATTCAGCACCTCATGAACTCCCTGGACAATGTCCCTCGGCCTCTGGCTGATCCCGTTGCGCCGGTTACCCGATAGAGCAGATGAACGTCGGCAGCGTGCGACACCGGGCCTATTCGGGAATTTTTGCTTTCGCGATTTGCCTTGCGTTCTCGATCCCTTGTCTCTCCCGCGCCGCCGACACCAATCCCGCCACCACCAATGCGCCTGCGGAACTCGACCTGCCAGCCTATGAACGCGAACTTGTTCGCATCTCTCTCGCGATTCACGATCCCAAGCAGATTCCGGCCCTTCGCCGGTCTCTGCCTGATTCCTGGATCGTAAAAGACGGCGACCGCATCTATTCCGTCCCCACCACCGACATCAGCGACGCTCTTCGCCAAATCGAACACGTTCCCAACGGCGCCATCGCGGCTGAACTGCAATCCCGCATCGATTCCATGCGCCTCCAGGCTCAGCAACTTTCCGAGCGTCCCTCCACCGCCAACTCCGCCGACGCACAGCTCAAGCTGAAGCAAATTCTCGCCCGCAGCGAATTCCAGGCTGCTTCCGGCCCGTCCACTTGGGACCTGATCCGCGCCCGCATCAACCGCTGGATTCTCGAACACCTTCTCAAACTGCTGGGCTTGCTGCACATCAGTCAGCGCACCGGAAACCTGATTGCTTGGGGCGCCATTTTTCTCGCCGTCGTCCTCGCCTTCTACGTCCTCTATCGCTGGCTGGCGAAATCCTCCGATGAGGTCAATTTCCACGCGGCCGTCGAACCAGTTGCCAGCGATGCCCGTCATTGGCTCGACGAAGCATTCGCCGCCGCCGACCGCCATGACTATCGCGAGGCCATCCACTGTGCCTATTGGGCTTCCGTCGCCCACCTCGAGGACATTCGTCTCCTTCCCCGCGACCGCTCCCGGACTCCTCGCGAATCCCTTCGCTTGCTCGACCAACACCCCAACCAGCGCGGATTGCTCCAAGCCATTACCCAAAGCTTCGAGTTGATTTGGTATGGATACCGGCCTGTCTCCGCCGCTGAGTGGGCCGGCACGAAAGAGCAGTTGGAGAAAATCGGATGCCTCCCCTCGATCGCACCGACCGTTCCCTCCTGATTGGCGCTGCCGTTTTGGTCCTCGCCCTGGCCATCGCCACTGCCTTCCTCAATCCCAACCGCCACAATGGCCGTACCGGCTTTCCTTCCAGCTACTCCACTTCTTGGGATGGAGCAAAAGCCGCTTACTTGCTCCTCCAGGACTTGGGCTATAACATCCACCGCTGGGACAAGTCCCCCACCGAATTCGACCCCAATCCCCAAAACCTGGTCCTGATTCTCGCCAATCCCATTCAGCCGCCAACCTCCGAGGAAACCGCCGCCATTCGCCGCTTTCTCCAACACGGCGGCACCGTCATCGCCACCGGCGCTTTTGTGGCCCAATTCCTTCCCGGCGCTCAGCCTTTCCTCGAGTTAGACGACGCTTATGGCGAAACGCAATTCCCGGCTGTGCTTCCTTCTTCGCTCGCTTCAGGCGCGCCCGAGATTTCCATGGCCCCTCCCGTTGAATGGCATCCGGCAAGGCTGGATCAGCTCGTCATTTATGGAAACACCGACACGGCTGCCGTCGTAACTTACTCCGTCGGAAAAGGCACCGTTGTTTGGTGGGGTTCGCCTTCGCCTTTGACCAACCGCGGCTTGCCACAGCCCGGGAATGTCTCTTTGCTGCTCAATTCCATTGGCGACCCGCGCGCCAAACGAATCCTCTGGGACGAATACTTCCATGGCGCTCGCGGTGATTTCTGGTCGTACCTCGCCAAGACTCCCCTCCCTTGGGTTTTTGCCCAGCTTGCCTTGCTTTTTGTTTTCGTCTTGCTGACCTATTCCCGCCGTTATGGCACTATTCGAATGCCACGAAAAATCAGCCGCCTTTCTCCTCTCGAATTTGTCGACACGCTCGGCGATCTTTATACTTCCGCCCGTGCTGGCTCCGCGGCTGTCCGAGTCGCCTTCCAACGCTTGCGCTTTCAATTGACGCGGCAGTTGGGCCTGAATGCCAACGCCACCGTCTCGGAACTCGCTCGTACCGCCGGCCACACGCTCGGCTGGGACCAGCAAGCACTCTTGGGTACACTGGCTCGCGCCGATCGTACCTCTCGCTCACTGGACGTAGACGACGCCGAAGCTCTCGAAATTGTGCAAGACCTTCATGACTATTCAGCGCGTTTGGAGATTCGCAACGCCGCGGAAAAGGGGCCATCCCAATGAGTCAAGCTCAGCAACTAGCCAATCACGTTCGCAGCCAATTGGCTCGCGTTATCGTCGGCCAGCACGAGGTGCTGGACCAGCTATTCCTGGTCTTGCTGGTTGGCGGTCATGCTTTGGTCGAAGGCGTGCCCGGCCTGGCCAAGACTCTCGCCGTCAAAGCCCTTGCCGCTATCTTTCAGCTCAAATTTCAACGCGTGCAATGCACTCCCGATTTGATGCCCTCCGACGTCATTGGCGCGAATGTGTTCAACATGGCCACCAGTTCCTTCGCTTTGCACCGCGGCCCGGTCTTCACTGACCTTTTGCTGGTTGACGAAATCAACCGCACCCCTCCGCGCACACAGTCCGCCCTCTTGGAAGCCATGGAGGAGCGCCAAGTCACCATCGATGGCACGGCTTATGAGCTCACTCCTTTCTTCACCGTATTTTCCACTCAAAATCCCGTCGAGTTTGAAGGCACCTACCCTCTTCCCGAAGCTCAACTCGATCGCTTCCTCGCCAAGATCCGCATCAGCTATCCAGAGAGCGCTCAGGAAGTGCAAATCCTGGAAAATGTGCAAAACGGATTCGACTCCCGTGAGCTCAAGAGCGTGGCCTTCGAAACCGTTCCTCCGCAAGCGTTGATGGCCGCCAGAAGCGAAGCCTCCCAGGTCAAAGTCGAGCCTGCTCTCTTTCAGTACATCGTGAAATTAGTCGCGCGCACCCGCAATTGTCCCTCCGTCAGCCTCGGGGGCAGTCCCCGTGCCGCTATCAGCCTGATGCTTTTTGCCAAAGGCTTGGCCGCCATCGAAGGCCGCGACTTCCTCATTCCCGACGACGTGAAGGCCGCGGCTCTTCCCATCCTCCGTCACCGCTTGGTGCTCAAGCCCGAAGCCGACCTCGAGGGCGTCACCCCTGATCAAGTGGTCCGCGACATCATCAAAGGCGTGGACGTTCCCAAATGACCGAGTCCACCCAACTGGCTCCCGTGCCCGTCGGCGCTCGCGGCAAGCCCAAGGGCCGCTTCGGCATCGCTTTCGGCCGCCGTTTTTTCCTTCTCCTTCTCATCGGTCTAGTGTGGATCGGCCCGGCCTGGGCCAGTTCGAAATATCTGCTCGCCATGGCCCTTTGGGATTTGCTGGTGCTCTTCCTTTGGGCCGCCGATTTGGCCAGGCTCCCGAAGCCGGAACAGATTGAACTTCGCCGCCTTTGGCATTCCACGCTTCAGTTGCGCGAGCCTGCCGATGCCACGCTGCAATTTACCAATCGCGGTAATATCGAAATCCTTCTCCGCGCTCAGGAAGAAGTGCCTGTGGGCTTGCGCAAGGAAATTCCTGAAGTCAACCTCCGCGTTCCCCCGGGTGCCTCGCAGTCCGCGGCTTACTCTGTCTGTCCTCGCGAGCGCGGCGACATGCACTTCGGCATTACCTATTTGCGCTACCAGTCCCCTTGGCAAATCGCCGAACGCTGGGCCACCGCATCCCTCAACCAGACCATCCGCATTTATCCCAATTTCCAGGAATCCAAAAAAGACACCATCTACCTCATTCGCAGTCGCCAAATTGCCCTCGAGAAACGTTACAAGCACCAACCCGGCCAAGGCAGGGAATTCGAAAGTCTTCGCGACTACCGCGAATCCGACGAATGGCGCGACATCTGCTGGAGCGCCACCGCCCGCCGCGCCAAGCTCATCAGCAAGGCCTATCAGATCGAACGCAGCCAAACCGTTTGGCTGGTCCTCGATGCCGGCCGTCTGTTACGCACCCGCGTTCGCGGTTTGAGCAAGCTCGACTACGCCGTCGGTGCTGCGCTCTCGTTGGCGCAGGTTGCGCTTTACTCCGGGGACCGCGTGGCTATGCTCGGTTACGGCCGCCGCGTTCTACAGCGCCTTCCCCCCGGACGCGGCCCGCGTCACATCCGCGCTCTTCTGGATGGACTGGCGCTCGTGCGCGCCGAGGAATTGGAAGCCGATCATCGCCGCGCTATGGAAACCCTCGCCGTCTTGCAGAAGCGCCGCAGTCTGGTCGTTTGGCTGACCGACCTCGCCGAAACCGCCACCATCCCGGAAGTCATCGAAAGTGCCATGCATATGGCCGAGCGCCACCTGGTTCTGTTCACCGTGATCGGCCAACCCGAACTCCGCTCTATGGTCAAACAGCGGCCCGAAGATCCGCGCCAGATGTTTCGTCAAACCGCGGCCATGGAGATCGTGCAGCGCCGCGATTTGCTCCTGCGCACTTTGCGCCAGCATGGCGCCCTTACCTTGGAAGTCGAGCCCCTGAAATTATCCACCGCCGTCGTCAACCAATACTTGATGGCCAAGGATCGCAGCTTGATCTAGAGGTCTTGCTTCAGAGATTCACCGCTATTTGTGGATCGGAGCTTCAGCTCCGACATCAGCGCTGGCAGTTTCAATGGGCATCTCCCACCCTTCAAACGCTTCCCCTTCTATTTCCGTGCTTTGCTCTTTCCCGCTAAAAAACAGATACAGCACCAGCAGCGTGAACAGGGCCGCCGCCAATCCAAATTTCAACCCGATCGGCAAATCCGAAGGCGAGATGAACCCTTCGATAAATCCCGCGATTAGCAACAACGGAATCGTTCCAAAGAATAGCTTCGCGCTTTGACTCCCTGCTCGCACCAACGACTCGCGTCGCGGCAACGCCCCGGGGAACAGCAACCCTCGCGCCATCACCAATCCGGCTCCCGCCGCTATGAAAATCGCGGGTAATTCCAGGACCCCATGCGCCGCCACAAAACTCCACAGCATTACGCTCATCTGTGCTTGCCAGCACGCTGTTCCCACCACTCCGATCAGCAAGCCGTTCAACAGCATCATCCACACCGTCCCCACTCCCGCCGTGATTCCCAGCGCATACGTCAGTATCGACACACTCAGATTGTTCGTCAGGATTTGGCTCGACGCCACCGGCTTGACCGTCACCACCGAGTCGGTCCACATCTTGTGCTGCTCGATGCTCTGGATCATGCTCGGTCCCAGGATATGCCGCGAAAACGAAGGATCATTCAACGTCAGCAAACAGCCCGCAACCGCCGCGCAAGCGAATATCACCAGGGCCGCGAGCGTA
>Ga0187782_10002299_pt1 | contig 14080 bp, 14 predicted proteins | sample 0715_SJ02_MP15_2_FD_132454 | JGI IMG/M metagenome (GOLD analysis project Ga0187782, IMG submission 132454) | Tropical peat soil microbial communities from peatlands in Department of Meta, Colombia - 0715_SJ02_MP15_20_MG | ecosystem: Environmental > Terrestrial > Soil > Wetlands > Peat | place...
GCGATCCCGCGCACTTCCTCTCTGCTGACGTAGTCAAAATGGCTGCGCGCCGCAAAGATTTCCACGGCCTGGAATCCTGCCCGGTGAATGTGAGCAAGCAACTCGCGATTGAGTTTCTTGGAAATGAACAGGTAGGTCGAGAGGATGCGTTGCATAAAGTATGAGTGTAGCCGTGAGTTAAGAGAGTTGAAAGAAAAGACCAAGAGGCAAGCAGGATCAGTTAACAGCGGGACGATGTTCCTGCGTGTTTGGTGGAAAGCCGGGCGCGCGGGTGGGATTCAGTAGCCGATGGCGGCGCCATTGTCGCGCGGGTCTGCGGCGCCATATCGTTCGCCGGTTTTGGGGTCGATGCCGATGGCATTGACCAGGCCGATGTGCCCACGGCGCTTTAATTCGTAGCCGCGGGCCTTCATCTGCTCCTCTATCGCGGGCGAAAACAGTTTCTCCAGAATCAGATCGTCGGGAAGCCATTGGTGATGAAAGCGTGGCGCATTGATGGCCGACTGCGCGTCCATGCCCAAGCGCATCCAGTTCAGGATGGAGAGAAGCGTGACGGAAATGATCGTGGGGCCTCCCGGCGAGCCGGTGACGAAACTGAGTTGCCCATCACGCAGAACGATAGTGGGTGTCATCGAGCTGAGGGGGCGCTTGCCCGGCGCGATGGTATTGGCTTCCGACTGAATTAAGCCAAACAGCGCGTTGGGGACGCCGGGTTGCGTGGTGAAATCATCCATTTCGTCGTTGAGCAGGAATCCCGCGGAGCAGGCGACGTGCGAACCATAACTATCGTTCAACGTGAAGGTACTGGCGACCGCATTTCCGGCGGCATCGACCACGGAAAAATGAGTGGTGTGCCGCCCTTCGCCCAAACTGACAATGGTGTTGGGCGCAGTGGTGGCGGTTACGTTGGAACCGCAGACGTGCGGATTGCCGGCGCGCACCTGGGTGCTGGAACTGGCCCGTACCGGATCGATGGTCTCGACCAGATCCTTGGCGTAACACGGACTGGTCAGGCCGGCTACCGGCACGTTGGCGAAATCGGGGTCGGCCAAATACGCGGCGCGGTCGGCGAACATCCGGCGCATCACTTCGGCGACCATGTGCACGCTTTGCGGATCGTCCCAGCCCTTTAGCGGCACGCCTTGGAGCATGTTCAGCGCTTCGATGACCACGACGCCACCGGAACTTGGCGGCGGGGACGAAATCACCTGCCAGCGTTGGCCATTGATAGTGTAATCGGCCTGCAACACTTCCCGAATTTTCGGCTGATAGTTCGCCAGGTCGTCCAAAGTGATCAGACCGCCCAGCGCGGCCATGTCGCCGGCCAGCATCTGCGCGGTTTGTCCTTTGTAGAACTCGTTGGGACCATTCCTGGCGATGCGTTTCAGAGTCGCGGCCAATTCCGGCTGCCGCAAGGTTTCGCCGACGTTGAACATCTTGCCGTCGTTGAGGAAGATGTGATGGCTCATGGAGAAGCGTTGCAAATCGGGGCGCTCTTCCTGAAATTCATGAAGCAGTTTTTCCGTGACGGGAATGCCTTGCTCGGCATAGCGGATTGCCGGCTGCAACACGTCGGCGAGCTGCAATTTCCCGTGGGTTTGCAACGCAAGCGCCAGGCCGGCAACGGTTCCGGGAATGGCGACCGAGCGATAGCCGACCGTGGAGGCTTGCTTGTCCAGAGTGCCGTCGGGCTTGATGTACATATCGCGCGTGGCTTTGCCCGGAGCCATTTCGCGGTAGTCGAAAAAGTTGGTTTTGCCGGTAGCGAGGCGCACGAGCATGAAACCGCCACCACCGATGTTGCCCGCGGCGGGTTCCACCACGGCGAGCGCGAAGGCCGTGGCAACAGCGGCATCCACGGCATTGCCGCCGCTCTTTAGAATTTCGATTCCCGCCTGCGACGCCAGCGGTTCATCGCTGGCAACCATGCCGTGAGGAGCGCGCACAGCTTCACGGGGCCACTCCTTGGGAATATCTGGAAAGTAGGATTCGGCTGCGCTTTGACCCTTCGACGGAAGAGGAAGCAAAGTGATGGCAAGCACGAGGCACAGTGAAAAGCAGATTCTTCGAGCCATGACAGAAAAAACACTAAGTGAATCAGGCGGGAGCGTCAAGGCGGCGGCGCGCGGAGGAGTTGTATTTCACGGCGGTATAGACAGCCGGGAGAAGCAGCTACTCAGCGAGAAATTCAATTTCGGGAGGTCCCGGCAGCAGTCCGGCAGCAGTGCCTCGTTCGATCAGTTCGCGCACGGCTTTTTTGCCCTTCTCGCCATAACCCAGGGTCCATTTGTTGACGTACATGCCGACAAACTGGTCGGCAAGATCGGCGTCCATATCGCGGGCAAATTGCATAGCGTAATTAAGCGCTTCCTCACGATGCTCGAGGCCGTAGGCCACGCTATTGCGGATGGTTTTAGCGATTTGCCGGCCCATCTCCGGACCCAGGGCGCGGCGAACGGCGTTGCCGCCAAGGGGCAGCGGGTATGAAGTGAGTTCCTGCCACCAAATGCCCAGATCAATGACCCGGTGCAGTCCCAATTGCGGGAAGAACAACTGACCCTCGTGAATCAGCAGACCCGCTTCGACCACCTCATTGCGGACCGCTTCAATGATCTTCTCGAAGGGGATGACCACGGCCTCGAAGTCCGGCTGGTACAGCTTCAGGGTGAGATACGCGCTGGTCTTCAGCCCTGGCACGCCGATGCGCCGGCCTTTCAGCTCCTGCGGCTTCATGGAGTGCGTGGCCACGACGATGGGACCATAACCTTCGCCGAAGCTGGCGCCACAATCGAGCAACACATATTTTTCGCGCAAGCTGGGATAAGCGGCGAAACTCAACGCGGTTACATCGTAGGTCTCATGCAGCGCGGCCTCGTTCAAGGACTGAATGTCGGAAAGAATGTGGGTGTATTTATAGCCGGGAGTGGGCAGCTTGTGGGTGGCCAAGGCATAAAACATGAACGCGTCGTCGGAATCGGGAGAATGTGCCAGCTTGATTTCCCGGGGCTCTTTTTCCGTTTGGGAAGCCACTTGTCTTCCGGACATGGGCGTATCGCTTCCTTGACCCGGGCCGCTTTCTGGGCAGAGACGACTTCGCCCTCGTGCGAACGCTCCGGGAGCACATGAGGGTGAGGTCGAGCTGTAAGGACAGGTGAGCTCGAGGCCGGGGCTTACTTTTCAGTCCAAAGACTAGCATAGACGTGCGCATCGGACAAACACACCCGGATTCCAGGTAGCGCTCACAATTTTGTGCTGCTGAGAGCACTACCCAGATTCCACGACCACCCAGTTTGGCTACGACTATCGAGGGCGTCGCACCTCAGTTACCGACCAGAACGGCAAGACAACTAACTATGCCTACGACGACGCCGACCGGATGATTAGCGTTACGGACCCGGCAGGCAAGGTAACCAGCTATGGATACGATACCGAAAACAACTTGACCAGCATTCAGGACCAAAGGGTATTAGGCTTTTGACGGACGATCGCAGCCAGCCATACTTGGGAAATGGAAACGTTCCGACCCCAGTCTGTAAAGCAGAGCTTAAGTCCTAGTCTATTGACTGCACGTTGGTCTCATGCAATTGTAGGAAACTCAATTTGAGACATGCTCGGTGCAGATCGCAGACCTCATCCTACCTGTATTTGCAGTGATCCTAACTGGCTGGATCGTTGGGTATACAGGCTATCTGTCGCGGACATTGTCTGACGCGCTGATCCACTTCGCCTATAACATCGCAATGCCGGCGCTTCTGATCGTCACGATTGCACAAGAACCCGGTCATTCGCTGATCAATTGGCGCTTCCTGGTTGCCTTTGGTGGTGGCTCTCTCCTCTGCTTCCTCCTGGTGTTCGGGGTCATGAGCATTTATGTATCCCGAAATCTGGCAAGCCGAACGATGCATGGCATGGCGGCATCGATGACCAATACCGGCTTCGTCGCCTTACCGGTCCTGGTGGCGATCTATGGGCAGCGAGCGGTGCTGCCGGCGGCGATCGCCACGGTATTCGTGGCCGTGGTGATGTTTCCAGCAGCGGTGGTGTTGCTGGAACTTGGTCAGCGGGATGCACATGGCTCAGGCACGGCCCCACTCGTGACAGTTAAACATGTGGTGCTTAACCCGCTGGTCATATCAACCCTGATCGGCATGCTTTGGTCGGTCCTGGGTCTCCGCATGCCCGGGCCGGTCACCGCTTATTTGGGCATCTTCGCCGATGCGCTCACGCCTTGCGCCCTGTTCGCCATCGGACTGGGGCTGTCGATCGATGGATTGCGTGCCAACATTCGGCAAGCTTCGCTGCTCCTGGCCGTCAAGCTCGTTATCATGCCTCTGATCGTGTACGGATTGAGCATATCCTTGGGACTCGATCCCCTCTACACGATTGCGGCGGTAATCTGCGCCGCAGTGCCCACGGCCAAGACCGCCTACATTCTTGCGGGAGAGTATCGCTGCGAGGAAATGATGGTAGCGTCGACAGTCTCGATGACAACTCTAGCTTCCGTCGTCTCGTTGGTGGTCTGGCTTTATGGGCTATCCGGGCTGGCAACCCGCATCGCTGCCCGATAAGGGCTGTGCATTGGACAGGTCTGTCCCCAGTTTTCCTGAAGCATTAGGCAGATTGGACCGATAATCAGCCTTCCGGGACAAAGCATCTCAATTCGGTTCCGTTTTTTTGGACGGCTGGCGATCGAAATGGATCAGAAAGTGATAACCAGGTTCCGTCATTGAAGTGTCCAGAGCTTTGCCGTCCGCGGTCATTTTCCCAGCGAAGATCGCCTGAAAGATGGTGATAGAGATCTGGCGCGAATCCTGGTTGTAAGAGACTTTGCTTGCCAGCGCGCCTTTGAATTTCTCTTCCGGACAATCGAGAAGGACCATCAGGCCGTCCTCGGTGTTGTGGATATGAAAGATAAAGTGGACTTTGAGACCTCTGCCCTCGTCCTCCACGCCCGCCCAATCGCCGTCGAAAATGGTGGGCGGGGCCGACTTGGGATTCTTCGCCTGCCAGGTCAGGCGCTTGAAGTTCAGCGGAAACGAGCCTTCCTGGGTCCAAACGCCGGTCATCTCGGAGTTCGATGCGTTGACCGTCGCCTCATAGGAGGCAACCCTGGATTCAAGGTCTCGATTGCTGTTCGGCTTCCAGTAGGAGAACCGAAGGATCAGACGACTGCCGTCGAACGAACCGCCGATCGCGGGAACGCCGGAGATGTTCTGGTCGATATGGTCCAGGAGCGCCGTCATCTTTCCCTCGGGCGTTGTGTTCATATGAAGCACCAGATGGTAGGCGGTGCCCTGAAAGACCAAAACGCCATCCCAGTCGCCGGCAAGCGGGAAGGTGGCTGAGCCGGATTGAGCGCTGGCCAGATGAGGGAGAAGTCCCCACCCGAGCAGCATTGCAGGCAGAAAGATTGCCTTCATGCGGTTCCTCGACTTCGAACGGCACAATCGAATCCAAAAGAGATTGTGTGTCAGTATATTATTGCCCCTTACACACTGAGCGGATGCGGCAGCGGAAAAAAATTGGAGTGGCTGTCGATTTTCGGCTTCCCGAACGACTATCTGATAACAGAACGATGAGCTACGGTTCTGTAAGTTAGCAGGAAACGAGTTATCGGAAACAAGCCACAGGAAACAAGGAGGAAAAGTTATGCCGCAGTATCTGGTTGCTATGTACCTTCCCGACGACTACGACCCGTCGGTCGAAACCGAAGCGACAATCGAGGCGATACACGCGCTCAACCGCGAAATGATTGCTGCCGGCGTCAGGAAGTTCGCCTGCGGCCTTTCCCCGGCCAGCAACGCCAAGTCGCTGCGGAAGCAGCCCGACGGCAAGGTGCTGGTCACCGACGGGCCGTACACGGAGACCAAGGAGCACATCGGCGGTTTGTTGATACTTGAAGCCGCTAATTTCGACGAGGTGCTCGCATGGGCACGCAAGGGAACCGCCCTCGGCAGTGCGCCGGTCGAGGTGCGCGAGATTCTTTTCCGCCCGGCTCCAACACCAGAACCCGGCGGAAGCAAGTAAACAACCTGGCCACTGGCGCATGTGCCGATTAGTGGGTGGGTTCGACCGCGCCAGGCATAACGCCCTTTAAGGGTTTTGAAAGATCCTTCTCCAACTCGGGGTGGGGCAGAGGCTTGCGAGGCAGCATCTGATCGCGCATGGCGGTGTTGTACACGAAGATGGCTTCGACCAAGGCCGCTTGGGCCAAATCCTCGGGTTGCAGGCGTTCGTAGGTGTCCATGTTGGAATGGTGGGTGCGCGAGCCGTAATCCAAGGGATCCTGAATAAACTGGAAGCCCGGGATGCCGATGGCATCAAACGCTTCGTGGTCGGTACCGCCGGTGTCGCGCACGCTGATGGTGGAAACTCCCAAATCCTTCAGCGGCTCGATCCACTGGGCGAAAATCGGAGCTTCCGCGTCGTTTCCTTGCAGGTAAATGCCGCGAATTTTGCCGCTGCCATTATCCAAATTGAAGTAGGCGGAAATTTTCTGGGAATCGGGTTTCAATTCGACGGGCCCGGCGGCATCGCGGTCGAATTCCGTGATGCGCAGTTGGTCGGGAGCGGTCGAGCGGGGAACGAATCCAAAATGCTGTTTGACATAGTTATAGGAGCCAAACTCACCCTGCTCTTCCCCGGTCCACAGGCCCACGCGGATGGTGCGGCGAGGTTTGACATGTAAGGTATTGAGAATACGCATGACTTCCATGGCCACGATGGTGCCGGCGCCGTTGTCGGTCGCGCCGGTAGCCGACGCCCAGGAATCCAGGTGGCCTCCGAGCATCACCAGCTCATCTTTCAACTTTGGGTCAGTGCCGGGGATTTCGGCGATGGTGTCGAACCCGTGTTCGTGATCACCGGTGAACTGTGTGTCGATGTTCAGTTCGATGGTGACCGGGACATTCGCTTTCAGCAGACGATACACGCGGCCGTAATTTTCAATGGCCGTGGCGGCAACCGGCAGTGGATTGGCGCGGTCCTTCTGGTAAATCATCCAGCCAAAGCCGGCGCCGGAGTCGTCGAAAATGGTTCCGCCGGAACCGCCACCGTTGCGGCCATCGCGACCAGGGGTGAGCACCGCCAGGGCCTGTTCCGCGGCCAGGAATTTGCCAACTTTCTCGCGGAATTCGAGCTTCTTGAGATACTCCTGGAAAAAGTTTGCGTTTTCGTTAAGGTGAATCGGGAAATCCTGAATTCGCTTTAGATCAGCCTCTTCGTCGCGTACGAACAAGGGCTTGTCCACGGGTTTGACTTCCCGCATTTCTCCGTACAAAACAATTTTGCCCGCGAGCTTCCCTTTATATTTGTCGAAGTCCTTTTCCTCTTTGATATCGACCCACACGGCCGAGCCGCTCACAGCTCCTTTGGTTGCCGGAGACCACGGCGCTGCTTGCGCGATGAAGACAGCGGTATCGGGGACGGTCATGCGCACCCAGGTGTTTAACTGCTTCCAGCCCATGCCGAACGCGCCCCAGTCCTCCAGATGCGCGTTGGCGCAACCCATCGCTGTGAACTGATCGCGAGTCCACTCGTTAGCCTTCTTGAGATTCTCCGAGCCGGTGAGGCGGGGACCGATGCCGTCCATGAGTGCGGAGGCATACTCCATGACGTGGGAGTGCGCCGTGGCCTCCTCGCGAATCCTGCCGTACATTTCCAGGTCCAAAGTCTCGCGCGCGGGCTGCGGGAGTTCGTAAGAAGGGCGCTCCGGTTCTTTGGCGGCTTCTTTTTTGTCGTTCTCGCCGGCGAAAACGCTGAAGGCAGAAGCAGCCAGCATCACGGCAGCGGGCAGCACAAACAGTTTTGGTGTCATGGATATTCCCTTGGATCGAAGCAGCGAGGATAGCAAAAGCGGCAGCGCGGAACAACGCGGGGAATTGCCGGCGGCGGTTGATCGAAGGAACGCGGTGGCTGCAACCGGTATCAAATACAGCATGACGATATTTGGTACAACGCCGCGAGGCTTGACGGTTGGTATGATGGTTTTGCATTCATCGCAGAAACCCCTCGCGTAGTCTTGCGATCGCGGCCACGAGTGAAACACCATGTTAGCAATCGCGCACAAAGAGATTCTTCACGAATTTCAAGGTCTAGTTGAGAGCGCTGCCACGGCGCAAGCGCTGATGGAGCAGATCGCCAAGCGACTGCACGAAAAAATGACTCGGTACAACTGGGTGGGTTTTTATCTGGTTGACCCGGCCGACAGCGGCTATTTAATCGTCGGTCCATTTGCTGGTAGCTTTACCCCCAACGCGCGCTTTCCCATCACCATGGGACTGTGCGGAGCGGCTGCCAGCAGCGGAAAGGTCGTGGTGGTGCAGGATGTCAGCAAGGATCCGCGCTATCTTGCCGGGTCATCCCTAGTGAAATCAGAAATAGTGGTGCCAATCTTCACGAACAAAAAATTGGCCGCGGAACTGGACGTTGAAAGTTATTTCACGGACACGTTTGCGCCATCCGAGCAAGAGTTCATTGGGAGTTGCGCGGACATCGTGGCGAACTATTTGAGCAAAGTGAAGTGAGTTTGCGTGAGGAACTGGTCCAATATCTCACCTTCGGGCCGCACGCCTCATAGCCCTGGGATAACAGTATTCAACCGATGGAGACCGAGACAGAGTTGCATCCGGTGAGAAATGCAAGCTACGCGGCTGATACCAGGTGGGCAATGGCGTCGTCGAAAGTGACTTTGCCATCGAGATACGGTTGCCAGTATAGCTGCAGAAGCAGGTGATATTGCTCCCATCCCCGCTGCGACAAAATATCCTGTAACGCATGAGGAACCGCATTCGGTTTGGTTGACTGGGACGAAGCGTCGGAGCTGGCGGCGTCCGCGGGGTTCTTGAACAGCGGGCGAAGCACTTCGCTGGTGGTGTAGATGATCAGGGCATGCCAGAGATCGCGAGGAATGGGCTTGTCGCGTTGCTTGCATTCACGACTGATAGCGGCTTCGACGGGTGTAGCGATGCCGTGGGAGGCTTCGTGAAATAAAACTTCGAGAGCTTCGGAGCCTTGGTTACGAGGGTCGGAGCTGGCGATGGTGACGCGAAGAGGATCGAGTGTGGTGTACGCTCCGGCAGAATTGGCGTAAGCACAGACATCGACCCGAATTTTTTCCTTAGGCCAACTGGTTTGGTAGATATCGGCGAGACGCTCGGAGAGTCCGACGCCTTGTTCCCTGACCAGAGGCGCAACACGAATAACCCAGCGGCGGTTGCCACGGTCCTGGTCGGGCCACCAGTGGGCGCGATAGATGGGCGCGACGGCGTCGAGAATGGCGCCCACATTTCCAGGGAGGCCAGCATCGCACCGAGGGTGCTTGTGACCGGTAACTTCGTCGCAGTCCTCGAAATCTTCCAGCTGGTTCTTCAACAGCGCCAAGTCGATGTTGACCAGCAGGTCTTTGCCGGCATAGTTGGCGGCGTAATAGGCCACGGCGTTGTCCCAAGCTTTCTGCTCGACGGGAGAAAGCGGGTTGGCGGCCCGGGTCGGTTGTTTGGGAGGCGCCTGCATGCGAAGGCGCGCCTCGTGGTATAGATAATGGTGCAGATTCACCCAGAAGCCGCTGTGAAATTCGAACACGGGGAGCGGACCGTAAAGGGAGTCGACCTGCTGTGACCGGCAGGGAGCCGGCAAAAGGGTCAGCGCAAAACTGATGCCGCCCACGAGAGCGCACCGCAGAAGGACCGTCCGCATAGTCTGGGAGAATGTTAGCTTAACTTGTGCCGCGCTCAAATTGTTTGAGCTGGTGCGATGGGTTTACCAGTGATCCCCAGGCGGAAGCTCAATACTCTTCGGGAGAATTGAGCCAGCGCTCGAGGCGAGCTTGTTGTTCGGCGCTTACGGTTTCGAAACTAATGCCCATGCCCAGGCCGGGACTGACATAGACGACGCGACCAATGGCTTCGAATACCTCATCGTGATGTGTGATCCGCAGACGGACCTGCGCACCATTGCTGATGGGATTCAGCGTGTCGATGTAGCAGCCGGTACGACTAATGTCGCCGGTGCGGGCTGCAAACTTCGCGCCGCGAGGGAGTTCCACGATTTCCGCCGCGAGTACTAAGGGGTACCGCGGCGCACTCCGCCGTTCGACAGTTACATCCGGCATGCTCCTCCGTTCGCGCCAGCAACACGAATGGCGTGCCTGCCAGGAGGGAAGCGTATGCAACTGGAGGAAAAACCGCGGCTGGATGATCCTATCTCATTCTCCTGCCGGAGGCAGCGCGCATCAATAGACCGGCGGAAGTAAGTGCTGGTTAGTAAATGCTTCGGCTTCCGCCGCCATGAATGCGTAGTTAATGGGCGGAGCCGAGGGTTTTGGTGGCTCACGGGGAGGAGGAATGGAGACGATCGCGTCCCGAGTTCCTACTCGACTTTAGGATCGATGCTGGTTCCCACAGCGCCTTGGTGATCGCCAGCGTGCAAGACGCCACTGCTGTCGCGAAAGAACGAACGCGTTCCGGTCCTCCCGTACTCGGTAGGAATTGCGGCAAGTTCGTAGACGGCCGGCGCTCCGACGTCGTTCGCGCCCACAATGACATAGCGAAAGGAATAACCTTCTTTCCTCCCGGCAGCGAGCTGCGCGTCGACAAGTCCGGCGCGCTCATTTTTGGCGGCGCCGCTTTTCGGCGGACCAAGTTCCGCCAAGGTCTGAGGCAGGTGCATATAGGTGACGCGATACTTCTCGATTGCGGCCACCAGTTCTTTCAAAGAGGCGATAGCCGATTTTTCGTTGTTCTGAATTTCGGCGCGATCCCACTCTTCGGCCAGTGTGGGCAGATCCAGCAGGAGCAAACCAAGAGAGAGGAGTTTCCATTGATTGTTTTCACGAACCAAGCCCATGATGACGCGGCGGGAATCAGCATCCGAAGCACCCACGGTTTTGACGCTAAGAGGCAAATAGGCGAGATTGTCGCGAATGTCGGGCTTGCCAATTTCCAGTTCGGTGGTCAGTGAAGGAGTGGCGCACAGAACAACCAGATCGCCGGCACCGGAGGTTTGGGAACGCGGATTTCCTGGTTCATCGACCAGCACGAAACGCTTCAGCAAGGTGCTCTGCGCGGTGTTGGTCATGGCCGCAAAGGCGGTGGCGTTTCGGGCGGTCAGGAACTCGGCAAAATGCCTAGTGTCCTGAGAACAGGAAGCCGCAAGGATGTCGCGCAGCACGCCGGCGGGATTGTTGCCGGCGTCGGCTTGTGCGGCGTTGGTGTGAATAAAGGGCGAAAACAGTACGACTATGGCGAGCCCGTTCCAGGCAGTTCGCGCTAATTTCCCGATCAACATCTCAATCTTTCGCCGCCGACAGGATGCCCGCCAAGTTTTGCGTGAACAACGAACGGGGCAACACTTGGCTGGCACCGGCGGCCTTGGCCTGTTCAGCCAAATCGCGCTGCACATGCGACAAAAACGAAACTATCGGCAGCTCTTTTTGGGTTGCCCGCAGACGCCCAATGGTTGCCAGGGGATCGCTCTTGGCGTTTAAGTCGATGATGACGAGTTTGGTGGGGGGATCCAGCATGCCGGCAAGCAAAGAGCCGTCGCCGGTCACCTCGAACTCGACGCCAACATGCTTGGCGGTCTCCGCCACCTTCATCTGAAAGAACAGGTCATCCATTAGCGCCACGACCCTTCCCATACGTCCTCCCATCCAAGTCATTTTCCGAGCGTTTGCCTGTAATTCAACATGCCTTACAATGAGCGTGCCCTCGGGAGGTCTCTGATGCAACCCCTTTCTCCATCTCCCCTTCAGGCACCGATCTCGATGCTGGAGAAGACGCCCGCTGTGCTACAACTGCTGCTGGGTGACCTTCCGGAGGATGTGCTGGAGTGGAAACCTGCGCCAGAGCGCTGGTCCATCGCAGAGGTTCTAGAGCACATGCTGATGATCGAGAAGCTCTACGAACAGCGGGCGCGCCGGATCGTGCTGGAAGATTCGCCGGTGCTGCCCAAATCTGAAGCTCCAGAAGGTCAGCAACGGAGGGGAAAAACGGCTGGGCAATCTCTAGACGAGTTCGTTCCGCTGCGCCGCGCTTTCACATTCTATCTGCATTCCATTCCGTCGACGGCCGGCGGGCGTACCGGCCATCACGCTGAACTCGGCACGGTCACGCTTTCCCAGATGTTGCATGAACTGGCGAATCACGATTTGGGACATTTGCGGCAAGTTGCTGAACTGTACCGAGCTCACAGTTTTTATCCACATGGCGGACCGTTTCAGAAGTACTCGAATCCGAAACCATGAGTAACCATCCGGAAGACCTGCGGCTAAGCTCAGCGAGCCCACTGGAACTGACCATTTATGGCCGCCCGGGATGCCATCTGTGCGAAGAGGCCAAGGCGGTGATAGGTCCGATGGCTAAGGAGTTTGGAGCCACGCTGCGCGAGGTGAATATCGACGCGGACGACGAGCTTGCGGAGCGCTACAGCTGGGATATTCCGGTGATTTTCATTGGAGCGCACAAAGCGGCCAAGCATCGCGTTGATCCCCGGCAGTTCCGCCGGCAATTGCAAGAGGCGCGTGAACGAGCCGAAACGTTAAAGAAAAGGGCCTAAGTATGGATTAATGCTCGCCCGCCGGTTCGTGGGCGCCGACGGTCTTGTCAGGCACGTCACCGGGACGACCTTTCACGCGATCATAGACACTCAACGCGGATACCGAGCCGAGCGCCTCGTTATAGAAGGTGGGGACGCCCAAGGCGGTGCGCAGCTCCTCATTGAACTTGCGCAGGTTCATCAGCTGGGATGCCAAGGCGGGTAGTTTGGTACCGTCGTCCGTCAGCAGGAATTTCTGGTAACCCGCATCCCATAAGCGGGTGAACTTGCTGTTGAGCATAATGGTGGGCAAGACGGTCATCTGAAAACGGCCGTCGGGGTTTTGCCGGAATTCCGCGCCGGCTCCGTATTTTTCGACGCGAACCACGCCGCGAGTGCTGCCCACGGAAAAACCAAGAGAGGCGAGGGTATCCATGGTTTTCTTCTCGAACCGCTCGTCGACGTTCCACATAGGCTTTTAGGCTAAACAATCTTAGAGGCGGTGTAAAGGTCTGCCACGCCATGGCAATCCTGTGGAAAATTGGACCGGACCGTGCTGGCCGGTCCGAATGTAAATATTTCTTCAGTTGCCCCTTTCAAGCTTGGCCGGTAGTATTCGCGAAAAAATAACCTGGTAGTCTTGGGCGGTTCACAAAAACCTAGACAATTTAGGTCGAGGAAATTGCTTCGGAGTGGGTTCTGCCGCACTGACAAATGGGGGAGGGGTGTTGACACGAGGCGTACTGTCGGACTGGTGTTAGTAGCTTGCCTATCATTGTTTGTGTTCCCCTCGAGGTCTTCGGCACAACAGACTCTCGGCGGGATAACGGGCACGATCACGGACCCATCGGGGGCGGCCGTACCGAACGCGACGGTAAGAGCGGTGAATACAGCGACCAATCTGGAGGTGGCCGCGCAAACGAAATCCAATGGTTCGTTTGTGATTGCGGAGCTTCCCGCGGGAACGTACAAGCTGACAATTACCAAAGAGGGTTTCAAAACTGAAACGCACACTGAAGTGCTGGTCAACGCCGAACGAACCACCACGGTGGATACCAGGCTGCAGGTGGGTTCGGTCAGTTCCATCGTGGAAGTAACCGCGGTTTCGCTGATGAATGAGTCAGACACCACGAATGGGTATGTAGTAGACACACAAACGATTCAAGACACGCCGCTGGGGACGGGGAGTTTTACGCAACTGGCAATACTGAGCCCAGGGGTGCACGCGGATTTCCTGGGAGGCTCGGGTTCCAATAGTGGTTTGGGCAACCAGGCCATATTTGCCAACGGGAACCGCGATACGAGCAATGTGTTTTCTTTGAATGGAGTTAGCACCAACAATCTGTTCAACGGAAAGTCCACGAGCCAGGTTGGAGAGAATCGTTTTGTACTGAATACCGGTGAAAATTTTGGTTCGGGAGGGTCGATTCAGACGAGCACATCCGTCTACGGTGCGATTGGACAGGCGCTGCCGACGCCGCCACCCGATGCCATCCAGGAGATCGCCGTTAACACGTCGATGTACGACGTATCACAAGGTAACAAC
>Ga0187782_10002300_pt1 | contig 14076 bp, 12 predicted proteins | sample 0715_SJ02_MP15_2_FD_132454 | JGI IMG/M metagenome (GOLD analysis project Ga0187782, IMG submission 132454) | Tropical peat soil microbial communities from peatlands in Department of Meta, Colombia - 0715_SJ02_MP15_20_MG | ecosystem: Environmental > Terrestrial > Soil > Wetlands > Peat | place...
ACGAAGATCTCCTCGCGCGGACGTTCGAGCAAGAAGCCGCCGACGCGATGTTCCGAGAGACCGCGGCCATAGAAGGGCGCCGTGTCGTAGTAGCGGATGCCGCCATCCCACGCGGCCTGCAGCGTGGCGCGCGCGTCGGCTTCCAAGACGCGCCCCCAGAGGCCGCCGAGATGCGCGCCGCCAAAGCCAAATTGAGGAAGCTCGAGCGTCGTCCTTCCAACCTGCCGACGCGCGAAGCGCTCGGTCATCTGCGTCCCCTCCTCGTTTTCGGCTCGGACCTTTAGGCCCCTCGCACGGCAATGTTATGCTATTATGTTTTTTCGGCCTTGAGCAATCGGCGGCGGGTGGCATAAGCTCGTTTGGCGGGGCGCCGGGCGCGGATAGAGACGCGCTGTCTTGTCTGGCGGATGCGCCCCGGACTCGAGAGCCGCGCGACAAGCGCGCCTCGACATATTCGGGAGGGACGAATGGCCGGCACAATGCGGAAAACGTACGGGCGCGCTTTGGTCCTGGCGCTGGCGTCCGCCATGCTTTCGGGCGCCGTTGCTCACGCGGCCGACATCGCCAATGTTCCCAGAAACGAGACGCTAGTGATCACGCCCTGGGGCGATCAGCCGGCCCAGCTCGCCAATATCGACAATTGGAATCCTTACCTGACCTCCATCACTCATCAGCGCGACGCGATGCAGATCACCGTCAACGAAGAACTGTTCTACACCGATCTGAACGACGGAAAGCTCATCCCCTGGCAGGCTGAGAGCTTCGACTTGAGCGCCGATTTTCTGACCGCGACGATCCACCTGCGCAAGGGCGTCGAGTGGTCGGATGGGACGCCCTTCACCGCCGCCGACGTGAAATTCACGCTGGAGGCTTTGCGCGACGCGCCGCCGGAAATCAACGGCTCGGCGGACTACAAGGAATCGATCAAGAGCGTCGATGCGCCCGATCCGTTGACCGCCGTGATTCACTTCGCCAAGCCGTCGCCGCGCTGGGTGCGCGACCACTTGGCGCTCGGGCACGAGAACCATTATCCAATTCTGCCCGCCCATATCTGGAAAGGGCAGGACATCAAGACCTTCACGAACTACGACCTCGCCAAGGGCTGGCCGGTCGGAACGGGCGCTTACAAGCTCGTCAGCTCGACGGAAAGCCAAGAGGTCTTCGATCGGCGCGACGATTGGTGGGGCGCGAAGACCGGCTTCATGGCCCTGCCGGCGCCCAAGCGCATCGTTCTTGTTCCGGTTGCCAGCGACGACGCGATGGGCCAGTTGCAGATCGCCAATCAGGTCGACGGCGGCCGGCAATTGCTGGTCGGCACGTTCGAAGCGGCGCAGGCGCAGAACCCGAAGCTTCACTCCTGGAATCCGAGCGGGCCGGTCTGGGGCGCGCCAGACGGCTGCGACTATTCGCTCGTCTTCAACGAGATGAGGAAGCCGTGGGACGACGTGAACCTGCACCAGGCAGTCGACCACGCGCTTGATCGCGCTAAACTCTCGGAGATCGGCTACGAAAACTCCGATCATCCGGTGGGCTTCGCCTTCTCGGGCTATATGTCGGCGGCCTTCGTGCCGGCCGACGGGCCGTTGCAGGCCGTCATCAAGAAGCACGACATCGACCATCGCGATCAGTCGCTCGTCGATAAATACATGACCGCGGCCGGCTACAAGAAGGGCGCGGACGGGTTCTGGGCGAAGGACGGCAAGGCGCTCGAATTCAAGGTGCGCGTGCCGGGCTTTATCCAGCCGATCCAGGCGCCGCTCACGCAGCAGCTGAAAGACGCCGGCTTCAACGCCATTCAAGCGCCGATCGACGACACGTGGCTGCCGGACGTGCTCAACGGCAATTTCGACACCATGGTCTGGGTGCATTGCGGCAGCCTGTCGGAGCCGCTCGAAACGCTGAAGGACTATCACTCGAAATACGCCCGCCCGATCGGCACGGCGATTCCTTATGCGATCGCGGCGTCGCGCTACATGAATCCCGACTATGACAAGATCATCGACCGCATGAGCGCGATCCTCGCCGAAAAGGATCCGAACTCCGCCTATATGAAGGACGCCGCCGCGGCGCTCGACGTGGCGCTGACTGACCTGCCGCAAATCGACATGCTCGAAGAGCTGCATGTCGTCACCTTCAACGACACCTACTGGACGGGTTGGCCTTCGGCGGCCGATCCTTATGTTGCGCCCTACACCTGCTGGGAGGCCTTCAACCTGGTGATCCACCACTTGAAGCAGGCGCAGAAATAGCGTTCCCGGCTTCGCGCCGTGGCCGGCTCGCGGCCGCCACGGCGCGGCGGCGAAAATTTAGGCTTGCGCCGGCCGAAAATCGTTGTGTTTTGGATCTAGGGTCTCGAAGCTCGCCAGATGTCCCGCGAACTCGCGACCTACGTTCTGCGGCGCTTCGCCCAGCTCTTGCTGATCGTGTTCATTGCAGTCAGCGTCAATTTCCTAATTCCCCGCCTGCTGCCGGGCGATCCGGTCGAGACCGCGATCGCCCGGCTGCAGGCGGGCGGCGGCCAGCAGAGCGTCGACGTGCAAGCCGTCGCCAAGGTCTATCGTGAGAAGTACGGCCTCGATCAGCCGCTCGGCGCGCAATATCTCAACTATTGGCGCGACCTGTTCCATCTCGAGCTCGGCGTCTCCTTCGCCAACTTCCCCGAGAAAGTCTCGACAAAGCTCGCCAACGCGCTGCCCTGGTCGGTCGGGCTTTTGTCGCTGGCGACGCTGATCGCCTTTTCGGCCGGGTCGCTGCTCGGGGCGCTGCTCGCTTGGCCCGGGGCCGGTCACGCGATCCGAGCGATCGTTCCGGCGCTGATGGTGCTCGCCTCGATCCCGTTCTATCTCCTGGCGATCATCATCATCTATGTCTTCGCCGTCGTCCTCAAGGTGCTGCCGCCGGCCGGCGGCTTCGATACGACGCGCATCGCCCGGCTTGATCTCGGCACGGTTCTCGACGTCGTGAAGCACGCCGTGCTGCCGCTCTGCGCCATCGTTCTCGGCAATGTCGGCTTTTGGGCGCTCGGCATGCGCAGCCAAATGGTGTCGGTGCTCGGCGAGGACTACATCACCTTCGCCGAGGCCAAGGGGCTTGGGCCCTGGCGGATCTTTTTCCGATACGGCATGCGCAACGCGATGCTGTCGCAAGTCACCGCGCTGGCGCTCGCTATGGGCGCGGTTCTGTCAGGCGCCGTGCTCGTCGAAGTCGTGTTCAATTATCCCGGCCTCGGCACGCTGCTTTATGTGGCGATCCGCGGCCAGGACTATTTCGTCATCCAGGGCGTCGTGCTGCTGCTCATCGTGACGCTGGCGATCCTTCTCTTCATCATTGATCTCCTTTATCCGCTGCTCGATCCGAGGATCAGACGATGAGCGGCGGCTTGAAGGGCCTGAGGATGAAGCTCGCCGAGCGGCGGATCGGCGGCGTGCTCATTCTTGGGCTCGCGATTCTGGCGCTGATCGTTCTCTTCAGCCTCGTCGGCCCGCTTTTCGTCGATGCGCACAACGCGCATGTCGGGGCGATGACGCCGCGGCGGCCGCCGAGCTTCGACCATTGGCTGGGCTCGGATTCGCAGGGAAGGGATATGCTGACCCTGCTCGTCTACGGCACGCCGAATACCCTGAAAATGGGCCTGATCGCCGGAATCATCGGCGTCGGCCTCGGCCTTGTCTTCGGCCTCGTCGGCGGCAGCCTCGGCGGCGCGATCGACACGGTCATCCGCGTCGTCGCCGACGCGCTCTTGACCGTGCCGGCGATCGCCATCCTCGTCATCATCGCCGGCAATCTCGACCGCATGTCGACGAACATCATGGCGCTCGTCGTCGCTTCGCTCTCCTGGATGTTCACGACGCGCACGATCCGCGCGCAAGTTTTGAGCGTCCGCGAGCGGGCCTATATCGAGGTTGCGCGCGCGAACGGCGAGAGCGAATGGGAGATCCTGTTCCGCGAGATCATGCCCAATCTCATGCCGTTCGCGGTCGCAAGCTTCGTCGGCACGGTCGGGTCGGCGATTCTCGCCGTCATCAGCCTCGAGGCGTTGGGGCTCGGGGCGCTCGAGGAGACGACGCTCGGCAACACGATCTACTGGTCGCAGCAATCGGCGGCGATCCTGCGCGGCTATTGGTGGTGGTGGGGACCGCCGATCGTGGTGATCGCGCTGATCTTTCTTGGCCTGTTTTTGACCTCGGTCGGCTTCGACCGGTTCGCCAACCCGCGCTTAGCGAACCGCGCGTGAGCGAAGGCGAGGCCAACGGCGCCGGGGCGCCGATCCTCGTCGTCGAGGATTTGCGCGTCGCTTACGACACGCTCGCCGGGCCCGCCATGGCCGTCGACGGAGTTTCGTTTTCGCTCAAAGCCGGCGAGCGGCTCGGCCTCATCGGCGAATCTGGCTCCGGCAAGACGACGATGGCGATGGCGCTCCTGCGCCTCATTCGCGCGCCGGGCAGAATCGTTAAGGGCAGGGTGCTCCTCGACGGGCGGGACATTCTGACGATGAGCGTTGGCGAATTGCGCGAGGCGCGCTTACGCGACATCGCGCTCGTCCCGCAAGGCGCGATGAGTTCGCTGAACCCGGTGATGCTGCTCGAAGAGCAGATCGCCGACGGCATCCTGGCGCATGCGCCGAGAACGCCGCGCGCTGAGCTCGCGCGGCGCATCGAGGCGCTGTTGCGCGGGGTCGGGCTCGATCCCTCGGTCGCCCGCAAATATCCGCATCAGTTGAGCGGCGGCATGAAGCAGCGCGCCGTCATGGCGATCGCCACCTCCATGCGCCCGCGCGTCATCGTCGCCGACGAGCCGACGAGCGCGCTCGACGTCGTCGTGCAGCGGCAGGTGATGCAGACGCTCGGCCGGCTGCAAGGGGGCCTCGGCGCGGCGGTCGTGCTCATCGGCCATGACATGGGCTTGATCGCGCAATTCGCCGACGTCGTCGGCGTGATGTACGCCGGAAAGCTCGTCGAGCTCGCGCCGGTCGAGGAGATCATCGCCGCGCCGCGCCACCCTTATACGCGGCTTCTCATCGACAGCCTGCCGAGCATCGCGGCGAAGAAGCGGCTCATCGGCATTCCAGGGCTTCCGCCGCGCCTCGTCGACCTGCCGCCGGGCTGCAGCTTCGCGGCGCGCTGTCCTTACGCGTTCGCTCGCTGCCGGACGGAGACGCCGAGCCTGCAGTCGACGGGCGGCAATCGCTCCGCCGCCTGCCACCTTTATCCCGAGGCGCAGGCGCTGCCGCCGCTCGGCGCGGCAAGCGGCGAGGCGCGGCCGTGACGGCGCTGATCGAGCTCGTCGGCGTCGCCAAAACCTATGCGGCGGGCTTTCGCCAGACGACGACGGCGCTGAGCGACGTCACGCTGACGTTGTCTAAGGACGTCCCGTCGACGACGGCGATCGCGGGCGAAAGCGGCAGCGGCAAGACGACGCTCGCCCGCATCATGCTCGGCTTCATCGCGCCGACGCGCGGCGAGGTGCGCTATCGCGGCAAGAACGTCCAGCGCATGTCGGGCGCCGAGCGGCGCGACTTTCGCCGCGAGGTGCAGCCGATCTTCCAGGATCCGTTCGACGTCTTCAATCCGTTCTACCGGATTGATCACGTCCTCGAAATCCCGGTCAGGCGCTATCGCCTCGCGCACTCCAGGTCTCAGGCGAAAGCGCTCATCGAGGACGCGCTGAAACGCGTGGGCTTAAGGCCGCAGGACACGCTCGGGCGCTTTCCGCATGAGCTCAGCGGCGGTCAACGTCAGCGCGTGATGGTGGCGCGGGCGGTGCTGCTGCGGCCGAAGCTCATCGTCGCCGACGAGCCGGTGTCGATGGTCGACGCTTCGTTGCGCGCGACGATTCTCGACGAATTGCGCACGCTCAACCGCGAGCTCGGCATCTCCATCGTCTACATCACTCACGATCTGACGACCGCCTACCAGATCTGCGACAACATCGTCGTTCTCTATCAGGGCCATGTCGCTGAAGCCGGGTCGGTCGAGCGGGTCATCCGCGATCCGCGGCATCCCTATACGCAGCTTCTCGTCTCGTCGATCCCGCTGCCGGAGGCGGCGCGCAGCTGGGGGCGAGAGGAGATCAAGGCGGAGTTCGCAGCGCCGCGGGCGAGCGTCGGCTGCCGATTTGCGCCGCGCTGCCCGCATGCGCTCGACGTCTGCTGGAGCGAGCTTCCGCCGCGTTTCGCCCTCGAGCCCGACCGGCTCGCCGCCTGCCATCTGTTTCGCGACCTGCCGCTCGCGCCAAGCGCGGACCTGGCGGCCTCCTTTGCGCCGGCCGAAATCCCCTCGCCCCGCGAAGCGGGGAGAGGGTTAGGGTGAGGGGCGGCGCAGGCTTTGCCGGATAGGTCCGCGCAGCCCCTCACCCCGACTCTCTCCCCGCTTCGCGGGGCGAGGGGGGATGGGGACGCCTTACGGCGTCATGCGTTCGATCGCCTCCAGCGTCAGCCCGTGGCCGAAACCCGGCGCGCCGCTCACCGTCGCGTAGCCGTTCTTCGGCGTCTGCATGCCGGGAAAGGCGGTCGTCCTGTCGAGCGGCACGCCGGGCCCGCCGCCGACGAAATATTCGCCCCACGGGGAGTTCGTGCAGGCGATCGTGAAGTGCTGGCCGTAAGGCGTGTTCATGCCGGCGTGCAGAATCGTCTGCAGGCCGGCTGCGTCCGCGATGGCGGCGATGCGCTGGCAGGCGGTGAAGCCGCCGACCCAGTGGATGTCGGGCTGGAAGATGTCGACCACGCGCTCCCGCGCCGCGTCGAAGAACGTGTAGGGCGTGTACCAATGCTCGCCGGTCGTCAGCGTCTGCCACGGCAGGCGCTCGCGCAGCGCCCGATGCGCGCTGTGGTTCTCAGGGATGAGACAGTCCTCCATCCATTTGAGGCGATAGGGCTTCAGCCGCTCGGCGAGACGCACCGCGAACTCGACGTCGAAGGCCATCCAGCAATCGAGCATCAGCTCGACCTTCTCCCCGATCACTTCGCGGGTCTTGGCCACAAATTCCTCGTTGCGGTCGATGCCGGAGAGTCCGTCCGCCGTCCCATAGGGACAGGCGAGCTTCGTCGCGGTGAAGCCGAGCTCCATATGCCAATCAGTGTCGTTGCCGGTCGCGTAGCAATATTGCCTGTCGCGCGCCGGCCCGCCGGCGAGCGCGTAGACGGGCGTCTTCAGGACCCTGCCTTTCAGGTCCCAGAGCGCAAGGTCGACGGCGCTGATCGCATAGGAGGCAAGGCCCGATGGCGAGTAGAGCGACGTCATCCGCGTCAGCATGTCGTAAAGCTTTTCGGTCGCCATCGGATTCTCATTGACGAGCAAAGGACCGAGATGATCGTTGATGAGCGCGATTGTCGCGCCGCCGTAGCCTGTCGTCGCAAATCCCCAGGAGCCGTCGTCGGCAGTGACCAGGCAGCCGACATGGCCGAGATTGCCCATCCAGCTCGCGCGCAGAGCCTTGTAGCGCGGATAGCGCGACATCGGATTGGCGACCTCGGCGTCCTTCGTCCACGGCGGACGGCGCAGCAGCAACTGGTTTTCCTTCGGCGCTGCGTAGGCGCCGCCGGCGATCGGATTGGCGATGGCAAAAGCTCGTACGCTGGCGATCTTCATGGGTCCCCTCCCCGGCGGCGCTTGAGGGTTCGCGCCTCACGAAATTCCTTAGCCCAAATCCCTGACGCGAGCGCCAAGCGTCAAACTCAAAACTTTGCGATAGGCGCGACAAATATCGATCGCGCCGTTGTTGGCGGGCGCGTCGCGACATACGATCCTTGGCCGAGCGCTCGGGGCAGAGGGAAAATGGCGATCGAACGGATCGAGGGAGTGCGCGCGTCCGCAGAAACGTTGGAGGCCTTTCTTCGAGCGTTGTTCCGGGCGGTCGGGCTGAACGACGAGAGCGCAGACGCGATCGCCCGCGCGCTGACCGACGCTTCCGAGCGCGGCGTCGACACGCACGGCGTCCGGCTCGCGCCCTGGTACGTGCCGATGGTCGAGGGCGGGCGCATCAATCGCCGGCCGAACGTGACGTGCACGCGCAAGGCCGAGGCGGTCGGGCACGTCGACGGCGACGACGGTTTTGGCCATCTGCCGAGCTTTCGCGCCATCGACGAAGGCTGCGCCCTTGCGGCGCGCGCCGGCGTCGCGGCGATCACGGTCGGGCGGTCGATGCATCACGGGGCGACGGGCGTTTATACGCTCTACGCCGCGCGGAAAGGTTTTGCCGCGATCGGTATGACGCATGCCGACCCCGCCGTCGTGCCGTTCGGGGGCCTAAAGCCGTTTTTCGGCACAAACCCCTTCAGCTTCGCAGTTCCTGCGCCGGGCGAAGAGCCCGTGCTGCTCGACATGGCGACGAGCGCCGTCCCGTACAATCGGGTGCACCTGCGCCGCGTCACCGGAACGGCGCTGCCGGCCGATGTCGCGGTCGACGCCGACGGCGCGCCGACGCGCGACCCGCACGCCGCCGCCGCCCTGCTGCCGCTCGGCGGGCCGGATTTCAGCTACAAGGGCGCCGGCCTCTCGGCGATGATCGACGTGCTCTGCTCGGCGCTTACCGGCATGGTGAACGGAGCGCGGCTGCCGCCGTTCGGCGGCGGCGACATGCGGCGCCCGATCCGCATCGGCCACTTCTTTCTCGTGCTCCGCCCGGAAGCGTTTCAGGCGCTGAGCGCTTTCGACGAGCGGGTCGGCGCGTTTCTTTCCGATCTGCGCGGTCAGCCGGCCAAAACCGGCGAACGGGTCCTGGCGCCGGGCGATCTTGAAAAGGCCGAGGCGGAACGGCGCAGGAGGCTCGGCGTGCCCGTCGACCGCTCGACATGGGCGGCGCTCGGCGCGCTCGGCGAGCGCTATCGCGTGGGCCTGCCGGACGCGCAGCCGACCGCGGAGGAGGGCAGAGAGACGGGATGAAAATCGGGCTTGAAGGGCGGAAGGCGCTCGTCGCGGGAGCCACGGGCGTTCTTGCCGACGGGCTCTTGCGGGCGTTGCGCGACAACGGCGCCGAAGCGACGACGTCGCCGGCGGAGGGCGCAGGCGCGGAGATCGTCGTCGTCGTTAGCGCCGGCGCGGAGTCGGGACCCGTCGCCGACAACGTCGCAACGAGGGAAGCTGAGGACGAAGCCTTTGCCGAGCTCGCGCGGACGCATGGCCCACGCGCGCGCCGTCTAATCCACGTCATCTCCGTCGCCGCCGTCGTGCCCATTCGCGGCGCGGCAAAATTCTCGGCGCGCCAAGCGGGCCTCGCGTCGCTGACCCAGGCGCTCGCCATGGAGCTTGCGCCCGCCTGCCTCGTCAATGCGATCGCCGTCGGCGGCTTCGGCGTCGGGGCCGAGCGCTTCGTCTCGCATTCGGCGCTTCGCCGGCAAGCGGCGCTCGACGAGATCGTCAGCGCCGCGTTGTTCCTGGCCAACCCTCAGAACACGTACACGACCGGCCATGTAATGACAGTCGATGGCGGCTGGTCGGCCGGCTACGCGCGGAATTTCTAAGAAGGATCTGGGCCGACCATGGAGATTGATCTCTCGGGCCGCGTCGTCGTCGTGACCGGGGGCGCAGGCGCCATCGGCGGCGCGACGGCAAGGCGCTTTGCCGAGGCGAAGGCGAGCGTCGTCGTCACCGACGTCAACGAGCAAGGCGCGAAGGCGCTCGCTTCCGAACTCCCGAGCGCGCTGGCGCTCGCGTTCGACATCCGCGACGAGAGGGCGGCGCAAGGCGCGGTCGAGGCGACGCTCGCGCGCTTCGGCCGGCTCGACGTGCTCGTCAACAACGCCGGCGTCAACACGTTCAAGGACCGCGTCGATATCGACGCCTTTCCGTTTGAAGAATGGCGTCGCATCGTCGGCATCGACCTCGACGGGCTCTACGTCATGAGCAAGGCGGCGGCTAAGCCGATGATCCGCCAAAGGTTTGGGCGCATCGTCAACGTCGCTTCCGTCGTCGGCTATCGCGCGATGCGGCTGCAGAGCGCCTTCGTCGCGGCGAAGGCCGGCGTCATTCATTTGACGCGGTCGATGGCGTTGGAGCTTGGCCCTAAGGGCGTTCTCGTGAACGCGATTGCGCCGGGCTCCGTGATGACCGAGGGCACGCGGAAACTGTTCTACGGCGAGGACGGAACGTTCCGCGCGCAGACGGAGGTGTTCATGCGTCACATTCCGCTTGGGCGGCCTGCGACGGTCGAAGAGATCGCCGAGGGGATCCTTTTCCTCGCCGCGCCGGAGAATTCTTACATGACCGGCCATCTGCTCATGGTCGACGGCGGGTGGACGGCGGGGTTCATGTTCTGACGCGGCCTCGGCGACGGGCAAGGGCGAAGGATTGCGCGGAGAAAAGTCTCTGACTAAAGTCAGAGAATGGACCTGAAGGACATTGAGCGGGTCCGGCGATTCAATCGCCTGGTCACCAAGCGCGTCGGCGCGCTTCAGGAGAGTTATCTGAAGCGCGGCCGCCCGCTCGGCGAGGCGAGGGTGCTCTATGAGATAGGCCGCGAGGGCGCCGATCTCAGGCGCCTGCGCAGCGCGCTCGGCCTCGACTCAGGCTATCTGAGCCGGCTCCTGCGGTCGCTCGAGGGCCAAGGATTGATCGAACTCGACGCGTCGAAGCAGGATTCCCGGCGACGCCGCGCGACCTTGACGCGCAAGGGCCGCGCCGAAGTCTCAGCTTACGATCGGCTGTCCGATCAACTTGCGCGCTCGATGCTTGCGCCGCTTAACGAGAGCGACCGCGCGCGCCTGCTTGCGGCGATGGGCGAGGTCGAGCGGCTCATCCGCCTGTCGAGTCTCGAGATCCACCTGGAGCCGCCCGGCAGCGATGATCTATTTTGGTGTTTGAGACGGTACTTTGCCGAGCTCGATGAGCGCTTCGAGTTCGGCTTCACGATCGCCGAGGAGGAGATCGTAGAAGAAGCCAACATTTCGCCGCCCGAGGGCTTTGTCTTCCTCGCCCGGATGGACGGCGCGCCGGCCGGCTGTGGGACGCTCAAGCGGATCGACGAGAGCACCGGCGAAATCAAACGCGTCTGGACGGCGCCTTTCGCGCGAGGGCTCGGCGTGGCGCGAAGGCTCCTAGAGACCTTGGAAGAGGTCGCGAAAGCGAACGGCCTCAGCAGGATTCGCCTCGACACCAACCGCGCTCTCCCCGAGGCCCACGCGCTCTACCGGAAGCTCGGCTATGCAGAGGTCGAGCGGTTCAGCGACAACGTCTACGCCCACCATTGGTTCGCGAAAGAAATATGAGGCCCGGCGTTGCGGCCGGTCAGACGGAATATCCGCCGCCGGCGCCGCCGCGCATGGCCCGATCGCCGCGATAAGCCTTCCACTCCGTCATCAGCGCCGCGCTCGCCACGCGGTAGAAGTAGATCTCGCTCCCCAGCGCCACCATCGAGAAGCCGTCTTCAAAACATTGCCGCCACGTTCGCCCGGCCCGCGGAACGGTGGCGAGCGGCTTGCCGGCGGCGCGCGCCGCGTCGATAACGCGCGCGATCGCCGCCTCGACTTGCGGCGCGCCGGTCTTGCCCGGAAAGCCGAGACTCGCCGCCAGGTCGTTCGGGCCGATGAAAACGAGATCGACGCCGTCGACCGCGGCGATCTGGCGCGCGTTCTCGACGGCCTTCGGCGTTTCGATCTGCACGCTGACGAGAATGGTCTCGTCCGCTCTGGCGATGTAGTCGTCGACGAAGCCGAAATTCGCCGCGCGCGCGATGTCGACGGCAAGGCCGCGCACGCCCCGCGGCGGAAAGCGACAGGCGGCGACGACGGCGCGCGCCTGGTCGGCGGTCTCGATCATCGGCGCGAGAAGCGCCTCGCAGCCCGCGTCGACGAGGCGGCGAATGTAGATCGGATCGGCGGTCGGCACGCGCACCATCATCGTCGTTTCGCCGGCGCTCGCGGCGCGCATCGAGTCGACCGCCGCCTGCAAATCGCCCATCCCGTGCTCCTGATCCATGATGAAAAGATCGAAGCCGGCGATCATCGCCATTTCGGCGAACGTCGCCGAGCCGCTTTGCAGCCATGTGCCGAGCAGTTTGTCGCCGGCGGCGAGCCGCGTCTTCAGCCGATTGGGACGAAACACGGGGAGGGTTCCTTTCGTAAGTGGACAGATGGGGCTTCGATGTGGGGCGCCGTCAACCTATCGCTTCGCCGCATTCTCGCGGAACCTCGCAAGTTTTGACTGAAATCCCGTTCGTCCGAGCACTTCGGGATTGACAACATGTTTAGGCGCAACGCCTTGCGCAGCGGCAAGCATGCCATTCGCCATGGCCGTCATCGTCAGCCGCGCGGCGTCGCGGGTCGAGGGCAGCCAGTGGGGCGTCAGAATAACGTTCGGGAGTTTCATCAGCGGGTCGTCGAGCGGCAGCGGCTCGCGCGTGAACACATCAAGGCCGGCGCCAGCGATCCGTCGCTCGGCAAGCGCCGCGACAAGCGCCGCCTCGTCGACGATCTCGCCGCGCGCGACATTGATGAAATAGGCGGTGGGCTTCATGAGCGCGAAATGCCGCGCGCCGATCAGGCCGCGTGTCGACGCGTCGAGCCGATTGTGCAGGCTGACGAAATCGGCGCTGCTGAAAAGCTCGTCGAGCGACGCGACGAGCCTTACGCCGAGCGAGGCCGCCTGGGAGGGGTCGGCGCGCGGCGAATAGGCGATGACGCGCATGCCCCAGGCGCGCGCGAGGCGCGCCAGCTCCTTGCCGCTCGCGCCGAGGCCGACGATGGCGAGCGTCTTTCCCGGGAGATCGACGCCCATCGTCTGCGGCTGCAGGTCCCACCGGCCCTGACGGACGAGCCGCTCCTGCTCGAAGAGGCGCTTGGCGAGCGCCAGCATCAACAGAAACGCTGCGGACGCGGTCGCATGGGTCAAGGTGTCCGGCGCGTTGAAGACGGCGACGTCGTTGGCCGTGCAGGCGGCAAGGTCGATCTTGTCGACGCCGGCGCCGGCGCGGCCGATGACGACGAGACGGTCGGCCCCGTTGGCGAATGCGCTCGCTTTCACCCACGGCCGGAAGATGACGATGCCGTCCGCGGCGGCGACATGCTTTGGCGCGAGCTCGAGCGAATAGAGCCGATCCCAATAGTCGGCGTCGCCTTTTGCGGGCGCTTGCTCTCGCAGGAATTCGCAGGCCACGAAGGCGTGCGGAGAATAGACGTCGAGCGCGATGTCGCCGACGCCGATCTTGCCCTCGGCGTCGAGATAGTCGCCGGTGTAGCGGACCTCGAATCGGCGCATCGCCTCACCCCTTGACGGCGCCGGCGGTGAGGCCGCTCAGGATGTGACGCTGGTTGGCGAGGTAGAAGAGAACGGGCAGTATCGAGAACGTGACGCCCGCCGCCATGAGCACGAAGAGCGGCGTGTCGAGCTGGGTGATGAGGGTCGCGAGCCCGAGCGAGCCGGTATAAAGCTCGCTTTTGGTGATGAGCGCGGAAGAAAACAGGGACTCGTTCCAGCTCGAGAAGAAGGCGACGACGCTGACCGCGACGAGGCCGGGGCGGGTCAGCGGCAGCATGATGTGAGTCAGCGCATGGAGGTGCCCGCAGCCGTCGACGAGCGCCGCCTCGACGAGCTCGCGCGGCACGGCGTCGAACGAGCTTTTCAAGATCCAAGTGCAGAGCGGCGTCACGAACGCCGCGTGCAGAAAAGCGAGCGCGACCAAATTGTCGGTCCAACCGAAGGCGCGAAACAGCGTCAGCTCGGGCGCGACCACCATCGCGCCGGGCATGATCTGCGTGAAGAGCAGGAACAACCCCAGGAGATTGCGCCCCCGCCAGCGCAATCGCGACATGGCGTAGGCCGCCGGGATCACCGCGAGGAGCGTCGCCACGACGACGATTCCCGCGACATAGGTCGAGCGCAGCAGCCATTCGGCGATTGGCTTGTCGCCGAACAGCCGCGCGAAATTCCGCCATTCGAGGCCGCGCGGATAGAAGGCGGGCGGCCAGTTGAGAGAGTATTTGTCCGGCTGGATGGCGTTCAGCGCCATCCAATAGACGGGGAACAGCACGACGAAGCAGACAATGAGGATGAGGCCCGCTCGGGCGACGGCAAGCAAGGCCGCGGCGCGGTCGGAGCGGGCGCGCGAACTTGAGTGGGCGGCGGGAGCGGCGGTCATGCGGCCTCG
>Ga0187782_10002301_pt1 | contig 14073 bp, 8 predicted proteins | sample 0715_SJ02_MP15_2_FD_132454 | JGI IMG/M metagenome (GOLD analysis project Ga0187782, IMG submission 132454) | Tropical peat soil microbial communities from peatlands in Department of Meta, Colombia - 0715_SJ02_MP15_20_MG | ecosystem: Environmental > Terrestrial > Soil > Wetlands > Peat | place...
GCCCGCACCTTCCCCCAGTGCGTTTCGGGGCCGCCATTAAAATATTCGACTTCGGCCGCAGCATCCGCAGGGGTTTTGTCCGTCCAGCGCACGCAGACCAGGGGCTCTGCGCCAACGTACTGACAAAGCTGAACGAATTCCTCGACCCCAATGAAATTCGGCTCGAGGCCGCGCCAGGGCATGGTGGTGTACGGTACGCGCGTGTCCCAGGAACCAATGCACTTATCCCACTCAAAGACCTCCAGCGAGCTCCCACCGAACCTGACCACCCCCGGAGTCATCGCCTTCAGTGCTGCAACCACATCGGGCCGCCAGATTCCAAGCACCGCGTCCTCGTCAATCAAGTAGATTCGATCTAGCCACAAAGTTCCCGGGCCTTCAAACTCAATGTTGAGAGTGGCGTTCTGGACGTCGCGTGCTGCTCGCAGCACGGCTTCGGCGCCTTGCCATTTCTCGCCTGCGCGGCCCAGCAAAGCAGGGCCAGCCACCACGGCGCCATCGCCGGAAAGGGAAGCCCACACTGAAACGTTTCCTCGACCTCGCATGTGAAGTCGAAGCCGGTAACCCATCCCTTTTCTAAGATAGAATCCATCTTGCGAAATCCCCGCTCGCGCCCTTTCGACGGGAAGCTCGATCTTCTGCGAGCGTTTGCCGTTGTAGGGATTCTCGGTATCCAGTGAGTACTTTGCCATGTGCACGGCCCCGCTGGGGTACCAAGGACGGTAGGGCTTGTCGATTACCTTCTTATAGCTTGGCCACCACTCCGCTTCCTCTTCGAAGCTGGTGGATTCCACCTGCTGAGCGAGCATGGAAGGGAGAAGCCGGCAGAGGGGCTCAATAAACTGGCCGCACTGCTTAAGGTCAATGGGCAGCTTGCTGAGTTTCTCATGAAAAATACGAACGTCCTTCTCGACGGGCCGCTGAACCGGTTCCAGGCGAAGGCCGTCGAACCAAACTCTGCCCTGGCTTCTTTCGAGCCCTACCAGAACAATGTCCACATCCTCCGGAGTGGGGGCCTCGAAGATAACCCCTTCGTTCCCCCAGGCCGACGTCCCGGTTCTCGGACTACTCCTTCCCAGAACACCTTCGCGCGAATCAATCAAAATCTGCCCGCCCGCGCCCCCATGCCCATCCCGCGGACGCAAGACCAGACCCTCAGTCTTGATCCAGATTCGCGCGCGCCAAAGCGTGCCCGCCGGAAGAACGATCCATTGGTTCAGCGAATAACTCGCCGGGGTACGTGCTTCGATAAGGAGGGATTTCCTTCCGTCTTTTCTTTCTGTCGAATCCGCTCGGACTTGCACTCCTAATCTTTCCCGGGCAGGAGTGTTCACACTCCACCCGGCCAGCAACTCGGAAGCTTCAAAGCTAGGATTCTGAAGTTGCGGCCCGCCCAGCGCCATGAATAAGAGCAACCCTGGAAGCATAGTGGTAATACCCCTGGAAGTTCATTACATTCCACTCGATGTTTAGCGCAACGAACAGCCCAGGCAAACGTGCAGTTTAGCCCCATTTAGTCAGAGCGCATACATAAAACAGCGTATGCGCAACTTGCGTGGTTTGACGATGGACGCATACCCAAAATGCGCCGCCCGCCGGGGCACACAGCTCGCCGCGGCCGAAAAAACTCACCCTCATTTAAATAGGGTGAGGTAGAGTGTGCAGGTTGTGGGGGCGGTTGGTCAACCGACCCCACTACTCAAACGGGATCAGCCAGAGTATGGAGGACAGGAGCTTAATTCACGGAGGCGAAAATGAGTGAATTTGCCGGAAAAGTAATTGTCATCACCGGCGGCGGGTCCGGCATCGGCCACGGCACAGCTTTACTCTTCGCGCGCGAGAAATCGCATGTAGCAGTGATCGATTGGAACGACTCGAAAGCACAGGAAACCCTGAACCAGATCGAAGAAGCAGGGGGGCAAGGCCTATTTATTAAGGCCGACATCAGTAATACAAGCGAGGTTCAACAGGCGGTGAAGCTGATTGTAGAACGTTTTGGAAAAATCGATGTCTTGTTCGCGAATGCCGCCGTGCAGATCAACATGCCTCTAACCGAAACCACCGACGAAGACTGGGATCGGACGATTGCGGTTAATTTGAAGGGCGCGTTCCTCTGCTGCAAGCATGTTATTCCAGTGATGCGGAAACAAAAGCAGGGCTGCATCGTGGTCTGTTCGTCGGGGCACGCCTTCCAGACCTACCCGAACTATACTGCCTACGCCGCCACTAAGGGAGGTCTTGTAGCTTTCGTGCGCGCCGCGGCGTTGGACTGCGCCCCAGCCGGTATCCGCGTGAATTGCATTATCCCAGGCGCCACTGACACGCCTCTCTTGCGTTATCACTTTCACAATTGCCCGGCAGATGAGCAGCGCCTCCTGGCGAGTATCCCGCTGCGCCGTTTCGCGACGGCCGAGGACATCGCGAAAGGCGTTCGTTTTCTGGCCTCCAGTGATGCTTCGTACATCACCGGGACGTGGCTGGCAGTCGATGGCGGCCTGCTTGCCCAGGGATGAGCCGCCAGCTTACGGGATGAAGGACCCCGAGGGCCGCGGAGCAGCGGCAGGGAACGGCCCACGGCGTGAGAAGGTGTGAGAAAATCGGACTGTAGCGGCGGGCTTATTTCGCCGCCTGACCAAGAGAAGGCCGGGGACCCCCGCTGCCAGCTCGGATCGTCAGTTGTAAATGAGTATTAGGCGCACTACACTAAGGCCGGAGGTGGGTAACCTGTGTTCGGAATGAAGGGAGATCTGCTCTTAGGCTTGCGCACGCTGCGCCGCAATCCCGCCTTTGCGGTTGCTGCCATGCTGACGCTGGCGCTCGGAATTGGCGCGGCCACTGCAATTTTCAATGTCGCTGATGAGACCCTCTTAAGCCCGCTGCCCCTCCCTGAGCCGCAGCAGCTTGTTGCGGTCTACAGTTTCGACAAGAAGGCCGCACGCTACGTGTCGAGTTCTTATCCCGACTTCGAGGATTTCGGTAAGCACGCCGCCTCCTTCCAGCATCTTTCCGCCTATGTCCGCCTTCCCTTGAACCTTAAGGTTGGTGAAGTTACCGTGCCAGTTTCCGTGGAAGCGGTCAGCGCGAATTATTTCTCCATGCTCGGGCTTCCACCCCTGGCGGGACGCGCGTTTAGCAGGGAGGAGAATGAATCTGCGGTACCAGTCGTCATGGTAGGCGAGAAACTCTGGCGCAACCAATTTGGAGAGGATAAAAGTCTGATGGGGAGGTCGATTATCCTCCATGGTTGTCCCTTGACGGTAATCGGAATTGTCCCTGAACGGTACCGCGGCGCCAATCTGAACTGGGGGGAACCGCCGCAAGTGTGGATCCCGCTCCGTGCCGTTCCCCTAGTGCTGCCAAGGTTCAAGAAACTCGATATCTTTCACCAGCGGTCGGCTCGGTGGATGGTCATGCTTGGCCGCTTGAAGCAGGGCGTCACGGTTTCGCAAGCAGAGGCGGAACTGCGCCTTATAGCCACCAACCTTGCCCAGGCCGATCCAGCCACCAATCGGGACGTCACCGTCGCCGCATTTTCGGCCGCCCGCTCCAAGTTCTGGCCTGCCTACCGAGCCTCTATTACCCAATCGCTCGCGGTGTTTAGTGTCGGCGCGGGCCTTCTCCTTTTGCTTGCCTGCGCGAACGTCTCAAATCTGCTTCTGGAGCACGGCTTTGCCCGTCGGCGCGAAATGGCGATCCGGATTGCGCTGGGCGCCGGGCGCGGCTGGCTGCTCCGGCAGTTAATGGCTGAAAACCTTCTGTTGGTCCTGGGCAGCTTTTCCGCAGCTCTGCTGATTGCATATGGCCTCGATGGAGTCTTGTCGCGCTTTCCGGGGGCGCTTGGGATTCCGCTCGCGCTCAATCTTGGAATTGGGAGCCGAGCGCTGCTTTTCGGGTCCTCGCTATCACTCGCCACGGTCCTCTTGTTCGGCCTGGTTCCTTCGCTTCAGGCCAGCCGGCCCGATCTCGTCTCCTCCTTGAAGGAGTCGGGCAACGCCCCTTTCGAAGGTGATCGTGGTGACTGGCTTCGGCGCTTGCTGGTGGTGGTGCAGGTGGGCTTTTCCATGGTCTTGTTGGTTGTGGGCGGCATTTTCGCGCGAAGTGTGCTGAAGGCCTACTCGGTCGATCTTGGTTTCCGTCCCACCAATCTTTTGATTATGAGTTTCGATCCGTCTGGGGAGCGACACGATGAGGGGCGAAGTGAGCTTTTCGCCCAGGCAGTGCTGCGACGAACCTCGACCCTTCCAGGCGTTGAGACAGCCACGGTCGCATGGGATGTGCCGCTCACCATGGCGCAGTCCACAATGCAGGTGATGGACGCGGAAAGCCGGACGCCCCAAGCTCTTCAGGCGGCTTACAACATGGTCGGCCCCGAGTACTTCCGTACCCTTGGGATTACAATACAGGCGGGGCGCGACTTCACGTGGGACGACACGGAAGCTTCCCCCAAAGCGGCAATTATCAACCAAACGCTCGCCGAGCACCTGTGGCCGGGATCGAACGCAATAGGCCACACTTTGATAGTCGAGGACCAGCCTGGCCGTCGTACCTCGGTGGAGGTCGTAGGGCTTGCGCGCGATTCCAAGTCCGTTTCCGTTTGGGAACACGCGCAGCCGTACGTGTATTTTGCAATTTGGCAATGGCATTGGCCTGTAACGAACCTGATCGTGTGCACGCGCGGGAAGCCGCAGGGTCTGCTGCACGAGATTCAACGTGAGTGGCAAGTAGCCTCCCCGAATGTGCCACTCTACGGTCTCCATACCGGACAGGAGCACGTGAAGATGTCGCTGGCCCCACAACGCCTTGCTGCGGGCCTCCTGACTTCATTCGCGATACTTGCGGCCATCGTCGCCTCGATCGGGCTCTATGGCGTGGTGGCCTACAGCGTCGCTCGCCGCAGACGTGAGTTCGGCATTCGCATGGCTCTCGGCGCCGAACCGGCCAGGGTTGTCCGCAGCATCCTGGGCCAAGCCCTTTCGCTCTCAGCTCTGGGACTGATTCCGGGCGCTGCCGCATCCTACGCGTTGATGCGGCTCATCGCTTCCCAGGTAAAGGGCGTTTCTCCGTACGACTGGGTCACCTTCGCCGCTGTCTCGGTGCTGCTCTGCGGCGTGGCTGCCGTCGCCGCGCTGCTCCCCGCCCTTCGCGCCGCCCACGCCGATCCGCTGCCGGCCCTTCGCTCCGAGTAGAACTCCGCCCGGACCCCGGGCGTTGCTCTTCCCTGCTATTTCCTTGACACTGTCGCTCGGCAGTGGTAGCCTACAATCGCTTGGCGGAGGCTCGTGGCGCCGTCTTAGGGGTTAAGCCAGTTCGGGAGAAGACGAAGGGAACGCAAGCATGAGCCCATCTAAGCATTGCCTCAAATGCGGTTCACCAGTTAAACCAAGCTTGTGGATTATAAATCCATGGTGCCCAAAGTGCCGTGCTTGGTGGCGAATTTCTCGAAAGATTGGTTGAGTTGCGGTTCTCGTCACGATTGTATTTATGGTCTTCAAGCATCTCTTAACTAAGTAGCATGCCATTTCTTTCCCGAAGTGTTCCACACCACCAATCAAAATCTTTGTGGGTCCGTCAAAGGCTGTTCCCGGCCTGGGCCGCAACGAGTCGCTACACGGCCGCATGGGTACGGACAAACTGCACGTCAAGGCGTTCGCAGCCGAGGAAAAGTTGCTCGGAATTTGCGGAACAAAGCGAGAATGTATATGAAAACAAAGGACCAGCGCAGAGATCAACCACCCCCAACCCCTCCTCGTCCAGGGAGGGGAATCACGGGCCTCCCCCGCTCGGGCGAGGAGGGGTTGGGGGTGGTGGGACTTTGCAGCCTTGGCATCCTTTGCACCTCGGCGTGAAACCGGGTCTGTAACTACGAAAACGGCGGAACAAAGCTAGAATGTCTATGAAAACAAAGGACAAGGTCAAGAAGTCGCTGTTAGGCCTACGTGGCGACGGCCTTTAAGTCAGCACGCGCCCGACTGAAGAAAACCCCGGCTGCGGTTCTCCTCTTCCCCAACGGGTACAGAGGCGCTGTCAAAGGCTAGACGGGACCGGACACTAGGTCAGGACAAGGCATGATTCTCTATTCCCTATTTAGGCTTGCTTCGGTAGAATCTCCAAGGGAGTGCTGGGCGCAACCCCATTCCCCCATGAGGTTGGGGGACGGCGGCATGGCGGAAAAATGAAAATTGTCGTGGCGGCGGACCATGTGGGTTTTCCTTTGAAGGAGAAAGTCCTGGAGTACCTGAAAAGCCAAGGCCTGGAGGTCGAGGACTTCGGCACGTCGAGCGCCGAGCGTGTCGACTACCCCGACTTCGCGGAGAAAGTCGCCGCGCAGGTGGCGGCGAAGCAGGCTGACTACGGCGTGCTGGTATGTGGGACAGGCATCGGGATGATGCTTGCCGCCAACAAAGTCCCGGGCATTCGCGCCGTGGCCGCCAACGACACGCTTTCCGCGCACATGGCGCGTGAGCACAATGACGCCAACGTCCTCACGCTCGGCTATCGCATGATCGACGCCGCTATCATGCGTCAAATCGTCGACACGTGGCTTTCCACCCCCTTTGCGGGTGGCCGCCACGCGCGCCGCGTGCAAAAAATCGAGGCTATTGACCAACGCTATCACTCGGAGAAAAGACCATGAATCATTCCCTTCCCTTGCGCGTAGTTGACCCTGAAATTGCCCAGGCGCTCGATCAGGAAGTTGATCGACAGGCGCGTACACTTGAGCTGATCGCCTCGGAAAATTTCGTCAGCGAGGCGGTGCTCGAAGCACTCGGCTCCGTGATGACCAATAAGTACGCCGAAGGCTTGCCCGGCAATCGCTATTACGGGGGCTGCGAGTTCGTGGATGTGGCTGAAAGGCTAGCCATCGAGCGCGCCAAAAAGCTTTTTGGCGCCGAGCATGCGAACGTGCAGGCGCACTCCGGCAGCCAAGCCAACCAAGCCGTGTATATGACTGTCCTGAAACCAGGCGATACGCTGCTGGGCATGAGCTTGGCCCACGGCGGCCACCTCACGCACGGTCACCCGCTCAACTTCTCCGGCAAGATGTACAAGATCGTTTCCTATGGAGTACGTAAGGACACTGAAACCATTGACTACGACGAGCTCGAGCGGCTGGCCCAGGAGCACAAACCCCGGCTCATCGTTGCGGGGGCTAGCGCCTACCCACGAGTGCTGGATTTCGAGCGCTTGGGCGCCATCTCCAAGCGCAGCGGCGCCCTGCTGATGGTGGATATGGCGCACATCGCGGGGCTGATCGCGGCAGGCCTTCACCCTAGCCCTTTCCCGCACGCCGATTTCGTCACCACCACCACCCACAAAACTCTGCGTGGCCCGCGCGGCGGCGCGGTCTTCTCGAAGGCGCAGCACGCGAAGGACTTGGACAAGATCGTCTTCCCCGGCATTCAGGGCGGGCCGCTGATGCACGTAATTGCCGCCAAAGCCGTCTGCTTCCAGGAAGCTCTCCAGCCGGCTTTCCGCGAATATCAGAAGCAGATCGTGCTGAATGCCAAGACAATGGCCGCGGCCCTGGCCGGCAAAGGCTTCCGCATCGTCTCTGGCGGAACCGATACTCACCTGATGCTGGTGGATGTGTTTTCGAAAAATGTAACGGGCAAGCAGGCCGAAAAAGCCCTGGGGAACGCTGGCATCACCGTCAACAAAAACGCCATTCCCTTCGATACGAATCCTCCCGCGGTCGCCAGCGGCATCCGCATTGGCACCCCCGCCGTCACCACGCGCGGCCTGCGGGAGCCGCAGATGGAGCTCATCGCGGAGTGGATCTCCCAGGTGCTACACCATATCGACGATGAGTCGCTCCAGCAACGCATCCGCCCCCAGGTGGAGGCGCTGACGGAGAAGTTTCCGCTCTATGAAACGCGGCGGCGTGCTACGGCAGCGGCAGTATAACTTGAGATTATATTAGACAAGTTATTATCTATCAAGGCGAGGACAGCTATTGGGTCGCAGAGTGCCCCAGCCTCCCTGGCTGTATCAGCCAGGCAAAGACACGTGAAGAGGCGATCCAGAATATAAGGGAAGCAATTCGGGGCTACGTCGCGGCACTCCAAGAAGACAGGATGAAAACCGGGGCACTTGCGATTGAGGCTAGAACCAGCGGTAAGCGTCCTTCCGGTGGCCTACGAACTCCACCTTAATCAGGCGTTCTACCAGGAACACTTTATAGACGACCCTATACGACCCCGCGACTCGTAGACGAAAACGGCTCTCCTGCCCTTTCAGCTTTTTGGATCCCTCAGGAAAAGGGTTTGACGCGAGCCCAGCGAGTGCTTGTAACACTAGCGATCGAACACCCACCGGGAGTCTGTCGACGTCCTTCTCGACCGAAGTCCGGTACCTAATCTCCCAATTCATGCTTGTATTTTTTGAGCAGCTTCTCTAAAGGATAGGTAGGCTCATCGCTTCTGGCATCACAAATCAGGTTGAGAGCTTCGTCTTCACTAAGGGGATTCTTCTTGTAGGGCACTCGCGCACGCTCAAGAACGGCGGCAACGCCGGGCACACTGGCAATAGGGCGGAGTTGGGGGAAAGGATGCAAGTGTTCATCAACCGCCGCGACCGGGTTCTTCAGCCGCCGGACCTTCTTCGTTATGAGTCCTTTTCGCAACCTTGGCATGTGTTCATTCTACTCCATACCCTCACGCGCGGGCAACTGCGGAGACTCACGGTTCAACACCCGTCCCGACTTCTGGGCGCTACGGTTGTCCTTGCCCTGCTCTGAACAGCGTCCAAGGGCCTGCCTTCATATCCCTCAGCAGGGGCGCTTCCCAGGCGAATTCAGGATGCGCCTTCAGGAAGGGCGCAGCAAGAAAATCCATTCCGCAGGGGTGGCCCATATGCGCCTGAAAGCTCATTGCCTTGGCCATCGTTGTATCCATGACCTTTCCTTGCACCGCGCCACCAGGATAGTAAGGCGCCCAGTCCCAGACCTGTATGCCGCGCGGGGAGGCGTCCGCGTGTCCACAGAGAGTGCGCTCGTCGGGGTCGGCTTCCTTCTGGTAAGAATCGTAGTGATCACCCATGAACTTCTGCGCCATCTTCACGTCGATCTTGCCTTTCGCCTCCTTCATCAACTGCTCCCAGCGGATGCGGCGGGCATTCGGTGAAGTCTCGAGGTTGTTGATATCAAACGTAGTATCTTTAGCCAGCACATCGGGATCGCGGGCGAAGTTTGAGCCCACGAAAAAGCCATCCAGGGTGCACCACACCCGATGCGCCTTGAGACCTAGCTCGAACTGGGCAATCTCGCCGGTCTTGTTATCGCCCAGCAGCCAATCATTGGCGTAGCCGCCGTTATCGCCGTCCAACATGATGCGCACGTAGTCGTCAATTGAGGCTGCATATTGCAGGGCCTTGCGAGAGCGCATGAACTCCGGCTTACCGTTGGGATCCCACCCGATGAACTGCGAAATGGTCGTCTCAGTCACCATGATGCCGCTGGAGTTCACGCCGAAATCGTCGTCACTGGTAATGACGCCGGGAAAACCGTCCATCAGGATGTGATATCCGTGCTCGGGGACTATGTCGAAGATGATACGCCAGCGCTCGCCATCCAGGTAGCTCGTCCAATTATTGTGCGCGATCACGATCCGGTGGTCCCGAGTGTAGCTGCCGGTGGCAACGAACGCGCTGCAATTCCCAGGACTGGCCAGGCGCGGGGCGCCGGCCACCTCGTGCTGTGAGTTATACCATGGCACGTAATAGTCAGGCAGTTCCTCAAAGGCATTCAGCGCTACCACGTCATCGATATCCAGCGAGACGCCGTGCGCCTTCAGGCCCTCGGCGATTCCCGTAAGTTCCTCCTGGTATTCCTGGTCGATGTGCGGCCAAAGCATTTCGTGCGCAGCCTGCCGGAAGAAATCCCAATCCCTCTTGGTGTCGTGCGTGTCCAGAAGCTTTACCGCTCGAAAGGCGTCCGCGATTTCTGGGGCCAGTAGGTAGCCGTGCTGGAAGCCGATCTCGCCGGGCGTTCCCTCCATATGAAGATAGACCCAGCCGCTTTTCTCAAAGCGGTAAGCTGGTCTTAGACGAGCGTCGGCGGATTCGCCGGGCGCTTGTGCACCAGTAACGGCGGTGTTCGCGAACGGTCTCATTCCGAGCCCTTCGCTGTCATTCCGAGCGAAGCCCCGGACCGTCCGGTCCAGGGCGAAGCGAGGAATCTCGCCTTGCCCGTTCAGGGAACACTGCGCGAGGGAACTCACTCTGGAAGCGGGGGGCTTGGAAGATTCCTCGTCGTCCCGCGCCTGCGGGACTCCTCGGAATGACAAACTTAAGCTCGAGCACATGGCCAGGATCAGGGAGGCAAGAAGCAAGGCGTTTCGAAGTGCATTTGCGCGTGTTTGCATTTTCACCTCAGTCAATGCCAGCCCTTAATCCCCTCCTCAGTGAGGAGGGGACTAAGGGGTGGTGGGCCAATTTCGTCTGTCGTCCTGAATCGCCCGCGCGGCATTGTAGCCACTTTGGACCGCGCCTTCAATGGTGGCGGGTAGCCCTGTCGCGGTCCAATCGCCGGCGAGGTAGAGACCGCGCACAGGCGTCCGGGCCGCAGGGCGCAATCCTTCAGCTTCCGAGGTAGGCGAGAAGGTGGCGAAACGCTCCTTGATCAGGAGCGAGTGGAGCAAGCTGGCCTTCCGCGCTTCCGGGAAGAAGTCACCCAGTTCGAGTAACGCCATGTCTAACAACTCTTCCTTGCCGCGGGTAATGTGCCGATGAGCACCGCTCAAGACGAGCGAAACGTAATTTTCACCCGAGCCGAGGATTTTGCCCTTGTTGAACAGCCACTGAACGGTGCCCCCGCGCAACCCGACAAAATCCAGATCGGTAATGGCACGGTCAAACCAGAGGTTGATGGAAATGATTGGCGCAGGCCGTAGGGAAACAACCGGAGCAAAGAAAGGCTCCCGGCGGAGCAGTTCGCCTGGCAACAGCCGCGCAAGCTGAAACGAGGGCACGGCGCTCAACACACTCTCGGCTTCAATCTGCTCGCCGGTGGAAAGGCGCACGCCCCGGCACTGCCCCTCGGCGACCAGCAGGCCCGCCACGCCTCGTCCACACTCGACTCGCCCGCTCCTTGACCGAATATAGGCTGTTGCGGCGTCCACGTACACTTCACTCAAGCCCACACCGGCAATCCCGATGCGTGAGTCTTCCGACGAGGTGAAGAGCGCCAACTCCAGGACACGCTCGAAAAGGGCGGCGCTGGCAACGCTCGGGTCTTCGTTGAGCGCCGCAATGCAGAGCAAGTCCCAGAAATTGTGCTGCAAGCGCTCGGATTGGCCAAGCTTAGTGAGCCAGTCGCGCACAGTCAGCCTTTCCGAGCCACGGCCCATCGCCCTCGGCCTCCGGAGCGGTCCTCCCAGGCGCAAGACTTCCAGCTTCTCCCTCAAAGTGAAACTTCCGGAGCGAAGCACGCCGAGAAAGACGTGCCAGGGTGAGGGCAAGTCGGGGCAGCCAAGGACCGTTAGCCGCCCCTTGCGGTCGAGAAAATGGAGGCTCAGGCGTTTTTGAAACCGGAGACGGTCCAGAGTTCCGATGGTGGAAAGGAAGCGAATCGTCGCATGATAGCAACCCATGAAGATGTGCTGGCCGTTGTCCACCACGGAGCCCGTCGTAGGATCAAGGAAAGAGCGCGCCCTGCCACCCAGATGAGGCTTCTGTTCAAGCAAGCGCACACCATAGCGGGCCTCTGACAGTGCGACACCCGCCGCAAGACCCGAAAAACCACCGCCGATGATCAAGATGTCGTTCGGCATGGAAAAGCAGGAGTCAGGAGTTGGAATTCAAGCACCTGACAATCTGATTCTACCTAAATTCGCGAAGACTGTGGACAATGCAGGTTCGCGGCCTCGCGCGAGCCGAATAAGAGGCGGGTCGCACTCCCAATAGGGAAGGATCGGGCGAGTCTGACTCCTGGCTTCTGACTCCTGAATCCTGCACTTAGAACATAAACTTAACAGCTAATTGGATTCCACGTGGACCGCCTCCCCCGATAAAGGGATTGCCTTCTCCCACATCGCCTGTGGCGGTCGTGGGCAAGTAGCCTTCGCACGCACCCGTGGCCGGATTGATCCCAGTGTTGTCGCATGCAGCAAAAAAGGTGGGCAAGAATGGATTGGTAAAATTCGGATGATTCACGATGTTGAAGAAATCCGCTCTGAATTGTACTTTCAGCCGTTCGCTGATCACCGTGTCCTTATAGAGAGCAAGGTCCCACTGCTTAAACCCAGGTCCGAAGAGGGAATCACGCCCTTCGGTGCCGTCGTGCTGTGTCCCCGGAACGCAAGCGCCGGCCGAGAAGGTACAAGGAACCTTGAAGGCGGAGAGGTTAATAACAGCATTGGGAAGGCTAGTTCCCGCGTAGGGATTGCCGATCTCGTCTGGACGGGGAAAGTACTCGCCAGTGCCGTCCCAGTTGCCGCTGAAATTGAAGTTCACCTGGAAGGGTTGCCCGGTCTGCAAAGTCAGGACGCTGTCAATCGCCCATCCTGCGCCGACTTTGGACCAAGTTCCAGCGCTCTTGGGCGATGGGAACTTGTAATTGGCCATCCAGGTAAAACGATGGCGAACGTCGAAGTTGGAGTTGCCGCGTTCCAGATTCGGGCGGTAGCTGTCGTTGGGTTGCGCGGCGTTGGGCTCGAAGTCGGTGCCGTCACTGGCATTGTCAATGGAATGGGAGTAATTGTAATTAACCGTAGATTCGATGCCATGAAGATTGCGGATGCGAAGCTGCGCCTGAAGCGAGTTGTAAACGGAGTTGGCCGAGGTCTCCAAGTAGTTGATGTAGCCGTATTGCGGGTACGGGAGATCAGCTACTACCCGGGATAGGGTCTGGTTGATGTCGCGAAAGCGGAACAAGTGGTGGCCTTCGGAGCCGACGTAGCCCACTTGAAAGACGATATCCTTACTTGCCTGTTGCTGGACATTCAAGTTGTAGTTGAGCATCCGAGGTGTGCGGAGGCGCCGGTCCACGGCGAACAAGTTCGCTGAGGCGCCGAAGTTAGTGAAAACGGGCTGTCCGGAGATGATCGCGGTTGTGGGCGATGCTGTGCCCGACAGGATCGGCTTGGGTCCGATATCGTTGTAAGCGGCGCCGGGAGTCGCCGCGTCATAGGGTACCTGGCCGAGGAAAAAGTCCTGCGAGAACAGGTCATAGAATAAGCCCACGCCGGAGCGGATCACCGTGGCGCCTTTGCCCGTGAGGTCGTAAGCTACGCTGGCGCGTGGCGCGAAATTCCGGTAGTCCGGCTGATAGAGATTCGACAGCCCGCTCGCGCCCACTTGGCTCAACACCCCGTTGGCGGGATTGAAGTTTGAAAAAAGGCTATTCTTCTCCCCGATTACTCCAAAGTAGTCCCATCGCAGGCCATAGTCGAAGGTGAGCTGGCGACTGATGCGGAAGCTGTCCTGAGCGTAGAGGGCGTGTGAGCCCTGAAAGGTGTTGCGGTTGGTATCGCCTTCGAGGATGCTACCGCCGTTACTGGGAATGCCCTGCAGGAAATCGGTCAAACTCGCAAACGACAGGCTGCCTCGGAAGCCCTCATCGAAGAACTGGCTCACCGTGGTGCGGCGGAACTCGTATCCGATCTTCACCGCATGCTTGTTGAATTTCCAGGAGAAGTTGTCAATGAACTGCCAATTCACATCGGTGCGGCCCCGGGGATCCGAACTGGTTGCTCCGATGGAGGTGAAGCCCGCGACACTGATTTTGGGCAACCCGTAGTCCTGTTTGCCAACCCCTGTATCCAGCCCGATGGAAGCGGGGTTGAAGTTGTCGTCCTCCGGAATGAAGGTCTCGTAGAAACGGTTATAACCGAATCGCACTTCGTTGACCTTGGTAAGCGAAAGAGCGGTGAGATAGGAAATGGACACCAGGTTGACATTTGTCGGTGTCACGGTATTGTAACCGGGCAGATCTCCGGTCCCCCCTAGCCCCAGCGGAAAGCTCTGATTGCTGGTGGAGTAATAGTACCGGCCAGTGAGCATATTCTTTTGGCTGATATTGTAGTCCGCTTTGGCGATCACACTGTTCACGCTGTTGAAGATATTGGCAGTAGCAGA